>Ga0208879_1002217_pt1 | contig 17441 bp, 17 predicted proteins | sample Knorr_S15_td_Bot_FD_185605 | JGI IMG/M metagenome (GOLD analysis project Ga0208879, IMG submission 185605) | Marine microbial communities from Southern Atlantic Ocean transect - Knorr_S15_td_Bottom_ad_5009_LV_A (SPAdes) (version 2) | ecosystem: Environmental > Aquatic > Marine > Oceanic | place... | reverse complement strand
AGAAGAAGCTGTATGTTCAATTAAAGGCGCCATATTGTTTTCAATGAATGGACGAGGCCTGTCCCAAAAAAGTCGCACTGCCTCTGTAATAATCCCTCGAGAAAGAATAGCAGCCACAATTGCTTGCCATAAAAACTTTGGGTGCTTTTTTTTGTTTTGCCACCAAAACACCAAAAATCCTGCAATGAGGATATAGGCAAGGTATTCTCCTAAAAAAATAATGATACTATTCATTTATCAAAAAGAGGTTTTGAAATAAACAGGCAACAGTTAAGGGGCCCACTCCTCCAGGAACTGGAGTAATAAAGCTTGCTCTCTTTGCAACACTCTCAAAATCCACATCTCCCTTGCTGCTTCCCCCTTCAACTGAAGTTCCAGCATCAATTACCACAGCCCCTTTCTTTACCATCTTTCCTGTTATGAGGCCTGGCTTCCCAACTCCTGAAATAATAATATCAGCTTTTGCAATTATCTGTGAAGCATTCCTCGTTTCCTTTTGCACCAGAGAAATAATGGCTCCCTGATGCGCCAGCCACAAGGCTGTTGGTAATCCCACTAAACGTCCTACTCCAACAACTACAACCTTCCTTCCTTCAAGCTTCTTTTTAGTCTCGCGGAGCAGCAATGCAATGGCACCTACCGTAGGAGGCATGATAGGTAATACACCCAAGGCAAAGGCAGAAAAAGATACGGAAGATAGCACATCTACATCCTTTTCTTTTAGAATTGAGTCTAAGATATTTTGAGTATTAAAACGCTTTGGCAAAGGAAGCTGCACAATCATGCCACTAACCTTTTTATCTCTACCTATTTTCTCTATACGTTTTTTAAGATCTGCCTGGGAAATACTTGAAGGAAGTAGAACTAAACGAAACACAACACCAAGCTCTTTTGCAATTTTTCCTTTTTCCTCAATGTATTTTTTAGATACTAAATTATCTCCAACCTGAATTACGCAAAGACAAAGATTCTTCTTTCGCTTTTTCTTTAAGTTAGCAAGGATGCGCTTTGCAATAGGCGCGCCAGATAGAATATGGGCCATATTTTTTAGCTTCCTTAAAATTAGTAAGGAAGAGGAAACTTCCTGCAAAACTCCTTAATTTCTTTTTGTATATCCTTGAGAACCTGGTTGTTTAAAATATCCTTTTTAAATTGTTTTATCTGCAACACGCGTTCTTTTTTATCTTCTAGAAGACGATAATCTTTTACTTCTTGCAACGCCCTTACAATCCATTCTGCAATTTTTTTCATATCCTTTTCCTTCATTCCTCTTGTGGTAATAGCTGGGGTACCAAGACGAACTCCGCTTGGGTAAAAAGGAGAAGAAGGATCTTGTGGGACGGTATTCTTGTTTGCCGTAATACCAGCTCTCTCTAAAGCTTCTTCTAAAAATACTCCATGCCCCTTCCCATAGGCAGTAAGATCAAGAAGCATAAGGTGATTTTCTGTACCTCCAGAAACAATCTTTACCCCTTTTTCAGTTAATGCCTCTGCAAGAACCTTTGCGTTTTTCACAACCTGGTGCCCATATTCTTTAAACTCCGGGGTCATGGCTTCCTTTAGCGCCACAGCAATAGCTGCTGTTTGATGGTTATGGGGACCAGCTTGAACACCAGCAGGAAATACTGCTTTATCTATCTTTTTTGCTAAATCTGGATCTTTATCCAGGCCCTTTTGAGTTACCATAACAATTGCTCCTCTTGGACCCCGCAGGGTCTTGTGCGTTGTAGTAGTAATAATATGAACATATGGCGCAGGATTTGGATGAGCTCCAGCTATCACTAATCCTGCAACATGAGCAATATCAGCTACCAAATACGCCCCTACCTCATCTGCGATCTCTGCCATTTCTTTGAAAGGAAAGAGCTTTGGATAGGCAGATGCTCCTACCCAAATAAGTTTTGGCTTATTCTCTTTTGCTATCTTCATTACTTTTTTAAAATCAATTGAACCATCCTGCTCAACATAGTACGGAACACTCTTGTAGAATTTAGAGGAGAAGGTTCCCTTTGCTCCATGAGTTAAATGCCCGCCATCAGCTAAGTTCTGACCCATAATGACTTCTCCTAGCTCACACACCGCAAGATACACTGCTGTATTCGCTGGACTCCCAGACAAAGGCTGTACATTAGCATGGGGTACCAAAAAAGCCTGCTTTACTCGTTCAATTGCAAGATTCTCTACCTTGTCTATAATATCGTTTCCTGCGTAGTATCTCTTGCCAGGATATCCTTCAGAATATTTATCGGTAAGTATGGAGCCCAAAGCCTCCAGCACTGCCAAAGACGTGTGGTTTTCAGAAGGAATCATTTCCAGGCCATCTTTTCTTCGTTGCAACTCTTCTTTAATGAATCCTGCAATTTCTGGATCTTGCTTTTGTAAATTGTCTTTTTTCATTATTACAGTGAAAACTTTGGTATTTTACCTGCAAACATAAATCCTAAAGATAATACTGCTGCACCAAAGAAAATACCATTAATTGGCAGTAAAGGAAAGACCCAAAACACTAAGGCTGCCAACCCTAAAAATATAAAACGCGTAACATTTATAATGATCTCTCTGTTTACAATGAACTCATCGGCTTCCTCTCCCTTTTCCGCTGCCTTTTCATAGAAAAAGGTTTGAAAAGGAACTGCAGCAGCAGATCTTGAAAGACGATACAGCGTATGGGCAAGAAAGGCATCAAAGGTGGTAGCAATGAAATATTTAATAATCCAAGAAATACTCGTCCACAAGGCCCCTACATTTAAAAGCCAAGGGCGCTCTGTTGTATCTGAAACTTTACCGATATACAGCATAAACAAAGAAGAAATAACCAAGGAAAAAGACGCAATGGCCCCCATAGATTCAAATGTAACCGCAAGAGAAAACAAAAATAACGGCCAAAATATAGAAACAACTATTACCTCAAGGCCATTTGAAATAAAAGCAATACTTGTTTTAATGTTTTCTTTTTTCCATGCTCGTTTCCACGCCCCTTTATATGAATCGATATATACCTCATGAGTTTCTTTAGCGTACAGTAATGGAATAATAGAAGTGAGCAATACCACAAGTACCACTGCAAACAGCACAGGATATCCAAACAGCACGAGTATCCATCCTCCAAGAATAGGGCTTACAATCATGGGTAAAAGGCGCATCACATTAAGTTTCCCTACATCTTTTCCTCTGCTTTCTTTTGAAGAAAAACGGGCAAAGTCAGTATGAAATGCAGGCCAGAACAAAAGTAATCCAAAAATAATAAGCAGAACAGAAAGAGGAACAAACCAAAAAGAAACGGGGAACAAAAACAAAGAAAGAAAATATCCAAAGTAGAAAAACAAGCTTACAAGAATGGATTTAGTAGGTCCTATCCTTGCCATTATCCTGCCTCCAAAAGGAGCGAGTACTCCATACGCTCCATATATGATGGCAAAGAATACAAGGGTAAGGGGTAAAGATTTATCAAAATACAAATAAAGATATATTGGCTCAAACAATACCACCATACCTAAAGCCAGATTGCGAATGGACATTGCAATATAAAACTTGCTCACGTCTCTCTTTAAAAGATAGTCAAAATAGTGATGTGGGTTTAAAGAAAGAATCATAGAAAATTATTTGCGTAAAACTTTTGGTTTTGTTTTTGTAATATCAATTACTTTTGAGGGACGAGGATAAGGGAGTTTTCCTGCATCAATGACTATATCTGGCTTATGCTTTCTTCTGTCAAATACCTCTATTATATCTTTACTATCAGCCAGAGAAGGTTTCCTTGCAAGATTAGCTGAAGTTCCTGTTAAGGGAATATCTATTTCTTTTAAGATTGCCTGAATAAACTTGTGCTTTGGAATACGAATACCAATAAATTCTTTTGTTCCGGTTTCTTTTGGCAACACTCCTTTGCTTTTTAAAATCAAGGTTGTCTTTCCTGGCCAAACCTTCTTCATATACTTTCCTTGCAAAAGAGAAACCTTTGCAAGGATTTTTGCCATAACAATGTCTTTTACAAAAATTGGCAGAGGCTTCCCCTTTTCTCTTCCTTTTATTAAAAACACTTTTTGCACGGCTTTTCTGTTCGTAGCATTTGCCAACAATCCATAGACCGTATCTGTGGGGCAAACAATAACTCCTCCATTTTGTAAAACATCCAAGGCAATCTTAACTTCTTTTTTAAAACTCTTTTTTGAGAGTACGATAACTTTCATTCCATAGTATATCAGTTTTTCAACTAAAAGAAAAAAGCTCATGAGGAGCCCTTCGAATGTGCTGTATGAGGTGTCACCCTCCCTGTTTGGGCAGAGTAACACCTTAAGAAGGATATCCCTGGAGAGCGCTAAGGCAAAACACGCTCCAGAAAAAATGCTAAAAAGTGCTTTGCTTCACCCTCCCTTTCCCACTAAGGAGAGTGAAGCAGGAAGAGAACCTCCCGGAAGGAAAGATCCTCAAAAATGCGGAGGGGGGAGAGCATTGCCTCATCGTGCTACCGTAGCAAAAATAAGACAAACCTCTACCTGGGAATGTGGAAATGAGCACCCTCCTGACTAACATAAAAAACTACTCAATTATTATCCTATCTTACGCTCTTTATGCTTCTTGTCAAACAGAAGAACTTTAAGTAGAAAGCTGTTGTTTGTACCATTCAAAAGTTTCTTCTAGTCCATGCGCTAGGGTATAGGATGGCTCCCACTTCAACTCCTTTTTTGCTTTTCCAATTGAAAGAGAACTTCTCTGCTGGCCTCCAGATTTCTCTCGTTCATAATATACCTTCGCCTTGCGTTGCGTAATGTCTTCAATAATCTTTAATAGTTCGTTCAGAGAAGTTTCCTTTTCGGTTCCAATGTTATATGCCCCAATCGCGCTACTCTGCGCAGCAAGAATACTTACTCTTACAACATCGCCGACAAAGACAAAATCGCGGGTCTGTTCTCCATTCCCATGAATAGAAATCTCCTTTTCAGATAAAATGCTTTCAAAGAATGAACCAATTACCGCAGTAGAGTGTTGCCTTGGACCATATACATTCGCAAAACGCAGAGCAACAAATGGAAGATTTAAGCTTTGAGAGTAATAAGCAAGATATTTCTCAGTAGTAGCTTTTGCTATGCCATATGGAGAGGGGCGATCAGGAGCTGCATCTTCTGGGGTCGGAAATGTGGATGCTTCTCCGTACACCGCAGCACTCGATGCGAATACGATTTTCTTTACGCCAACTTTGCGAGCTGCATCAAGAACATTTAAGCTCCCCATAATATTTACGCTAGCATCTTGTGCGGGTTGTTCATTTGATACTCGCACATTTGTTTGGGCTGCAAAGTGAAATATAACTTCTGGCTGTATATCTTCAAACACATCGAAGAGTCTGTGATCACAGATGTCTAAACCAGTTTTATTTTTATTGTCAACGACAGTTACCTTATTGCCGTTTTCAACGAGTTTGTCTCTTAAATGACTTCCTATAAAGCCCTCACCTCCCGTAATGAGAATCTTCTTATTGCTCATAAAATCAATATTACCTTATTCTCAGCATAAAAAAAGGGGGCTGGTTTTTACCAGACCCCTTTGAGTTCTGCAAAAGACGCGGCAACGAGATTGTGAAATAAATTGGTAAGATAGATTCTACCATCAATTTCCACGATCCCCTTACACAGAACATCCTTGAACCCGTCCTTGGTGAGAAAAACTCTTCCCAAGATACCCTCATGGTCTTCACGAGGTTCTCCTAAATTAGGAGTCACATGAACCAGCCAAATCTCAGACATCTCTGAAGTAATACCAGGGAGCATCGGACAGCCAGGCGAATCACGGGAATCCAGTCTTTGTGGTTCTCCGATAAGAGATAGATTGCCTTCAGCAACAACCTCTTCCTCAATAGACTCCAGAATAGTCTTGCCTATACGCTGTCCAAAAGAAGGGACTTCAAGCTCCCATCCTTCCCCAAAATGCTGATGGAGTGTGGGACGCTGATGCTTAACCATAACCACGCGCTTTACACCATCGTTGTCAATCCACAATGGGAACAGTACAATCCCTTTTCCATTGTATATCTCCGAGCGCGCCACCTGGTGATAAACCCCATAGCTCCCATCTGCCCTTTTAACAGGGTGAAGGAATATAACTATAGGAGAGGTGGGGGTAGATAAGACAAATACGCGAGCCTTGTCTCCCGTTGCCTTTTCCCAAGCTTCTATCTCTGCTGGTTCTGTGAGAATACGAAGCGAAGAAAAATTATTTCTTGGAATCACACGAGCAAACTGCTCAAGTGCTTTAAGGTATGGGATTTCCTGAATAAGCTTCTTTGCAGTCATCGTGTTTTCCTCCAAAAGAGTGAGCTACGCCCACTAAGAAGCACGCAAACAAAGATGTCAAGCCCCTGTTCTTTTTTAGAAAAAGGTGTATAAACAAGAGATATGCAAGCAGTTATTCTCGCAGCGGGCAAGGGTACGCGCATGCGGCCCTTAACCTCAAAACTTCCCAAGCCACTTTTGCAAATTGGGGGGCAAAGAATTTTAGAACACACCATCGAACAACTACACGGAATCGTGGACGAAGTGATTCTGGTAGTGGGATACAGAGGAAAGCTCATTCAAAAATCTTTTCGGGATAATTACAAGGGAATAAAAATCACCTATGCGTGGCAAAAAGAGCAATCGGGTACGGGGGACGCAGCAAAACAAGCACTCCCATTTCTAAAAGGACCCTGTCTTTTCATAAATGGGGATGATCTGTATGATAAGCGCGATATCAAAAAGATTCTAGGAAAGTATCCTTCAATCTTGGTCGCCACAACAGAACACCCTGAACGCTATGCAGTAATAGAAACAAAAGGAAATAGAGTTATAAGCTTGTTGGAAAAACCAAAACACCCTACTGGAAACCTCGTAAGCGTAGGAATGTATTTTTTGGATCCCTTAATTTTTCAATGGAATATCAAAAAATCTTCAAGGGGAGAGTATGAGTTTACTGACTATATTCGAAAATGGCTCAAAAAAAAGACTTTGCATTATGTTATTTCGAGTCGCTGGATTCCTATTACTACTCCAGAAAATCTTCTTGAAGCAAAACGCATTCTTAAGCTGGGTAACTGACCCTCTAAATTGATATCAGGCTACCTCCAGGAGAAATTACTCTACCGTTACTGATTTTGCAAGATTCCTTGGTTTGTCTACGTCGTATCCTTTCAATATTCCCATATAATAGGCAAAGAGTTGGAGCGGAATAACAGAAAGTATGGGGGTAAGCATCTCTAAGGTTTTGGGAATATATATCACATCGTCTGCGATAGTTTTAATATCCTCATTGCCTTGTGTTGCAATAGCAATCACTGGTCCCTTTCTTGCTTTTATTTCTTGAATATTAGAAATCATCTTTTCGTACACAGAATCTGAAGGGCATAAGGCAATGGTTGGAAAATTCTCATCAATCATTGCAAGGGGACCATGTTTCATCTCTCCAGCCCCGTATCCTTCAGCATGAATATATGAAATCTCCTTTAATTTTAGTGCTCCTTCCAAGGCAACAGGGTAGTTATACTTTCTTGCAATAAAGAGAAAATCCCTTGCGCCTTGATACTTTATTGCAATCTTCTCCATAATGGCATTTGTCGTTTCCAGAGTTTCTTTTACAAGCACCGGAAGGTTTGCTATCTCCTTTGCGATTCTTTGACCCATAGTAAAAGACATGCCTCGTTGCCTTCCCAAGAACAGGGTGAGTAAAGCCAATACTGTGAGTTGTGAAGTAAAAGCCTTGGTGGATGCTACTCCAATCTCAGGGCCCGCATGATTATACACTCCTGCCTCAGTTTCTCTAGCAATGGAAGAGCCAACTGTATTCACAATACCCAGAGCAAGCCCGCCTTTCTTTTTTACCTCTTTTAGAGCAGCGAGAGTATCTGCAGTCTCTCCTGATTGAGAAATAAACAAGTATGCAGTCTTTTTATCTATAATAGGCTTTTTGTAACGAAATTCAGAGGCAATATCTGCCTTCGTTGGCATGCCAGTATACTCTTGGAGCATATATGTTCCTACCGATCCCGAGAGGTAGGCCGTACCACAAGCCAAAATCTCCACCTGCTCAATGTTCTTGAGTTTTTCTTGAACCTGTTCCAATCCTCCCAACCTTACGTCTCCTGTATCCAGAAGCAATCTTCCTCGCAGGGAATTGATGATGCTCTCTGGTTGTTCCATAATTTCCTTCTGCATAAAGTGAGGATATCCCCCCTTCTTTGCGTCTTCCAGACTCCATTCAATTTCCTCAGCGTCTCTTTCAACCAATTCTTGTTGGTAGTTTTGGATAGAAAAAGTCTTTGGTGTAAGAATCGCAAGCTCACCATCTTCCAGATATATTACCTTGTTGGTATGGGTAATAACTGCAGAGGGATCAGAGGCCGCAAGATACTCCCCGTCTCCCAAACCAATAAGCAAGGGGGCAGAATATTTTGCCAAGACCAGTTTTTCTGAATCATCTCTTGCAATAATGGCTAAGGCATATGCACCATGAACCAAAGATAATGCTTTTCTTGTTGCATCCTCTAAATTTCCTGTAAAGAACTTTTCAATTAAGTGAGGGAGAACCTCGGTATCTGTTTCTGAAAGAAAAACATGACCTTCTCCTAAAAGCTCTTGTTTTAGCTGTTGATAGTTTTCAATAATCCCATTGTGAGCCACCCATATATTTCCTGTGCAATCTGCATGAGGGTGACAATTTTCTTCTGTTACTTGCCCATGTGTCGCCCATCTTGTATAGAACAAAAATGGGCTCCCTTCAAAATTTGTGCTTCTCAATTTTTCTTCAAGAGAAGCAACCTTACCCACGGCTTTTATCGAATCGATTTCCTTTCTCTCTTTGTTATACACTGCCATACCAGCTGAATCATACCCTCGATATTCCAAGCGCTTTAACGCCTCCATTCCAATGCGAATATCTTTTTGCTTTCCAATATAACCTACAATGCCACACATACAAATATCTTTTTAACAAGATTAAAACTCCTTACTCTTGTTAAGGAGCAAGCCTACTATCTTGTCAAGAGGTTAGTATGATACGAGATTTAGTAATTTTCCTTTCACAAATACTATGTTCTTTGGCTTTCCTGTGGGGAACCATTTCTTTATCTTCTCTTGCTTTAAAGCTAAGGCAACGGCTTCTTTCTCTTTGATGCCAGGAGAAACTTCCAGAATGTCTCTTACTCTTCCATTTACCTGTACCACAAGTCGAACAATTTTTTCCTCCAATGCTTTTGCATCATATGTTGGCCAAGGTTGTTCATGCACACTTCCCTTATTACCAAGCTTTCCCCATAATTCTTCTGTTAAATGAGGAGCAAAAGGTGAAAGGAGAATCAAGAGCGTATTGAATTGCTCTTTTGTTGGAGGATTCTTTAAAAACCCATTTGAATATTCCATTAAAGCTGCAATGGCAGTGTTATAGCGAAGACCTTCCAAGTCCTCAGTCACCTTCTTTATGGTTTGATTCCGTGCAACTTCAAGCTCATTACTCTCTTGTTTTGGGACTTTAAAGTTTTCTTGAAAATTCCACAAACGATTAAAGAATCTTGAAATCCCAACAATGCCTTTGTCTGACCAATCTCCACCTTCAGCAAGAGGACCAATAAACATTAAGTATGTTCGGATTGTATCTGCTCCATGCGTTTTAAAGTATTCATCTGGGTTTACTACGTTCCCCTTGGACTTGGACATCTTTGTTCCTTCTTTGGTAATTAATCCATGAGCACGAAACTTTAAAAAAGGTTCTTCAAACTCAATATGTCCCATATCTTTTAGTGCCATGGTAACGAATCTGGTATACAAAAGATGAAGCACCGCATGCTCGTGCCCTCCAATATACATATCAACAGGGAGCCACTTTTTAGTTCTTATCTTATCAAAAGGTTCATCTTCAAATTCAACTGAAGGATAGCGAAAAAAGTACCAAGCTGAATCCAAAAATGTATCTGACACATCTGTTTCTCTTTTTGCTGGTCCTTTGCATTCAGGACATGTGGTTTCAACAAAGCTTGTAACTAAAGCTAAGGGAGACTTTCCAGTCCCAGTAGGTCTAAAATCTTCTACGTCTGGTAATAATACTGGGAGATCTTTTTCTGGAACTGGAATCGTGCCACACTTCACGCAATAGATAATAGGAATAGGAGGACCCCAATATCGCTGGCGAGAAATGAGCCAGTCTCGGAGATGATACGTTACCTTCCCACCACCCCGTCCTTTCTTGATAAGCCATTCCCTCACTTTTATTATTGCTTCCTTTGAGCTTAAACCTGTAAACGAACCAGAATTCACTAAGGTGCCATAACCTATAAAGCATTCTTTAAGCTTTAAAATCTTTTCATCTTTCTCTTTATCTCCTGTGATTATAGTGGGCTTGAGTGGAATACTATACTTTCTTGCAAATTCAACATCACGCTCATCATGAGCATCTCCAAACAAAGCACCTGTTCCATAACCTATTAGGGCATAATCAGCAATCCAGACAGGAATCTTTTCCTCACTAAGAGGGTTTATCGCATAAAGGCCTGAAAAAATTCCTGTTTTTTCTTTTCCTTCAGCTTTTCTGTCCAATTCAGTTTTCTGTTTTGCTCTCTCTACATATTCTTGAACCTCTTTTACGTTCTTAAGAGAATCTACTATAGGATGTTCTGGCGCTAAAACAATAAACGTTGCGCCATAAAGCGTATCAACACGCGTCGTGAAAACCTCAACTTCATACTTAGAATCAACAACTTTAAATTTTATAGTTGTTCCTTCTGATCTCCCAATCCAGTTTCTTTGCGCAATCTTAGTTTTCTCAGACCAATCAATCCACTCTAAATTTTTAAGTAATCTATCTGCATACTTGGTAATCTTAAAAAACCATTGCTCAAGTTCTTTTTGAATTACTTCAGTGCTGCATCGTTCGCACTTTCCTTCAATTACCTGCTCATTTGCTAATACGGTCTTGCAAGAAGGACACCATTCAACTGGTGCTTCTTTTTTATGTGCAAGCCCTGCTTTATACAATTGTAAAAACAGCCATTGAGTCCATTTATAGTATTCTGGCTCTGAGGTAGTAACAGAGTGTTCCCAATCAAAAAGACTTCCTAGTTGCTTTAACTGCTTAGTAAAATGTGTAATATTCTTTGTAGTCTGCTCTTTTGGATGAGTTCCCTGCTTTATGGCAAAGTTTTCTGAATGAATACCAAAAGAATCAAATCCCATGGGCTCAAACACATCATTGCCTTGCATTCTCGCAAACCGTCCATGAATATCAGATCCAACAAAAGCATACACATTCCCTACGTGTAATCCTTCAGCAGAAGGATAGGGAAACATCATTAGGTTGTAGTAGGGCTTTTTTGCCTTGGCAAGATCCACTTTCCACGTCTTATTTTTCTCCCAGATTTTAGCCCACTTTACCTCTATTTTTTGATGATCGTAACGCTCCATAATACACAGATTGTAACCAATTTACCCCTATTTGTCCATTCTCTCCTTCGTAAGCTTAATTTCATGGAAGAATAGAGATATAATAGAAATATGACCATACCAAAATTCCAAAAGCTTATCTTAACTTGGCATAAAAAGAACCAAAGGGATATGCCATGGAGAAAAACAAAGGATCCCTATAAAATACTGGTGTCTGAAATTATGCTTCAACAAACTCAAGTTGTAAGAGTCTTGCCCAAATACAAAGAGTTTTTAAAAGAATTTCCAACTCTTAACTCTCTGGCAAAAGCATCCGATAAAAAGCTCCTTCACATATGGGCAGGTCTAGGATATTGGAAACGAGCCCTTTCTTTAAAAAAGACTGCACAAATAATATCTAAAGAATACCAAGGGAAATTCCCTAAAGAACCTGAACTCTTAAAAAAACTCCCTGGCATTGGTCCATATACTGCTGGAGCTGTTGCCTGCTTTGCTTTTCAAAGCAAAGATGCTTTTTTAGATACTAATATTAGGAGAGTATATCTTTATTTCTTTTTCTCAGGGAAAAATAATATATCAGATAGAAAGATTCTTACTATTGCAAAAAAAGCAGTATGGAAGAAAAATCCAAGAGAATGGCATTATGCCTTGCTTGATTATGGCGCTGTGATTCTTAAAGATAAAAAGATAAATAAGCAAAGCAAGCACTACACAAAACAAAGTAAATTTGAGGGGTCTTTTCGATCTTTTCGAACTATAGTAATGCATTTTCTCCTAGACCAACCAAAGCAAACTGCTACCATGGGGAAAATTGACCGATTGCTCAAGAAGTCAAAAAGTCCCTATACTTCAACAAGAATTCTTAGTGCGTTAAAAAAAGATGGCCTCATAAAAAAGAAGGGAAACTCCTATTCTCTTTAACCTACTAGATGAAATTTAAGTAGGAATAGAAAAAAGAGATTTTGCATTTGCAGTTGTGATATAAGCAACTTCCTCTGGCAAGATACCTTTAATACGTGCTATTTCTTCTGCTACATATTGTATAAACAAAGGTTCGTTTCTCTCTGCTTTTGCTTCAGGAGGTACTAAATAGGGAGAATCCGTTTCCAAAACAATTCGTTCCAAAGGCAAGGCTCCAATAATCTCCTTTGGACTGGGAAGAGCAGGAACATCTTTTAAAATAAGGCCATTAAATCCAAAAGAGAACCCGAGGTTATAAAACTGTTCTGCTTGTTTTAAGTCTCCTGTATAGCAATGTATTACTCCACGAATCTTTCCTTTATGAGGTTTTAAAAACTCCAGTAAATCCTCATGCGCTTTTCTGCAATGAAAGATAATAGGCAAATCCAATTCGTAAGCAAGCTTTACTTGTTGGGCTAAGGTACTTTTTTGTTTAAGTCGCTCTGCTTGGCGTTTCTCCTTGCTCTTGGGTTCATAGTAATAGTCTAAGCCGCACTCTCCTATGGCAACTACCTTTTTGCTCTGTCCTAACTCTTTGTACTTTTCATATGAAAACTCTTCTTCTTTTGTCCCAAAGGTCATCCATTCCTCTTCTTTCACATTTTCTGACTGTACCTCTTGCACGTCCACCCTACGCTTTTCTGCCAAATGAATAGGGTGCAAGCCAATAGCAGCATATACTCCTTCTTGATATTGCTCTGCAATCTCTACTGATCTTTTTGAGGTAGAAAACTGGGTACCAGGCATTATGACCCAAGTATCCTCTTTAAGTGTACGCTCCAATACCTTATCTGCATCTTGCTTAAAGGCATTAAAGCTTATATGTCCATGAGTGTCTATTATCATATCCTTCTTTGTTAAGTTTCTATACGAGGAAAAAGGGATTCCTCTTTTCCTTGATCCAATTGTTGTATAATTTTCTTTGAAGTTTCGGGAAGAAATGGCTGCAAAAATTCAGCTAGGTTAGAAATTGCAAAAAGTAAATCTTCTATTACGCTCTTTTGATTATCTGATTCTTCCCAAGGTCGCTGTTTTTCAATATATTTATCACAAAAGTGAATAATCTCCCAGATTTTATCTAGAGCCACACTAAACTGGAACTCACTTAATGATCGTTGAATCTCACTTCTTGTATTTTCAACAAGGGCTTGAAGCTCTTGATTTAAAAATTGTTTAGGAGTTGAACTAGAAATCCTCTCTTTAAGAGTTACTACACGGGCAACGAGATTCCCCAGTCCTCCTGCCAAATCAGCATTATATCTTGTTTCAAATTTCTCATAGCTAAAGTCTCCATCTTCACTTGAGGGAATCTCACGCAAGAAAAAGTAACGTACAGCATCAGCGCCATACTTACTCACTAACTCAAAAGGATCAATAACATTACCAAGAGATTTAGACATCTTTTGATCATCTACTGTAATATACCCATGAACAAATAAAGTTTTTGGTAAAGCCAATCCAGCCGCCAACAAGAATGCAGGCCAGTAAATAGCATGAAAACGCAAAATACCTTTTCCAATAACATGCATATCTGCTGGCCACCATTTCTTGTATGTTTCATCGTCATTCCCAAATCCAATTCCTGACTGATAGATATTTAAAGCATCAAACCAAACATACATTCTTTGCGAATCATCATGAGGGACAGAAACTCCCCAGTTCTTTGCCCGTTCGTTTGATCTTGAAATACTGATGTCCTGCAAAGGCTGTTTTAAAAAGGCTAACACCTCATTCTTTCTTGTTGCAGGAATAATTCTCAATTCATCTTTTTTGACTAAGGTAATAAGTTTTTCTTGATACCCTGAAAGTTTAAAAAAGTAATTCTCCTCTGATACAATCTCCAGTTTCTTTCCTGGGTGCTCATAACATTCCTGATTCTTATCAAGTTCATCTAGTGTATAAAAGGTTTCACATCCAACACAATACAAACCTTCATATGCCTTCTTATAAATATCTCCTGCTTTATCGCAAAGTTCCCATAGTTTCTGACTTGATTCATGATGCTTTGGATTACTACCTTTTTGAAATACATCAAACTGTACATCTAGGGCTTTACTCAATTTGTAAAACAACTTGGCGTTTTCATCAACAAACTCTTGTACGGGTATGTCAGCTTGCTCTGCTGCTTGAACGTTTTTTAAGGCGTTTTCATCACTTCCAGACAATAATAAAACCTCCTCACCCTTCTGGCGGTAAAATCGTGCAATTACATCTGCCTGTATAAATTCCAAAGCATGGCCAATATGCGGCTTTCCATTTACATAAGGAATTGCTGTTGTGATATAAAACTTTGCCATGATGTTCTTTTAGCATAGATTACTCCTCTTTTCCAATAAAAAGGGCTCCGGAACCAAAAAGTTTCAGAGCCTCCTTAATATAGTTTAAGATTTAAATTCCTGAAAATTCAACCTTAAAAGGATAGGCAAGCCAACAGCGAGGAGATATCCTTTGATGATCGGTTAGACAAAGTCCGTGTACCCTAAGACGTTCCTCTCCGCTCTTTGTAGTAACAATCCCTCTTTGCTGGCATGCTCTACAGTGCCAATTATAGAGTCTTTCTCTTACTTCTTGAACCGAAGTTTGATTCATGATTTCCTCTTATAGGTTATCTACTGAGCAAATTCCAACTCTTCTGGGCCTACCCACGCAAGCAAAGGATCTGTCCCCTTACTCTGCCCTTGAAACTGAAGATAAGTCTCAGAGTCAGGTCTGGTAGTTTTAATTGTTCCTATTAAGATTTCCTCCCCTATTTTGCATGTAACGAGCTTACCAGTCTGTAGTGCAATCGTGGCTTGCTCCCGTGTCATCCTATCTCTCCCCATTAATCCACGACTAGTTCTTTCCTTGTTTTTTACATTAATAAATCTGATTGTCAAGATGAATACACGAGTAAAACAAACTCTCCTTTTATGGGATTTTCTTCAAGTTTCTTTTGTATCTCTTTACTGCTCCCCCGATAAATCGTTTCAAATTGTTTAGTAAGCTCTCTTCCCACAACTAGAGAAAGTTTAGGATCTAACGCTTCCATCTCTTTTAAGCTTTTCATAATCCTATGAGGAGATTCATAAAATAAAACGGGGTGTTTACTTGCCACCACTTCTTCAAAGAACTTTTTTCTTCCTTTCTTGTGTGGTGGATATCCCAGAAACAAGAATTTATCCGTTCCAATACCTGCAATGCTCAAAAGCGTAGTTATAGCTGAAGCGCCTGGTATAGGAACAATCTGTATTTTTGAATTTCTCTTAAGCAAAAACGCAATGAGCTCGTTTCCAGGGTCACAGATACCTGGAGTTCCAGCATCGCTAACTAAAGCTAAGTCTTTCCCTTCAAAAAGAAGCTGGAATGCTTTTTCCATCACACTCTCCTTACTGTGCTGATGATAGCTTAGTAGAGGGGTTTTAATTTCATAATGCACTAACAGTTTTTTTGTAACCCTTGTATCTTCTGCCAACACAACATCAACCTCTTTTAAGATTTCCAAAGAACGAAGAGTAACATCTTTTAGATTCCCAATTGGCGTTGCAATAATAAAGAGCGTACCCATATTTTATTAAACTTTCAAAAAAAATCTACCTAAGCAGTTTTGTCATTTTCCTCTTTTCGCTTTTTGAGAAAGTCTCGCAAGAACTCAAATATGATTCCTGCCAAAGGAATTGCCAAAATAGCTCCCATAATCCCCCAGAGTTGCATTCCTACAGCCAAAGCTATTAAAACTAAAGCAGGTGGAATACCCAAGAATCTCTTGGTCAAAAGAGGAGTTAGAATGTTCCCTTCAATTTGTTGAATAAGAGTAAAGGCAATAAGGATAAAGATTGCTTTTAGGGTAGAATCCAAGGCAACGATAATAAACAGTAAGAGTCCTGTCACCAGTGGCCCTATAATAGGGATAAAGTTTAAAATGGTTGCCAATAACCCCAAAGAAAAGGGATATTGCACATTAAACAAAAATAGGGTGAGGTAGGTTGCAACACCAACAAAAATAGAGGTAATGAGCCTTGAAGCAAACCAACCTGAAACCTTGCGCTGTGAGCGTGTCCACAAATCCAAAGCAAACACTTCATACTTTTTGGGAAATAAAAGAGTGATAGTTTTCTCAATAGATTTTTCCTCAATAGAAAGGAAGATGGAAATGGAGAGAACAAATATGGTAGAAAAAATTCCTCCAAACACCACAAAGAAGGCAGAAAAGATACTGCTTGCAATACTTTCCACTCCAAAGCTCAAGGCATCAAAAAAAGTCTGCACATCACTAAAAGCTGCGATGCCAAGACCCTGCAATATGGGAGACAAAGTTTCAAAGTATTGAGGGAACAGCTGTGAAAATCGTTGAATCTCATTTACAAAAAGTGGAGCCATGCTCCAAATCATAAGAGCTAAGGCACCAAAAATACTTGAGTATACTGAAATAACTGCCAAGGCTCGAGGAATTCTTCTTTTTTGCAAAAAATCAATGGCAGGATCAAAAAGAATAGATATAATCAAACCAAAAAGGACCCAAACCATAATATCCCTGGTTAAAAACAGAATATAAATCACAAGGCCCGCCACCGCAATCTTTAAAATGGTGCCCCAAGAAATATCTAATAATCTTCCTTGATCGTTCATGAGAGAATCTTTTGAAATCTCTTCTTATCTTTAAATGGTCCTAAGACCACAAGATTTAGATTTGAAGATACAAACATCTTTTTTGCCACTCGCAAAATATCCGATGCCTTCACTTTCTCTATCTTATCATAGAGTTGTTCTGGAGTAAAAAATCGATTCTGCAAAATCTCCTGAATGCCATAAAACTCAGCCTTAGCATCTGAGGATTCCAAAGATAGCGCCATTCTTCCCTTAATACGTTCTTTTGCGTTGCGAAGCTCTGTTGCACTAACCTTAGTTCTTGCCAACTTCCTATACTCCCTAACAATAACCTTTAGGGCAATTTTCGCATTCTCATTTTTAACTCCAGCAAAGGTTGCAAGAAAACCAGTATCGGGATTTTCCTCAGAGGAGGTTGAAATGTAGTAAGCAAGGCCAAGTTTTTCTCTAATCTCCAAAAACAAACGAGAACTCATTCCGCCTCCCAAGATTGCAGCA
>Ga0208879_1002216_pt1 | contig 17442 bp, 15 predicted proteins | sample Knorr_S15_td_Bot_FD_185605 | JGI IMG/M metagenome (GOLD analysis project Ga0208879, IMG submission 185605) | Marine microbial communities from Southern Atlantic Ocean transect - Knorr_S15_td_Bottom_ad_5009_LV_A (SPAdes) (version 2) | ecosystem: Environmental > Aquatic > Marine > Oceanic | place... | reverse complement strand
CAACCAAATCCTAACCGATGCCATTGAAGACTCCATTGAACGAGTGAAAAAAGGTGAACCGCTGGCTCGTAGTCTGGGGGATTGCAGTCTTTTGTTTTCACGCGCCACGGTGGAGATGATCTCCGTTGCCGAGGAGAGCAGCCGACTCGACAAGGAGTTGATCCGCCTGGCCGAGGTCACGGAAAAGGAACTGGACCAGCAACTCAAAACCGCCGTGGCCTTGATGGAACCGTTGATGTTATTTTTTATTGCGGCTTTTATTGGGACAATTTTTGTTGGAATGGTGATCCCGATCTTCACCATTCAGGATTATATAAAATAATGGATAAATAATATGCAACTTGATATATCAAAGATAAAGCGAAATCTAGCAACACGCCAAGGGGGGTTTACTCTGGTGGAAATGTTGTTGGTCCTGGTGATCCTTGCGACGTTGGCTGCGGTGGTGATTCCCAAGTTCGCCGGGCGCTCCAAGCAGGCCAAGGTCACCGCGGCGAAGAGCCAGATTTCAAACTTGGAGATTGCCATCGACTCTTTTGAGATCGACATGGGGTATTTCCCCAAGGGAGGAAACGACCTTAGGGATCTCATCGAAGAGCCAAACAGCAACAATGTCCAGGACTGGCATGGGCCTTACCTCAAGAAGGGCATACCCCGGGACCCATGGGGGATCGACTACGTCTACGACTATCCCGGCAAGAGGAATGTCGGCAGCTATGATATCTCCTCGAGTGGCCCGGACAGGAAGACCGGCACGGATGATGACATCACCAACTGGCAGACAGAGGATAGGTGACGGTCGGCAGGGGGCATTCACCCTGTTGGAGTTGATTGTCGTCCTCGCGCTGCTGACGGTTGTGTTCACCATCTCAGCGCCGTCGCTTGGCCGCTTTTTCAAGTCGCGCTCCCTGGTTGAGGAAGCCCGGCGGATGTTGGCCCTTACCGAGCATGTCCGAAGGGAGGCCATTTCCACAGGGGCCCCGATGCAGTTGCTGTTCGACATGAACAGAGGCGTCCTCTACGTGCAACGGGAGGATGGTTATCAACCGGGGCAGTTTGGGAACCGAACGGTCCAAACCACGCGACCTTACTGGATCAATGAAAAACATGAGGTCATATTTGAGACAGGCAAGCCAATCTCACGCGATTTGTATGCAGTCACTTTTTTACCGGACGGATCGTTACTGGAAACCAGTCCGACCTCGTGGCGGCTCCAAAAGCGGGAGAATAGTGAAGAGTTTTACCGGGTGGCAAAACTCCAGGGCCGATTGCGTTATGTATTGTTAACCGACGATGATCCAAAGAATGAATATATCCAAATCCCGGCAACGGATACGGTCGAGGGCGGGGTTTACCTTCGCTGAAGTCCTCGCCGCGCTGGTGTTCATGGCCATTGTTATCCCGGTGGCCCTTCAGGGGATTTCCGTGGCCAGCCGTGCCGGGATTGGTGCTGAACGAAAAGGGATTGCGGTGCAGCTGGCTGCCAACATGCTCAACCAACTCAGTATCAGCAATCTTTGGCAAACTGCACAGGCGTCTGGGACATTTGAGCAGGATTACCCCGGTTACACGTGGTCAATGCAGCAGCAGGCGTGGCCAGGCGGTGCCATGCAGCAACTGACTCTGGAGGTGACTTATCCGCTCCAAGGCAGGGTATTTGCTGTCGAACTTTCCACCCTGGTGGATGATTCAGTCCAATAACTCATGTCCTTCAAGCCGCATAACATTCTTTTCAAAAAACGCCTGAACCAAGCGGGGTTCACGTTGATGGAGGTGATGTTTGCAACGATGGCGTTTGCGTTGATCCTGCTTGTGATGCAGATGACATTCTCCGGTGCACTCGGCCTGCGCAATCGGATGCAAAAACGCGTTGATCAACATACGGCCCTGACCCAGGCGATGTCGATCATGAAGCGTGACCTTGAGAACATGATTGTCACCGGTGGATTGATGGCGGAGGGGATTTTTTGCGAGGAACTGGGTTCGCCGGACATGCCCAATGATCAACTGGAGTTTTACTCCACGACCGCAGTCGTCTCAGACCAATTGCCGTGGGGCGATGTGCAGAAGGTGGGTTACCTGCTGGGGGTTAATCCCATGCAGACGGTCACCACCAACCTTGGCCAAGCGCTGATGCGCATGTCCCGCAACCCCCTGCCGCTTGAGGCAAATGAGGCAGCACCGGTTGAAACCCTGATGCTGGATAATGTTCGTTCCCTGCAGTTCGAGTTTTTTGATGGATTGCAATGGCTTCAAACATGGGATTCCACCGTCAACGAACCGGCTGTTCCGTTGGCAGTTCGCGCCATGGTGGAGGTGTTTACCGACAACCCCAATCCGACCGGCCGCCAAACCCGGATTCGGGAAGTCCTGGTTCCGATTCTGACCATCAAGCCCCCAGACGAGCAGAGCGAGGAGGAAGAAGGCGAGGGGGAAGAGGGAGGCTAAACGGGAGACATGAAATTAACCAACGGACAAGACAGGAATTATGTTTCACCCCGGTCCCGAGTGGGGGCGGTGTTGATTATTGTCCTGTGGATTGCGTTTGGGTTGGTGAGTGTCACCCTTTATTTCGGACGATCCATGTTTTTTGAATACAAGGGAGCCAATCAAGCCACTGCCGGCGCCCAGGCGGAACAGGCAAACAACGGGGCTCTTCGATACTTTTTTTATACCCTGAACAACGCCCTGGAAGAGGAGGGGGATTTTCCCAGTGAGTTGATCATGCAAACCGAGCAAATCCAGATCGGCCAGGCGACGGTCTGGATGCTGGGACGATCCGGTGAAACTGTCACCCTGACTGACCCACACTTTGGAGTCATCGATGAGTGTGCCAAGATCAACATCAATACCGCGCCCTTTGAGGTGCTGGAGTTGCTCCCAACCATCACTCCGGAATTTGCTGCGGCCATTGTTGACTGGCGGGATGAAGATGATGACGTGACCGAAAACGGTGCCGAGGCACTGATGTATTCGCTACAGTCCCTGCCTTACGGATGTAAGAATGCGCCGTTTGAAACCGTGGAGGAACTCCGGTTGGTTTATGGCGCAACGGTGGAAATGCTCTATGGCGAAGACACCAACCTGAATGGAGTCCTTGACCCCAGCGAAAATGATGGAATGCAGACGCCACCCCTCGACAACCAGGATGGGATACTAAATTTCGGGATTTTGGAGCATGTCACGATTTATTCCAAAATGCTTGCTGAGGAGGAATCAGAGGACATGGATTCAAGCAACAACAGTGAAAATCAAGCAGGCAACAGGAATTCGCAGCAGCAACGGGGCGGGGAGGAAGAGGTGCCTTTCCAGGTAAACGTCACCACCGCCAGCGCAATTGTTCTGGCTTGCCTGCCTGGAATGGATGAGGCCACAGCTCAGCAAATCGTCTCGTATCGCCTGGCCAACCCGGATTCCACAGAAGGGCTTGAATGGGTAAGCGAAGCGGTGGATAGTGAGATGGTGCAGCAGGCCTTGCCCTATTTGACGGATAAAACCCAGCAATTCACCGTTGATTTGGCAGCAATTGGTAGTAACGGAAACGGCTATCGACGCGTAAGATATGTGGTGGACGCCTCAGGAGAGGCACCTGTCGTCCTTCACCGGCGTGACATGCAACGGTTTGGGTGGGCCTTGGGGCCAACCTTGTTGGAAAAGGTAAACACTCCAGGGCAGGCGGCTCGATGACCTTGAAAAGGAAAAACAGAAGCCAAGCGATCGTCCTGTACGTGGATGGGGATCAGGCCTTTGCCTACTCCTACCGGAGGCGCGGGCTGGGAGCTGAGCTCCGTGCGGAGGGACATTCCCGGCTTGGCCAGACGATAAGCCAAATCAAGCCGGCGCAATTGGTTGACGACCTCGCGGGAGTGTTTCGTCAGCTCTCCTCGACCACCAAGGACTGCGTTGTGGTTCTGCCGTCACACTCGGCCCCTTCCATCATTCTCGAAGTGCCGGATATTAGTCCCGAGGATCGGAAGGGGTTTGTTCAAATCCAAGCCGAGCAGCGGTTGCCGCTGCCGTTGAACGAGATTCACCTGGCTACACATGAATTTCAGATCGGCAACCAAGACCATGCATTGGTGCTGGGTCTGCGAAGGGATACCGTCTCCAAAATCAAGGAAGCCGTGATCGCCAATGGATTTCAGGTGGCCAGTATCACGGTGGACATCGCTGGGGTTGTGGATCATGCCGTCGACGACAACGATTCGCTGGCGGATTGCTGCCAGTTGATTCAGGGACAATCGAGTCTGACTTTGATTACCCATGCGGAGGGGGGGCCGACAGGTCTCCGCCACTTCCACTTGAACAACGGATGGATGGATGCCGCCACCCTTGAAAGGGAATTGCGCATTACCCTTGGCCAATTCCCACAGTCTTCACGGCGCCAGTTAACCACGCTTCGCACGGCAAAACTTCCAGGGGCCAGTTCAGAGCAGCGTGTTCCGGTTTCTGAACACCGATCCCTGGCTGGTTTGAACGTGGTCGATGGAACTGAAACCTCCGACTTATTTGCGCGCATTGCCTCATCGTTTTTTCTGAGCGGCACCTCGCCTCTTGAGTTTCTGCCTTCCAGAACTTCACGCTTTGGCCAGATTTATGGTCAGTTCAACTCCCGACGCAACCTGTGGGTGGGATTGATGAGTGCTGTGGCCCTGACTGCCATTGCTTTTCTTTACCAGATTTTCCATCTGAACGGGCTGCAGAAGCAGTGGAATGGCATGAAAGACAGCGTTGCAGCCGTTGAAACAGTCCAAGGAAAAATCCGCGAATTTCGGCCTTGGTTTGATTCGTTGGTTCCGAGCCTGACCACGGCTCGGGCCATCACTAGGGCTTTTCCTGAAACAGGAGAAATCTGGTTGAAACAATTGAACATCAGAGATGCTTCACAGGTCATGGCCACCGGATCTTCCAGGGATCAAAACAGCCTGTTGGCTGCATTGAACGAACTTCGCATCACATCCGGTATCTCCAATTTGGAATTGAAATCCCAACAGGGATCTGATCCAATTTTCTTTTCCCTCGAGTTTGATTGGAATCCGCCAAGCGCCTCGGCTCCGACACAATAATGCGAAACAAAAGAGAAAAACTGTTGCTGACTGTTGCTGTCCTTGCGGTGGCAATCCTTGCTGGAGATCGATTAGTGTTGGGGCCGTTGTATAACAGTTGGCAGACGCGCCGTGAAAAAATTATTGAATTGGAGGGGAAGGTAGCCAAGGGCAATAAACTGCTCCCCCGGGCTGTCACCTCGATCACGGAAAGCGGAGGCACGGCTACGGTAACAACCACCGACCCACACCCATTCAAGACGGGCGATTCGGTTTACTTTAGCGGAGCCACGCCAACGGCCTACAACACTTCGCCTGCCAATATTACTAGGACGAGTAAAAATTCGTTTACCTTTTCTATCGGCGGTAGCCCAGGAAACGCGACAGGCACAATACTGGTTAGGCGAGGTGTTGAGGAAGAATGGCGGACATATATTGAGAGTAATCTGAATAGCGACAACTCCATTGCCGAGGATGCGGTATTGCGAGCCATTGAGAACTGGAGGGGCGATTCAGGGATTTTGCTTACATCGTTCAAGCCGCAGTGGCAGAATCATGATGATCGTTATCGGACCTGGAATGTTCGATTGGTGGCAGAGGGGACGATGCGGGAAGCGGTCGAATTTGTTCATGCCATTGAGTCGGATGAACTCCCTTTGAAAATTGAACAACTCGAATTGGCCTCACGTGAAAAGACCGGCAAATTAATCAGTGTGAGCGTCCATTTTACAGGGCTCCAGATTGGAGAGGCCTTGCAATGAAGTACATTATAAACAAGAACCAATTTCCGAAGGTGGGATTTAAAGTTCTTCTATGGATTGGCTTGCTTTACGCATCACTTGGCCAAGCGCTTGGTCAAGTGCCAGAAACAGCTGCCAAGCCCTCAGAAACAGCTGCCAAGCCCTCAGAAACAGCTGCCAAGCCCTCAGAAACAGCTGCCAAGCCCTCAGAAACAGCTGAATCTGCAGAATTAGAGGAAGAGAAAATTGAGAAAACAAAGCCGTTTGCCATTCTGTATACCAACAACATCTTCGACCCAAACCGGAAGCCTAATCGCCCAGAGAGGAAACGCCCAGATCCCAAGCCCGAACCTCAAATTGATGCATTCACGCTTATTGGTCTCATGGCATACACAGCTCCCAAGTCTTCTGAAACAGCTCCCAAGTCTTCAGCTCCCAAATCTTCCGGAACTGACCGGCGAATTGCTGTCTTGTCCGGTTCCTCATCAGAATACAGTGGGGTATTCAAGCGCAATGATCAGATCGATAACCTGGAGCTGATTTCCCTAAGTGATAAAGCCGTCAAGTTTGCCGAAGGAGAAACCACCTTTAGCGTGGATATTGGAACCGGTTTGAGGCGCGTGGATGGTGGTGCCTGGAAAGAATCCAGCGAGCGAGTACATACGGCCTCAAGGAGCGGTTCGTCACGCAGTCAATATTCCAGCCGTGGAACGGCTCGCCGTGATGAAAATAAAGATTCAGCAAAAGACTCTGAAGATAAAGAGGACGAAGTGGAGGATTCTGAGGCGGAACTTATTCGCAAAATGATGGAGCGTCGCCGACAAGAGGTCGGGGAATAAAAATACTTTACACACTATGAAAACAAACACGATAAACCGAACAAGTCCAATGGGATTGAGGTGGATCATGTCACTTGGCCTGATGGGTGCCACCACCCTGTTTGCGCAAGAACGGGAAACAAACATCCCGGCCGATCCGCAAACAGGCAAACCAAGTACTTCAGCAACCGCTGAGGATCTGCAACTCATGCTGAATTTTGAGGATGTGCCACTTCAATCTGTATTGGAGTACATGAGTGAAGCCGCCGGGTTCATTATCCTCGGAGACACTAAGGTGAGCGGCGATGTCACGATTCTCTCCAAGCAACCATTGAATCGCGAGGAAGCAGTCGATCTTTTGGACACAATCCTGAATGAAAAGGGGTACACCGCCATTCGCCGTGGACGCATCCTGAAGATTGTCGAAAAAAACAAGGCCCAGATTGAAGACCTTCCGGTAAAGTCAGGATCCAACCCGGCGGATATCCCGAAGAAGGACGTGATGGTCACACAGATCATCCCGATTCGATTCGGCAATGCTGGGCAACTGATCGAAAACATCACCGAGTTACTGCCAGACTATGCCACCATCTCCGCGAATGATGGCAGCAACGCAATCATCCTGACCGATACCCAGACGAACATTCACCGGATCGCCGAAATTGTCAGCGCACTGGATACTTCCATCTCCAGTATTTCCGAAATCAAGGTCTTTCCCCTAGTCTATGCAGATGCGAAGCAACTGGCCGAGGTTGTCAAGGGATTGTTTGAAACCAGATCATCCGGGTCAAGCAGGTCATCGAGCAGTCGCAGTTCCGGCATCGCCGAGATGATGCGGTCGCGCTTTGGTGGCGGAAGTAGCAGCAGTCGAAGTAGCGGGAGTAGTGGCCGTTCCTCCCGCAGCAGCGGCGGCGGCGGCAGCGCCGCGCTGGCAGCGGCGTCTCGCGTGATCGCCATCTCGGAAGAGCGCACCAACTCCCTCGTAGTCAGCGCTCCCAGTGATCTCATCCCGACCATAGAACAATTGGTCAAGGAGATGGATCGCAACATCGAGGATGTCACTGAACTTCAGGTGTTCCCACTGAAGTATGCCGATGCCTACGAAATGGCGGAGATTGTCACCAACCTCTTTTCGGACAAGGACGAAATTGAGAATTCTCGCGGAGGATACCGTTTTGGCTCGTGGGGACGCTCCAGTTCCAGTTCCGGCAGGTCTCGGAGCGGGAGCAGTGATTCAAGTGAAAGGATGCTCCAGCAAAAACGAGTGCTGGCCGTGGCTGATCCCCGAACCAACTCGGTCATCGTCAGCGCCACCGCCGAGCTGATGACCCAGGTTGCACTAATGATTGAGCGGCTTGATGACAACAAAGCCAAGCAACAGAAGGTGTTCACCTATTCCCTGCAGAATGCGGACGTTGAAGGCGTGTCCGCAATCCTCCGCAACATGTTCGAGCAGCAGAACGGCAATTTCAATTCCACCAGAAACCGCAACAGCCGCGACCAGGAAAACCCGCTGGATAACAGGAGGGTGTCAGACCCGCAGAGCTCCGGTGGCTTTGGTAGCCAGAGGCGATAGGGCAGATAAACTTGAATCATCTTCACTGCAATTAAACAGGAAAATCAAACAATGAACCGTAACCACACCTTCCGCCACCTCGTGGGCCCTCTGCTCGTCCTGGCCCTGGGATTCGGCTGCCTGTTTCCGGCTGCCTGGGCACAATTTACAGGACAATCCTCCAGTCGAACAGGCAGAACCGGTGCAGGTGGAATGGGTTCACGCCAGTATTTCAACAATACCATGCTCGGCGATGCGCTCATCGAGTTCGATATTGAGACCCGATCGATAATCGTCATCGCCGACGAGGAAACCAACTTGCAGATTGGTGAACTGATCAAGCAATTAGACAAGCCAAAATCACAGGTGTTGATCAAGGTCGCCTTCGTCGAGTTGACTCATAACAACGATAGTGATCTAGGTATTGATGCCTCTTTCAGTGGCTCGATCGGTGGAGGAGAAGGGAACTCGCTCTCGGCCGGTACCGGATTCGGCATCGGCGGGCCGGGCGGACTGGTGCAACTCAACTACGATGATATCAGTGTTTCGATGAATGCCTATGCCCAGGAGGGCCGACTTGAGATTCTTTCCCGTCCGTCAATCCTTACACGGAATAATCGTGAGGCGCTCATCTCCGTCGGCAGTCTGGTGCCATTCGCGCAAAGCGGCAATATTAACTCCATAACTGGCCAAACGATTCCCCAGTACGAGTATGAACCCATCGGCATCAGTCTCCGCGTCACGCCGTACATCACCCCGCATGGCTTGGTTGAACTGTCCCTTTTCCCGGAAATCTCCGAAATAACCGATGAAAAAATCATCGTTGCCGACGGGCTTGAATTGCCGGTTTTTGCCACACGCTCCGCCCAGACGGTGGTGGTCACGCCCAACGGGAAAACCGTGGTCATCGGTGGTCTAATGCAGGACAACAAGGTCGAGTCCGAGCGCAAGGTGCCCTTCCTCGGCGATATCCCCATCCTCGGCTCACTGTTCAGGCGCACGGTCAAGAAAGACACCAAAACCGAGTTGCTCATTTTCCTGACACCTTTCATTGTGGAAAACCCCCACGACCTTGTTTCCCTTACCGAGCAGGAGCGCTCCGGTTCCACTGTCAAAGCCGGCACCGAAAGTGGCAAGCGTTTGGACGACTTCCTGAACACGGACACAGAGGAGAAATTCAATGAAGCATCGCCAATCCAGCCCCGGGATACAGAACCCAAAAAATAGGCGGCAGACCTTGTGCGGCCTGATTATTAGCAAAAGGTCAGCATTGAAGAAACTTTCGCGTAGCGCCCAACCACCCTGGACTCATGGTTTTTGGTGAGGCCATCTGAACCGATGATCAGTTGTTTCATGTCCCAATCGAGGTCTGACCACTTGAGGCGGAGCGTTTCGCTGGCCCGGGAACCGCAGGTCTTCATGAGGCGCACGTAATCGGCCAGAAGTTGCCCGTCTTTGCAGTTTTGGAGTGCGGCATGGCAAAAAAAATACCCTCGATTTGTTCCGGAGCGAACAGGGGGCGTTTTTTGGGCTTCCATCGGATGGGCTTAAAGCCGGTGGTTGGGAGTGTTTCGATCAGGCCGTTGTCTTTGGCATGGTTGAGGAGGTTGTTGAGGATGGTGATGGAGAGATTTGCGGTTCGGCCTGTCCAACCTCCTTTGATTTTTGCTGTTCTGAATCGGACTACATGTTTTTTTGAAATCTTGTTCAGTTTTAGGTTGCCGAGGAACTGTTTCAAATGTTTCAAGTGCAGTTCTTCCAGTTCCACCGTTTTTGGGCGTTTAACCCCATCGATTTCATAAAGATATTTTGAGGCGAAGCTGCTGAATGAGGGAATGTTATGGTCGGTAGTTGACTGAATTGAGTTTGATTTAACCAATGCGTACTCAAGGCGTGCTTCAGGAACTGATTTCGCTTTAAGAGGTATTCTGCGATCGACGGTTGAGCCGTTTTCATCAGTAAACGAAACTCGGGCATAGAATCGTTTTCCTCTCTTCCAAAGACCTCTGATGGGGCGACAGCTGTGGTCTGTGACCTTCTGGAATTGGGGTTTCGTTTTTGTTGTTTGGATAACTTTACCAGCACAAAAACCGGCACACCCAGTATTGTTATTTACTTATTTCATATTCGGTTAGTTTAACCGAACTGACAAAAGGGCAAGGTTCTAGCGGGTTTGATGCGGTTTGGAAGAATTAGAAGATGGGGTGACCGACGGGACTCGAACCCGCAACAACCAGAATCACAATCTGGGGCTCTACCATTGAACTACGGCCACCGCCAAGGGACGGGCAACGTAATGTATTCGTCTTGGGCCGGTCAAGCGCCGCGTTTTATTTCCGGTTAAATGTGGCAAACTCGTGGTTGCGTTGGCGTTGGGGGTGCCATAGGTTTTCGGCAACTAGCAGTGTTCTGTTTTTCTGACAATCGATTGCGCGGGCTGGTTGCGTTGGCGGTTTGCCTGTGTCAATTGAGCGCTGTTGCACTTGGCCAAGCTGCGGAATCACGGGCCGAGCCGGTCTCGGTTTTCCCCGCGGAGGTTGACTTGGTGCCCAAGGGACGGCAGCAGTTGCTCGTGCAGCAGCGCTTGGCCAACGGCCTGGTTCGTGACCTGTCGCGCGAGGCGCTGTTCAGCAGCAGCGACCCGTCAGTCGTGTCGGTTGCGGATGGTGTGGCGCATGCGCTCGGCGAGGGCTTGGCCAAGGTGCGCGTCGAGGCCGCCGGGCAGGTGGCCAGCGTGGACGTTGTCGTGGGGGCGAAGCCAAGCGGTGCGCGGCTGAGTTTTGTGGCGGACGTGCTGCCGGTGCTGGGCCGAGCGGGTTGCGCAAACGGCGCTTGTCACGCCAAGCCGAAGGGGCAGAACGGATTTTCGCTCTCGGTTTTCTCATTCGATCCGGCGGCCGACTTTCGGGAGATCGTGAAGGACGAACGAGGCCGACGCGTCTTTCCGGCGTTACCGGCGGAGAGCTTGGTGCTCAAAAAACCAACGCTTGCTGTCGAGCATGAGGGCGGAAAACGGCTTGAGGTCGGCTCGCCGTTTTATCAAATCATTCACGACTGGATTTCGCAGGGGATGCTTTACCGGCGGGCGGGAGAACCGGAGCTCACCGGCATTTCTGTTTTCCCGAATGAGCAGCGCTACGCCAAGTCGGCGGAGCAGCAACTGGTTGTCACCGCACAATTCGCCGATGGCTCGACGAGGGACGTGACGCACTTGGCAGATTTTTCGGCGAACGAAAAGGAGATCGCCGAGGTGGATGAAACCGGCATGGTGCGCGTCGGCAGGCTCAGCGGCGAAGGGGTTATCGTGGTGCGTTACATGGGGCAGGTGGCGCGCGCGCGGATCACCGTGCCGACGGATCGGCAGTTCAACGACGCGGTTTACGCCGGGCTGCCGCGCAACAATTTCATCGACGACTTGGCGTATGCGCGTTTTCAAAAACTGGGTCTGTTGCCAAGCGAGACTTGCAGCGACTCGGAGTTCATGCGGCGGGCCTTCATTGACGTGATCGGCTTGTTGCCGGAGCCGGGCGAGGCGCGGCGTTTCCTCGCCGACGAGTCGCCGGACAAACGCGCCGAGCTGATTGACAGGTTGCTCGACGATCCGGCGTATGCCGACACGTGGGCCAACCGCTGGGGCGACTTGTTCCGGCCGAACATCGCGCGCGTCGGCCTCAAGAGCGCGTACACGATCGACAACTGGATTCGCGAGTGCTTCGCCGCCAACAAGCCGTACGACCAAATGGTGCGCGAAATCCTTACGGCCAAGGGCAGCACGCATCGCGTCGGCCCGACGGTGATCTATCGCACGCGCCGCGAGCCGGCGACGCTGACGACACTCTTCAGCCAGGTCTTTCTCGGTGTGCGGATGGAGTGTGCGCGCTGCCATCACCATCCCAACGAGCGCTGGAGCCAAAGGGATTTTTACCAGTTCGCGGCGTTTTTCGCCGAGACGAAGCGGAAGGGCACCGGCATTTCGCCGCCGATCTCGGCTGGCACGGAGTTTATTTATCACGCCCCGGGAGGGAGTGTGCGGCACCCGGTTAGCAGCGAGGTGATGAAGCCCACGCCGCTTGCCGCCACGCCGCTAAACATCCCCGCCGGCACCGATCCGAGGGAGACCTTGGCCGAGTGGCTGCTCACGCCTGAGAATCCGTTCCTCGCCCGGGCGATGGCCAACCGGGTTTGGGGGCAGTTCCTTGGGCGCGGCATCGTGCATCCGGTGGATGACTTCCGGGCGACCAACCCGCCGGTCAACCCGGAGTTGCTCGACGCATTGGCGGCGGACTTCGCCGGGCACGACTTTGACCTCAGGCACCTCATGCGGCGGATCATGAATTCGCGTCTTTATCAGCTCAGCTCGTTGCCGAACAAGACCAACGTGCAGGACACGAGCAGCTTTTCGCGCTTTTACCGGCGTCGGATATCGGCGGAAAACTTGCACGATATTTTGGTGCAGGTGAGCGGTGTCGAGAGTGGCTTCAACAATCTGCGGCGGGATGCCCGCTCGGTTGAGCTGTGGACGACCCGGATGGACTCCGCGCTGCTGGAGTCGTTCGGGCTGCCCAATTCCAGCGAGAATTGCCCCGTCGAACGCGACGACCGGCCCAGCATGGTTCAGGCGCTGCACTTGATGAATTCCGACAAGCTGCAAGCCAAGTTGGCCGACAAAAACGGGCGTGCCGCAAAACTTGCCCAGGAGGACAAGCCAAGCGATGAGGTCGTGAACGAATTGTACCTTGCCCTGTATTCGCGCTGGCCAAGCGACGAGGAAAAGCGCGTTGCACTCGAGGCGTTCAAGGGCGGGGACGCCAAGCGGCATGAGGTTGTCGAGGACATCATTTGGGCCTTGATCAACACCGCCGAGTTCGTATTTAATCACTGAAACGGAAATGAACACGCTGAACACAAACTGTGCGGGAATAGCGCGCCGGGATTTCATCCAGCTCGGCGTCGGGGGCGTGCTTGGCTTGGGCATGAGCGACCTGATTCGATTGCGGGCCGAAGCGGCCCGGGCCGTCGGCAAGGCGAGCCCGGATCAGGTGAACTGCATCCTCGTCTGGCTTGACGGTGGGCCGACGCATTATGAGATGTTCGACCCGAAGCCGGATGCCCCGTCCGATGTGCGCGGTAAATTTGATCCCATCCCAACCACGGTGCCGGGTGTTCAGTTCTGCGAGACTGTGCCGAGACTGGCCAAGACGCTCGACAAGATGGCCATCATCCGCTCGATCTGCCACAAGGATCCCAACCACGGTGGCGGCAACCATTACATGATGACCGGTGCGCCGACGCCAGTGCCGGTGAACTGTGGTTCGTCCGTGTCGTTTCATCCGTCGTTCGGCTCGATGGTGTCGCACCTGCGCGGCATCAACGACGGTCTGCCGGCATACGCCACGCTGCCCCGCAAATCACGCTCGGCGGGGCCGCATTTTCTCGGCGGCCAACACGCGCCGTTTGTCATCGACGGCGATCCGAACCGAAAAGGTTATCGTGTCCGCGATGTCGTGCTGCCCAAGAGCATCAGCGAGGGCAGGGCGAACACAAGGTTCAAGCTGCGCGAGTCGCTCGATCGAATGCTGCGTATCACCGATGCCGCCGCCGCTGACCCGTCCGTGGATTTCGACAGCTTTTACGAGCAGGGCATCGACTTGATTTCGTCGCCCAAGGCGCAGGCGGCGTTCGATGTGGAGATGGAACCGGCAGAGGTGCGCGATCGTTACGGCCGGAACGACTTTGGCCAACGCCTGCTGCTGGCTCGCCGGTTGACCGGGGTCGGCGTGTCGTTCGTCACGGTTTACAACGGCGGCTGGGATCATCACAGCAAGATATTCGAGGATGGATTCAAAAAGAAAATCACAACGGTTGACACCGGGATGTCAGCACTGATCAACGATCTTCACGATCGAGGCCAACTCGACAACACGCTCGTGTTGCTGCTCGGCGAGTTCGGGCGCACGCCGAAGATCAACAAGGACGGTGGACGCGACCACTGGCCGCACGCGATGTCTGTTCTCGTTGCCGGGGCCGGCGTGCCGCCGGGTCAGATCATCGGCGCGACCGATGTGAAGGGTTATTACGCCTCGGAAAACATTTATTCGCCCGAGGATTTTGCCTGCTCGCTTTACACCAAGATGGGAATTGATCCGCACAAGATCCTTTACACCAACACCGGACGGCCGTTGCCCATCGTCAACGGCGGCGCACCCATCAAGGAGCTGTTCGGGTGAGGCTGCCTCGTTTCGTCGCAGCGTTGGCTGCGGTTTCCTGTTTTTTTTCAGCTTGGCCGGGCGGCTTGGCCAAGCCGCCCGCTGTCACCAGCATTTTTCCCGCCGGCGGAAAAACGGGCTCTATGTTTGAACTCACGGCAGCCGACGCCCCCGACCCTTGGCCAAGCGCCGCGTGGGCCAGTCATGCCGGCATCAAGCTTGAGCCGCTCAAGGACAAAAAGGGCGTCTACAAGACCACCATCGCCGCCGACACGCCGGTCGGGCCGCACTTGGTTCGGTTTTACAACGTGGACGGCTCCTCGCAGCCTCGGACGTTTTTCGTGGGCCTGGCCGGTGAGACGGCCGAGGTGGAGCCGAATGACAAGCTCGACGCCGCGCAATTCCTCGAAAACACCCCGGTTGTCGTCAACGGTCGGCTCGACAAAACCGGCGATGTCGATGCCTTCGCGGTTCGTGCAAACAAGGGCGACTGGATCGTGGCGCAGTGCCATGCTTACTCGATCGACTCGCCGATTGATGCGTTCCTGCATCTGCACGACGAGAACGGCAGCAAGGTTGCATTCGCTCCCGACACGCACAACCTCGATCCATTGCTGGCTTGGCAGGCGCAAAAGACCGGCACTTACACGCTGACGTTTGCCGGCTTGATTTTCCCGTTCAACTCAACGGCGCGTTTCCACGGCAGCGCGCATACGGTGTACCGGATGACGATCAGCACCGGGCCGTTTGCGCGGAACACGTTCCCGCTCGGCGTCATGCGCGGCTCCAAAACACCGGTGCACTTGGTCGGCTGGGGATTCGGAAAACAACGGGCAACCCAGGCGACAGTCGTCAACATATCGACCTCCGCTCAAACCGCCTGGGTCGGGGGCAGGGGCTTGGCCGCGCCGGTGCCGGTGGTTGTCGGTCGATTGCCCGGTCACCTCGAAACCGAGCCGAACGACTCGACCGAGTCGGCGCTGACGCTCGCTTGGCCAAGTGCAATTCACGGACGCATCAGCGAGGCCGACGACGAGGATCGTTTTGGCATCGAGGCCGTGAAGGGCGACAAGTTGCGCCTGCGGTTGCGGGCGTCCGAGTTTAACTCCGCTCTCGATCCCGTGTTGTGCATCGAGGACACCAACGGCAAGCAACTCGCTCGCGACGACGATTCCGGCGAACGGCAGGACGCCATGCTAAATTGGACTGCGCCTGCGGACGGGACGTATCACCTTGCCGTCAGCGACCTTATCCGCTCCGGAAGCAACGCGCATTTTTACAGGCTGGAGATCGACCGGATCACTCCAAGCCTCAACGCCAGCTTCACGCCGGATCGGCTCGTGGTGGAGGCCGGCAAAAGCGCCGAGGCGACCGTCACAATCGGCTTTGCTGATGGCTACAAGGGGACCCCCGCAGTTGTTGTGCGAGGCCTGCCCGAGGGTGTGAGCGCACAGATTCCCGCGACCGAAAAAGGCGGGGCGGTGAAGATCAAGTTTGTGGCCGCTGAGTCGGCCAAGTCGGCCAATGTTCCCGTGACTCTCCTGGTCGTCGAGCCCGGCGCCGCGACGATCCGTAAGGCAACCACGCCCATCGGCATGGACAAAGCCGGTGGCGAACGGTTGATCAACTCAATCGACCACCTGTGGCTGACCATCAAACCCAAGCCGAAACCCAAGCCCGAACCAGAGAAGGGGGAGAAAAAGTAGCTTGCCCAGGCGCAGAATTCTTTTTCGTTGAAAGCCGTGGAATATCAACTACGATGCCCGCCGCCGGGTCGGGATGTAGCGTAGCCTGGTTAGCGCGCCTGACTGGGGGTCAGGAGGTCGAGAGTTCGAATCTCTCCATCCCGACCATTTTCAAATCTTCAATAAAGCCCAATGTTCTAACACAACATTGGGCTTTTATTTAATTAAACTAAATAAAAATGCATTGACTGCCTGATTTTTCAGAGTCAGATTGGTTCTGTCAGATACGAACACATGCGTAAGAGAATGCCACAGTTTTCGGCATGCAGAGTGTACAGATAGTGTACAAAAATAATTTGTCACTCATCATGAGTAGAACAAAACATTCATTCAAATTTCAGGGTAGATCGGTCGCTTTATGGAAGAGGGGCAAGAATTGGTCGATTTGGATGAAAATAGACAACAAAGATCTTAAGCAAAGTTTGGGGGTGGATACGGTTCATGAGGCAGTAAGAGCGGCTAAAAAACTGGTCAAAGCCGCGCTCGAGGGAAAATGGGAGAAAATTACCGTGACAAAAAGCGGGGCAGGGAACTGGTCGAAAATCGGTGAGGTGATTAGTCGCTTCAAGGACAATCAGCAGTTGCTTAAACTGGCGGACAGTACTGTAAACGGTTACATTGAGAGCTTGGAATTGATCGTCTCGATTGGCCTCGGTATTCCTCGCAGTCAAGTTGCTGATAGGCGCCTGAACGTTCTCAATAGCGAGACAATTAATGCCTGGAAGAATGCCAAGTTGTCTGAGGCCAGGGGAAACAAGAAAAAGCTCGATTCCATAAGTGAATCCATCAATACCCGGCTCCGAAGTGCGCGCTCAATTTTTGGCAAGAAGCTTGAGAAGAACAATATCTACAGAGGATTAAAGATTCCCAACCTTAAGGAATTTCATGATGCCTCCTACATGGAAGTTGTTTCCAAAGAAAACTATGTCCTTCCTGAACAGAGCTTGCTTAACAGGATTTGGGATAGTGTAGACACGTTGCTTGAGGAACAGCCAAGAACTTGGTTCTGCTTTAAGCTTTGCGCTTTCACAGGCATGAGGCGCGGCGAGGTTTTAGCGGCACGTTGGAGATGGTTCGAGATGGAGGATGAAAAGTTGTTCGTCCATATCCAAGTTGAAGAAGATTTTGTTCCCAAGGACAAGGATATCCGTCGAATTCAATTACCAACCGATTTTTTGACAATGCTCAAGAGCCAGGCCGATAAGCGCGGCTGGCCTCATGCATCTAATGATTACATCGTACCGAAAGGACAGCAGGGATTTGGATGCAACAAGCCCGATAAGATTTGGTTCAACGATAAGGAGAAAGATAGGCGTGGATTTGACGGGCTAGG
>Ga0208879_1002215_pt1 | contig 17462 bp, 10 predicted proteins | sample Knorr_S15_td_Bot_FD_185605 | JGI IMG/M metagenome (GOLD analysis project Ga0208879, IMG submission 185605) | Marine microbial communities from Southern Atlantic Ocean transect - Knorr_S15_td_Bottom_ad_5009_LV_A (SPAdes) (version 2) | ecosystem: Environmental > Aquatic > Marine > Oceanic | place... | reverse complement strand
TCCCGTACCTTTCCAGTAAAAAAAAAACTGGGAATTGAATTGGAGAAGTTGATACAAAGTATCTTTATTCTCCTGACGGCATCCATGCTGTGTTCTCAATCCCGGATAGGGGACTGGGAATCATATACATCGCCGCTCATTATTCACGACTTGGTTGAGTTCGATAGTAAAGTCATTTGTGCTACAGAAGGAGGATTACTAATCTATGCTGGTGAAGAATTTTCTACCTTGACAAATCTTGATGGACTGATTGGGACAAAGCTGAATGTGATTGAGAAAGATTTATACGGGAATATATGGCTGGGAGGATCAGCGCCGGATGGTTTTGTCCAAGTTTATGATCCCTTTGAAGCCAGTTCCGTAGCGGAATTTGATTATGATCTTACCGAGATTATTGACATAGCTGTTGGGGATACAATTGCATATGCCGTGTTTAAACTCAACCAGGATTTCGGAATACAGAAATTTCTGCATGACGGCAATCGATGGAACCACAATGATTTAATGTATTCTGACTGGCTTTTTGAATCCAATCAAATTGCAGGAATCGTGGTTTGGAACGACAGCGTATTTGTAGCTACAGATCAGGGTTTGTATAGGGGAGATTTACATGAGGATCCCCATTCCTGGAGTGAAGAATTAACCGGAAATATTTCTTCAATCCATTTCATTCAGGATGAACTTTTTATTATCATGGATAATGCTCCTTACAGAATTGATTTAAATACGATGGAAGTTTCTCCAATTCAAAGCAACTCATCCTTGGATGAATTTGTAAAGACTGTCGACGATGAGCTATGGGGGATCCGTTCTGACCGAAAAGCATTGGTTCATTTCGGAATGATAACATTCGATAATGTATTTGTTCCGCTGGAGACCGTTTTGGAGATTCCTGTTGAATATACTCTCAATGTCTTAATTCCTTTAAATAATGGATCTCTCGCCGGCGGTACTGACGCTGGTATTACATTACTGAATCCCGGAACTCAGGACATTCAGCAATTAATACCCAATGCACCACTCACCAATCAGTTTTCTGCAATCACTGTACTCAATGATGGTCGAATTGTTGCCGGTTCCACAAAAGGCCTCGCGGTTAAAGAACCTTCAGGTTGGCGAAATATTATTGGAACAGATAAAAATACGCTGATAATTCATTCTGGATTTGATTATAAATATTTTTCAGCGGATACGGTCCCAATTGATTTTGCTTCTTTGTGGAATGATGAATTTGTGGCAGATATTGAACAAGGACCAGATGGGTTGGTTTATTGTGCAATTCGCGGTACTCAATCAGAACCCAGGAGACATGGAGGAGGGATTGTAATCATTGATATAGATAAACCGTGGAATTTTGAGTTAATTGATACCACTTATTTAGATTTTATTGCCACAGATTATATAAATGTCAAGGATGTTGAATTTGATAATATTGGGAATCTGTGGGTAGCGGATACGTATGCAACAAATAAATTTGAGCCTATCCAGGTTCGAAATGCTGCAGGAGTATGGGGTTCTTATATTGCTGAGGAAAATGGAGTGCTCAGTTTGACGACAAATACAATCACAATTGATATGTGGAACCGTGTCTGGGTCGGTTCTTTCCAAGGGGAAGAAAACAATGTTGGAAATAATGATTATCCTAATGGAGGGTTAATTATGTTGACCTACAAGGGAGATCCGGCAAACCCTGATGATTTTCAGATGACAGCAGTAGATGTGAGTCCCGACAATTCAAATAATACAGTCTGGTCTTTGGCTATCACTCCGGAGAATCGGCTGTATGTTCTTACCCCGCTTGGGTTGAATTATTTTGACCTCCAGTATTCAGATGAGAATCCCGTAATTCGACAGGGACCCCGCGCAACAAACGGGGATCTTTACACTTATTTTCCAAATATATCTTTTGGCGGACCTAATCCCAATGCAAAAGTAAAAGCTGATCACAAGGGAAATATATGGGTAACCTCAACAACCGATGGAATTCATGTTTTATTGAACAATGCAACCTATTGGCCCGATATTGATGGATTGAGAAAATCAAACAGCCTGCTTCTTTCGGATGGAGTGACTGATGTTGAATTCGATAGTGAAAAAGGGATTGCCTGGATTACCACTAACAGGGGAATTAATTCTTTGAGAATCCCATTTTCGAAAGATAAAGAAAATTTTCAAAGCATGAGAATATTTCCCAGTCCATTTCACATCCCCTCAGAAACACCAATAGTTGTAGATGGATTGAAGGACGCCGCCTCTCTAAAAGTTATGACCATAACAGGGAGAGTTGTCCGTGATATAAAGAATATTGATCTAGGGATCCATGGTGATCAGATTACCTGGGATGGAAGAGATAAACAGGGCAGGTGGGTAGGAAGTGGAGTCTACTTGTTATCTGTGTATGACGAAACCGGGGAAAGTGCTTTTGGTAAAATCACGGTTATCCGACATTGAATTGTTCAATAAATTCCGGCATCAAACCAAACTCATTTTCCAATTCTTCCGCGATTTCTTTGATCATTTGTTTTCGCTCTTTGTAAGGTAAAAACGCGCTCTTCATAGCTGTGATGGTGAACTCCCGGAAATCATGTAATCCGAACCCGAATAATTTATGCGCCAGTAAAAATTCTTTAGTCAAGGTTGTATTAGAAATAAGCCGATTATCGGTATTCAGTGTAACTCGAATTCCCTGATTGTAATAGTATTTTATGGGATGATGCTTCAGGGAATGGACGGAACGGGTGTGCCAGTTTGATGTGAGGCAAATTTCTAGGGTTATCCTGTGGTCGTTTACATAATTCATTAAATCTTTATCTTCTTTCAGGCGGGTGCCGTGACCAATTCTGTGAGCCCCGCAATAATGAATCGCCTGATGAATTGACGCAGGTCCAAAAGCCTCCCCGGCGTGGATCGTTGCGTTTATGTTCATATTCCGGATTGTATAAAATGCCTCACGGTGATCTTTTGCAGGAAAATTTTCCTCAGCGCCGGCCAAGTCAAAACCCACCACTCCTTTATTTTTATATTTCAAAGTTAATTCTGCCAATTTCATGGAAGTTTCCGGAGAAATATTTCTGATTCCACAGACAATGATCCCGGATTGAACTCCGAAGACATTTTTGCCTTTTTTTAATCCTTTTTGAACAGCTTCAATAGATTCTTCAGGGGTCATTCCTCTTTTTGTATGTAAAACTGGAGAATAACGAACTTCAATGTAGCGTACGTTTTCTTTCGCAACATCTTCAATCAGTTCAAATGCGGTTCTTTCCAGGCTTTCAGGAGTTTGAAGAACGCTCAAAGTGATTTGAAACCGGTTTATATATTCTTCCAGACTTACTCCTTTATTTCCGATAGAAAGTATTTTTTTCAGATCGGTGGCATTTTTTTCTGGAAGAGAAACTCCATTTTTTTCAGCAAGAGAAACTATTGTTTCAGGCCGGAGGCTGCCATCCAGATGACAGTGCAGTTCCACTTTGGGAAGTCTCTTCAGAATTGTAGCGGATACTTTCATGGGTTATTTTTTAGTGACAACTTTGTAAAGCCAGAAAATAACACCGATAAAAACAATTGGACCTAACATTGAAAATCCGTGAATGGAAGGCCACCAGTCTTTATTACCTGTGAGAAAAATAGGCAGTGCAACCAGAATTCCCATGAGCGCTTCTCCGGTTATGAGTCCTGATGCCAGCAATAATCCCTTCTTTTCCCTGGCTTCACCTGCTCCGGATTTTTTCCCAAAATGATTGATCATCCCACCAATAAAAATGGGAACTGTCAATTCGATGGGAAGATAAATTCCTACAGCAACTGCAAGGACAGGAATTCGGAAATCCGATCCGATTTTTTCCTGGCGGAGATCCATCAAAATGAGAATAACAGCGATGACAGCACCAATTGAAACAAATCCCCAGGGCAGGTTTCCGCTGAATACACCATCAGCTACAGATTTCATCAATGTTGCCTGGGGAGCTGATAAAGTTGGAGAACCAATCACATAAGCGCTATGGAGAATGTCCAGGACCAGGCCTAAAACCACTGCGGCGCTGAGGGTCCCGACTACCTGCATGACTTGCTGTTTCCAGGGCGTTGCGCCCAGTATGTAACCGGTTTTTAAATCCTGAAGGTTATCCCCGCCGATGGCAGCCGCGCAGCACACCACTGCCCCAACCATGATGGCGCCGGCTGCTCCCACTTCAGAACCGGTTCCCAGCAAGGCCAACAGCAGAAGGGATGAAAATAGAATTGTAGCGATGGTGACACCGGAAATGGGATTGTTGGATGATCCAACCACACCGGCCATGTATGCTGCCACTGCGGAAAAGAGAAATCCGAATATCATCATGACTATAGCGAGAATGGCTGCAATTCCGACGGATTTGATGATTCCCAGGTATAAAAAAAATACAGGAACAAGCAAACCAACTAATGCCATGCCTACATAATTGATGGGGAAATCCTTTTCTTCCCTGGGAATGTCATTCCCTCTATCTTTTTGACGTACAGCCTCAAGACTGGCTTGAATTCCGGCTACCAGGGGTTTGAACAGTTTTATCAGCGACCAGATTCCTCCTACTACCATTGCACCCACACCCAGATATCGAATTTTACTGTTCCAGATATTCCAGGCAGCATCCATTGGTTCGCCTTCAAATCCGTATAGGGCGGTATAAATGGGAATTGCAATTCCCCATGAAATCAAGCCGCCCGCAACTACTAAAATCCCGATATTACGTCCCACAATGTAGCCAACGGAAATGAGGGCTGGGGAAAGATTTGATCCCAATCCAAAAATTGAGTTTCCAACTGTAACTGATTTCTCTATTACAGCGTGCCACATGCCAAAGCCCTGCTCTGCCACTTTCATTAAACCACCAACCAATCCTGCGACTGCGATTGTTTTCAATCCACTTTTAGCATCGGCAGAATCGCTGGAACGGGCTTCGTCGCCTGCTTTCAAAACTTCCGCGGTGGCGATTCCTTCCGGATATTTAAGTTTGGCTTCCACAATAAACGCCCGTCGAAGGGGTACAGTAAAAAGAACTCCAATCAATCCGCCGATGGCGGCAATTTTGGCTACTTCCATGTAATTGAAATCCTGCCAATACCCCATCAGAACCAGAGCGGGGATGGTAAAAATGACACCCGCCGCCAGTGATTCTCCCGCCGATGCGGCGGTTTGGACTATGTTGTTTTCAAAAATATTGGAGCGTTTAAACATGGCCAGAACACCCATGGAAATAACGGCCGCCGGGATTGAAGCAGAAACGGTCATCCCCGCAAACAGCCCGAGATAAGCATTGGCACCGGCAAGGATGATTGACAAAACTATTCCCAGGAATATGGCTTTGAATGTTATTTCAGGAGGATGTGGACTGGTCATTTCAGGTTCCTGTTTTACTATTTTCGACAATTGAAAGGGTGAAGGTAGATAAAAAATAATCATGTACCCAAACAAAATATTCTTTATCATGACAGCTAAAATTCGAAAAAAGTTTATTCTTTTCAAACGAATAAATATGTAATTTTATTATGTACAGGGGTGTTGTTCCGAAGCCAGATGGAACAACTGAGAATAAACCCATTGAACCTGATCTGGATCATGCCAGCGTAGGGAGCCAAACATGAAACAACTCATACTTTTTTTATTTCCGCTTTATTGCTTGTATCCGCAAATCACCGGTACTGTTATTAATGCAGAAACAAGCAAACCTCTTTCGGGCGTAAATATTACAAGTGGAGAACTTGGAACTGCTTCAGATAATGAAGGTCGTTTTAAACTCATTGTGCAACCGGGAAAGGAAGTGACATTTTCTCATATTGGATATTCAATAATCTCAACTCATGCTTTCGATGGAATGATTGTAAAATTGAAAGCCTCTATTTTACCCGGTAAAGAAATTGTTATCCGTGCCGGGCTCAAAGAAGAATCTTTGCAGCGATCTGCATCCAGCGTAACGGTAATTGATGCACTATCCATAAAAAGGATTGACGGAAATCATTTTCAGGATGTGATGGAATCTATACCAAATTTAAATGCAGCTGGAGGGACCAGCAGACCAAGGTATTTTCAGATTCGCGGAATTGGGGAACGTAGTCATTATTTTGCGGAAGGACCTCCGAATTTTTCCGTTGGATTCGTTATGGATGATATTGACTTGAGCGGAATGGGCATGGCAGGTCTACTGTATGATCTGGAACAAATTGAAGTATTCAAAGGTCCGCAGTCAGCTATTTTTGGACCAAATGCATTAGCAGGATTGATCAGCTTGCGATCAAAAGAACCAAACCAATCCTTCGCCGCGAATATCCGCCTAACCGGAGGAACGGACAATATCCAGCGATTGAATGGAATGGTGAATATTCCTCTGGGAGAAACCCTTGCCCTGCGAATGGCTCTGGAATCCGGCTCTGGAGATGGCTTTAGAACCAACAAATTTTTGAATAAAACCAACACGAACGGACGGAATGAAACTATTGTTCGTGAGAAACTTTTATTTGTTCCTACCGAAAATTTCTATGCAATCTTAACTTTCTTTCATGCGAAGCTGGATAATAAATACGATACCTGGGCGCCGGATAATAATGAGGACTTGTTCACCTACACAAACCAGCAGGGGATTGACAGCCAGGAAACAAATGCCTTTTCACTTCGAACGAATTTATCTCGAAAAAATTTGAATGCCACGCTGATTGTATCCCAATCTGAAACGGATTTAATTCATGCGTACGATGGCGATTGGGGTAATGATGATTATTGGCTTCACCCACCATATAATTTTGATCCAAATGTTACATATTGGAATTATGAATTTTATGACAGGACTAACCGGAATCGGAAGAATCAAACAATGGAGGGTAGAATCAGTTATGGTGATGTTATCTTGGGATACTACACCAAAAGTTTAGAGGAAAAAGATAATGCCTCCGGTTGGCTCTACGGAGGTGATGCCTCTTTAGCTCAAAGCAAGTTTAATTTTGATGTGTCTGCAGTTTTTGCGCAAATGGAAAGGAATATTTCAGAAAAAATTATTGTTTTAGCCAATGTTCGGAAGGAAACCAACAAACTGAAATATTATGGAACGGCAATAGATTTTGATTGGGATGTTGAGGACTACGTTAATTTAGAGCCGGTTGCATTTGAAATTTCTCACAATTTATTGGGAGGAAAACTTGCACTGCAATATTTTATGCGTAATGGAATCAATGTTTATGGGAGTGTATCCCGGGGCTACAAAGCCGGAGGTGTAAATCAGCATCCCTTTTTGGTAGCAGAAAATCGTCCTTATGATCCGGAATTTATGACAAACTTTGAAATTGGATTGCGGCGATATACAGAAAATTCTACCCTACATTTTTCAGCATTTTCTGGCAAACGAAAGGACCAGCAGGTTTCCATTTCCAGCCAGCAAACGGTTGGTGATCCTAATAGTTTTATATTTTACATAGCGAATGCTACCACCGGATCGTTAAGTGGCTTTGAACTTGATGGAACTTTCAAGCTAAACCAAACACTTTCAATTTCTGGTTCACTGGGAATATTGAATACCCATGTAGAGGCTTTTACATTTGAGTCTGATGCCGGGATTACAACCACTTTCGGAAATCGTGAAGCGGCACATGCGCCCAAATATACAGGTATCCTTGCTGTAAATTATGGAGGAGAAAATGGTTTATTTACACGGGTAGAATTGTCGGGAAAAGATAAATTCTATTTTTCCGACAGTCATAATGAGATTTCTGATCTATACCAACTGCTAAATGGTCATGTTGGTTATGACTTTGGAAATTGGTCAATCAAATTTTGGGGTAGGAATATTTTGAATACCCGCTACGCTACTCGGGGATTTTATTTTGGATTAGAACCAATTTGGAACGAGGAACTCCAGGATCATGGATATCCCGATAAAAAATACGTTAGTTTTGGCGACCCTGTATATTTTGGGGTGACAGTTGATTATAACTTTTAATCAAAATACTATACGAGAGGTATTCTTATCTGAACTATAAAAAATAGTAGTAAAAAAATGTTATTGAATAAATCGCTAATTATTACCAAACCTATTATTCAATTCAACTTTAATTTGAGATAAGATCAGGACGGATGTAATTTTCCAGTCATGTCCAAAGCGGAATCGAAACGAAAACGCCTTTTTCTCATTGATGGTTACGCTACACTTTACCGCTCCCATTTTGCCCTGATCCGGAATCCTCTTATCACCAGTTACGGCTTGCATACCAGCGCTTTGTTTGGATTTACAAACCAGGTATTAAAACTTCTGCGCAAAGAAAAACCGGATTATTTAGCGGCTGTTTTTGATACAAAAGAAAAAACATTCCGGCATAAGCGCTATCCGGAATACAAAGCTACAAGAGAAAAAATGCCGGATGAATTGGTAACGCAACTTCCACATTTATGGAATTTGCTCAATGCCATGCAAATCATTACATTGTCCAAGCCCGGTTTCGAAGCGGATGATATTATCGGTACCTTAGCTCGGGAAGGATCGAAAGGCGGGATGGATGTTTTTATAGTAAGCGGTGATAAAGATTTTATGCAGCTTGTGAATGATCATGTGTTCTTGTATACACCCGGTGGAAGATTCATGGATACTCGAATTTATGATTCAAAGGGAGTTGAAGAAAAATGGGGAGTTCCTCCGGAAAAAATGATTGATTTTCTGGGACTTATGGGAGATTCTTCAGATAACGTCCCCGGCGTACGGGGAGTGGGAGAGAAATCCGCAAAAAAATTAATCCTTGAATTTGGATCCCTTGAAAATGCGCTGGAAAATGCTGAAAAAAATACGAATAAACGAATTCGGAATGGACTGCTGGAGTGCAAAGAAGAAGCGCTCCTGAGTAAAGAATTGGTGACGATTGATACCAAGGTTGAATTGGACTGTGAATTATCCGACCTTATCCTGAGTGAGTTTGATACAAAATCGTTACGGGACATTTTCCAGGAGTTTGAGTTTTTTGGATTGGTAAAACAATTAGATGAAATGAGCGCTGATCAAAAAACCAAGGAAAAAACAAGTCAAAAAAAATATGAAACAATCACTGATAAGAAATCTTTGGAATCTTTTACTGCATCAATAAAAAAAGGCACTTTGCTTTCTCTTGATTTAGAAACCACTTCGGTTGATCCCATGAAAGCAGAAATCGTGGGACTTAGTTTTTCAACTGAACCGGAGGCGGGTGTTTACATTCCGGTGGTTTATAAGGATAAAAAGGACACCCATTTTGGCAAGGATGAGATTTCAGTAATTTTGGAAGCTGTAAAACCCGTGCTGGAAGACCCGGCCATACCAAAGACAGGTCAAAATATAAAATATGACGCATTAATTTATAAGCGCTATGGAGTACATGTTCGGGGAATTATTTTTGACACCATGCTTGCCGCTCATCTTTTCAGCCCTGAAACCAGGTCGTATAAGTTAGACAAACTTGCCCTTGAATTTTTAAACTACAAAATGGTGCCGATTGAAGAGTTAATCGGTTCCGGCCGAAATCAAATCAGTATGGCTGAAGTGGAATTAGACAAAACAGCATTCTATGCTGCAGAAGATGCAGATGTGGCGCTTCAATTAACCAAAATTCTTGAAGATAAATTGAAGGAAAAAGATCTGCAGGATTTTTTCGACAAAGTGGAATTGCCATTATTAGAAGTATTGCTTGAAATGGAATTTTCCGGAACATTTGTAGATGAAGCCCATTTGGAATCCATGTCGAAAGATTTAGCAGGGAAATTGGATAGTTTATCTAAAAGCATACTCAAGGAAGCAGGTACTGAATTCAATATCAATTCTACCCAGCAGTTGGCGCAAATTTTGTTTGATATTCTTGAACTTCCTAAAATTAAAAAAAGATCAACTGCGGAAGATGTTTTAGAAAGACTTAAGGAACATCATCCCTTGCCGGGGATGATCCTTGAATACCGGAAAATGAATAAACTGAAAAATACTTATCTGGACCCCTTGAAGGAATATATCCATCCGGAAACGGGGAGGATTCATTCTACCTTTAACCAGACTATTGCAGCAACGGGAAGACTTTCCAGCACGAATCCAAACTTTCAGAATATTCCAATCCGCACTGATGAAGGCCGAGAAATACGAAAAGCATTCCGGGCAAAAGAAAAAGGGTGGAAAATATTTTCGGCGGATTATTCACAGATCGAACTTCGGATTATGGCTCACCTGAGTGAGGATCCGGAATTGGTGAAAGCATTTCAGGATAAAGAAGATATACATTCCCGAACCGCAAGTTTGGTATACGGAGTGCCTTTGGAGGATGTTTTGCCAGAGATGAGACGCACAGCAAAAGTAGTAAATTTTGGAATCATGTATGGCGCCGGTCCGTTCCGCATGAGCCAGGAATTAGGAATTCCAAGGGATGAAGCAATGATGATTATAGAATCGTATTTTAATCAATATTCAGGCATCAAAAATTATATGGAAAAAACACTGGATCAAGCTAGGGAACAGAAGTTTGTAACAACAATGTTAGGCAGAAAACGCCCGGTATGGGAAATTGACAGCCAGAACCAGATTCGAAAACGTGCGGCTGAGCGCATGGCGATCAATATGCCGATCCAGGGAACTGCCGCGGAGATGATTAAGCTGGCAATGATTTCAATCTATAAAAAAATGAAACAGGAACAATTGGAATCCATGATGATTTTACAAATCCATGATGAATTGATATTTGAAGTTCCTGAATCAGAAATAGAAAAGCTGCAGTCAATTGTGATACCGGAAATGGAATCAGCTCTTCCTTTGTCTGTCCCTATTGTTGTGGATTGGGGAGTTGGTGATACGTGGTATGATGCGCATTAAAAAATTTGCGAAAAACATCCTGACAAAGTTCAATAGTTAATGGAAGCAAGCGTAACCCTCAAAAAAGTCGGGAAATTAGTCCGGGATAAAACCGTTTTAGCCAGTTTGACGTTTGGTGTAGAAAAAGGATCAATCGTTGCTTTTGTGGGCGATAACGATGCGGGAAAATCAACGTTGTTGAAAGTCCTGGCAGGACTTGAAAAACCGGAATATGGTTCGGTGTTTATCCATGGTTTAGATATCGTAAAACGCCGAAACGAGATCCGTCACATGATTGGATTTATTCCTTTGGAACCTGATTTTGATCCTTGGCTCACATTAGAACAGAATATCCGTTTTAACGGATTGTTGTATGGAGTAGACGATTCCACAATTTCAAATCGAATTGCCGAATTTTCAGAAAAACTGGCACTGTTGGATTATCTACATCATCCCGCAAGTACAGTTTCAAATGGAATTCTAAAAAAATCAATGATTTTACGGACACTTGTTCACAACCCATCAATTCTAATCCTTGATGAACCCACCGCTTTTATGGATGCACAATCCAGTAGGCAAACCTGGGATTTGCTGAAAGGATTCCGTAAGCAGAAGACAGTTATTTACGTAAGCCAGACTTTGACTGAGATCGAGTTAGCACATGACAGAATTTTAATCCTCCATAACGGTAGAATCATTTTAGATGGGAGTCTTGATAAACTGCTGGAAAGCACATTGGAGTTCCATCAATTCCAAATTGAATTTGAAGAGTTATCCGATGAACTTTTTCAATCATTATCTACAATAACCACTGTTGTGACACCAAGCAGGATGAACAATATTTTCTATTTTTACGGACGATCAAGAAAAGTGTTTTTCCAGGTTCTCAGAAAGGCCGGTGAGACACTCATGCTGGATCTCAACATAAAAAAATTAGGATTGAGAGATTTGATGGACTCAGAATTTGCGCGAAAGGGGCTGGATTGATTATTCCATTTATCCGGCGACGCTGGTGGTTCTTTCAGCAGCGGTTTGTTTCAACCATAAGTTTGAGCATGCTTTTGCCCATAGTGTTATATTTCCTGGTCGTGAGTCCTTTCTCTAAAATTTTTATGAATCAAAACGACAGCATTTCTTTTGAAGAATGGGTGTTTCCGGGAATGCTCATTTTGATAGGAATTGTTCCAATCATACCCATTTTATACCGCGATTTGTTTGATTATCGGATTCACAAAAAAGCAATTTTATCCATGACATTGGCTCCAATTTCAAAACTAAAATTATTGTCAGGATTTCTTACTAGTGCAATCCTGGAATCATTGTTTTTTGTATGTGTCGGCAGTGCAATGTATTCCATGTTAACAGGAATTGTATTTGCTCCTGTGGATTATGGAATCATACTTGGTTTTATTTTGGTCATCAATGTACTGGCGGGTTGTTTTGTTACTACCGTTGCGTTGCTTACTGCACGCGTTTTTTCATTTTTCTTCGTTCTCATTGTCTTTCTTTTATATCTGATGTTTGGAACGGGCATGATTTTTTCAATTGATTTCTTCCCTGAAAATTTCGGTATGATTTTAAAATATGTCCCTTTTGGTATGTTGATACAACAACTTCAACAAACGCTTTTTTATGGAGAATTTCATTGGTTGTCCATTGCTGTACTTGTCTTATTAATTGTTCCTTGGATTTATGTCAACAGCGAATTACTCCGGAGAAAATTAAATCAATGATTGCTTATTTATCAGGAGGGATGGAACATGCGTTGAACGAGGGAGAAGGCTGGAGAAATGACATGACGGGATGGCTTCAAAAAAACCTGGGACATTCTGTAATCGATCCTGTAAAAAGTTCCCGCCAGATAGTGGATGAAACCAATTCTCATGATTACAAGTCATGGAAAAAATCCAATCCGAAAAAATACAAAGAATTTGTTAGGAAATTGATTCAACAAGATTTAGATGGAGTGATTCATAAGGCAAACTACGTCATATGCCTTTGGGATAAGGGTGTTGTGAAAGGAGGAGGAACACATGGAGAAGTAACCATCGCTTATCATTATAACATTCCTGTTTATTTAGTGAATACACTTCCATTTGATGAACTAAGCGGATGGATATTTTCGTGTTCAACGGAGATGTATACACAATTTTCACAATTAAGAAAAAGGTTATCAGAACTGTACGGATAACTGATGAATTCAATGTCTAAAATTTCTATCAAAGTTTATTGCAGATAATTATGATCGGACCCAAAGCAATAATTCATTTAGACCGGCTCATTCACAATTACCAATTAGTAAAAGAGAAAGTCGGAAATAAGCAAATCATGGCATTCGTAAAGGCAAATGCTTACGGTCATGGAGCTGTACAAATAGCGAATGCCTTGGTGTCTGTTGGAGTAGATTGGTTTGGGGTGTTCACTCCTGGAGAAGCAATTGAACTGCGTAAAGGTGGAGTGTCAGGAAATATCATGGTTTTCTGCCGTTTTCAATCTGAATTTCTTGAAAAAGCAAATGAGTGGGATTTAATCTTGAATATTTCCAGTGAGGATGATCTGAATGAATTAATAACGTTTCATGGAGAAATGAATTCAAGTCCCAGATTCCATATAAAAATTGATACTGGGATGACGCGATTGGGGTTACCGATTGATTCTGTGTCTTCCTTTTTTAATCTTCTCAAAAAAAATTCTCATCTAAATTATGAAGGGATTTACTCTCATTTTGCAACTGCTGATGAAGGCGATCTGAACTATGCGAATTTTCAGTTGGAACAATTTAAAGGAGTGTTGGATACTGCGGGAGAAATGGACCTTTCATTTCAGCATATCCATTTTTCAAACAGCGGTTCAGTGTTAAATCTACCGGAATCCTATTTTACAATGGTTCGGGTTGGACTACTTTTATACGGTGCATTTCCATCGAATGAAGTCCCGAAAGAACTTCCGATTAAGCCAGTTATGGAATTTAAAGCTCCCGTGGTGAATCTCAGAGAAGTGAAAAAAGGAACTTTGGTAAGTTATGGAGGAGTATGGTCTGCACCTCAGGATACAATTATTGGAGTGGTCCAGGTAGGTTTTGCTGATGGATTTCCACGCCCCTGGTACGGAGAAGGGAGCGTTAGTTTAAAAGGGGAACTGTATAAAATTGCCGGCAGAGTGTGCATGGATCAGTTAACGATTGATTTCTTTAATGCCAATGTACAGTGTGGAGATGAGGTGCTTTTATTTGGGGAAAATAAAACGGATTCAATCTTGGTAGAAAATATTGCAGAAAGCATTGGTTCCACACCATATGTGTTGTTTACCGCAATTCGTGGTCGGACAGAGCATATTTTTACAGGACTCTAAATTTTTTATTTTCTGTTGCTAAAGGGAGTAAGGTTGTCAATATATTGTGAAAATTTTTTAGTAAATAATATGTTAACCAAATCTTACTTTATTCATTCCTATTTTTAAGCAAAAAGTTATTTACTGGAAATTTCGTCATTTAATAGTAAATTGCTATTCTATCTTTGGAAGGAGACTATCAAAAAATATGAACAGGCTAATAACGATATTTTTATTTACAGCATCGCTGATTTTCTCTATGGCAGGTCCTCAAGCGAAAATCCCGACCTCAGATCAGCAAGAAGAAACCGCTGTCAATATAAACAAATCCGTTAAGGCGGCTAGGACGGATGAACCGGTATATATTGATGGTGCTTTGACTGAGAATATTTGGTATCAGGCCACACAAAAATTTGATTTTACCCAGCACCAACCTCAGAATGGTGAGAAACCAAATGAGAATACGATGTTCATCGTATTCTATGATGAAAACAATTTATATATTGGTGTCTATGCCATGGAAAAGGAACCATCCACAGTTATGGGAAAACTTCGAAGAAGGGATGACATGGCGCTTTCAGATTATATATGGGTAAGTATTGATACCGAAAACCGAGGGAAAGCCGGCTATAAATTTGGGGTTAATCCCAGCGGGGTCAGGTTTGATGCTTATATTTCAAATGATGACGAGGTTGATTATAGCTGGAATGGAGTTTGGGATGTAAAAGTACTGCGTGATTTTGGCGATCAATCCAATGACCCTGTACAGCGCCGTGTCGGCTGGACAGCTGAATTTCGGATTCCCTTCTCTACTATGCAGTATGATAATGATAAGACTGAAGAATGGGGCTTCAATATAACCCGTTTTAAAGGATCTACTTTTGAGCAAATGTGGTGGAAAAATAAAGAAGTGACTGAACCGGGGCTTGTTTCCCACTTTGGTAAAATCACTGGGATCTCAAACATTAAATCCGCCGGTAAATTTGAGTTTTTACCGGGCTCCATCATAACAGCTTCAAGTGAAGAGTTTGATTCAGAATCTGCATTGATTGGTTCTTCAAGGTTGTATTATAATATAAGCACAGATTTTAAATATGATATTACAACCAGTACTCGCTTTGAAGCTTCAATAAATCCTGATTTTGGACAGGCTGAGGTGGACCCCGCCGTATTGAATTTAACAGCTTTTGAGACCTACTTTCCGGAGAAAAGAACGTTTTTTGTCAATGGATCCGATATTTTTGCTACTCCATTTCAACTTTTTTATTCACGCCGGATTGGTCGCAATGCATATGATGGTTTTGTACCCATTGATATTGCTGGCAAGCTGACGGGGAAAGCAGGAAATACAACTTTTGGCATGATTAGCGCCTTAACAGGTGCGAAAGATCCCTATGGTAAAACTGGATTTCTTATCGGTCGTGTAAAACAGACAATGAACCGGGGGAATACAGATTTTGGTATTTTGTTTACCCACATGAGTGATCTGGATAACAAAGAAACGCCTCTTTCACTTGGATTCGACTGGGGTCATCAGTTTTTTAATAATCAATTTTTGTTCAGTGGGCAGTATGCCCAATCAAAGGTTGACACCCTCACAGGGCACGGAATTATGGCTCATTTTGCTAAGATCGGTGGTAAATACTGGAATTTCAATCTGGATGCCGATCTCCGTGATAAAAATCTTGAAATTAATGACCTTGGATTCCTTGGTCGTAATAATGTGAATTCATATTACATGGGTCATTCATTTTTTACTGCTGCTCCGGTCTGGAAATTTCAGGAAACCAATACCACTCTGAACATGTGGTATCAGGAAAATCCTGAAGAAATTATTTCGAAAGAAAAACTTGTCTTATCATCAGGTTTGAGCATTGGAACAAGCATTACCCTTCTAAACCAATGGAGTTTTGGCTTGGATATTTCAAAGAAACTTCCTGGATATGATGATATCGATACAAGACGGTATCTGGAATATGGGGGTCTGGGCCCAGTCATAGAAGATCCAGGAACCATTTCTTTTTCTTCCTGGATTGCAGCGAGACCAGGGAAAAAGGTAAACCAGCAACTTAGCGTTTTTGGAGGGAAAGATGATTATGCATCGAAGTGGTACGGTTTGTCATATAGTCTGGAACTGTCACCTGCAGAACATTATTCTATTTCCGTTTCCCCAGATTATTCCTGGAATTATGATGAATCACAATGGGTTGATGATCTCTTTGCCTATCCTATAGGTGATTATTTAGGGTCAATCTATGGTAAGTTAAAAAGCCAAACTTATTCTATGGCAATACGGATGAATTATTCTTTTACACCAGAGATGAGCCTTCAGTTTTTTACTCAACCATTTATTGCAATTGGTAATTACGAGAGTTATCGTCTATTTATAGATTCTAAATCCTATGAATTTGTTGATAATTATAATTTCTATGGTACATATGATTTTTCTGAAGATTATATGAATCATACTTTAATTCCTGATAGTCCTGGTCCGGATGGTGAGTGGGGTACGGATGATGATGAAGGAAATACGCTCTATGTTAATGGATATGGACTTGATAATGATCATAATTTCAACAGAAAATCCCTCAACTGGCAATCAGTCTTCCGCTGGGAGTATCGTCCCGGAAGTGTTCTTTTCTTTGTTTGGTCTTTTTCCAGTGCTGATAATGAATCATTAGCAGGAGAGTTTGATATTCCCGGCTCATTTAAAAATCTTTTTAACCAGGTTGCTACACATCAATTTTTGATCAAGTTTAATTATTGGATGAAATTATAATGGCAGAGGAAAAATCAGTGAAAAAACGCTGGGAAATCGGCGACAAGATATATCATTATAAGGTCATGCAATATCTGGCCAGCGAACCTATGGGTGAAATATATCTGGCGAAAGACACACAATTGGACCGAATGGTGGCAATGAAACGGTTTGCGTTTAATGCGGATATTGAAATGTCTGATGATGCCGAGAATCGTTTAAAAAATAAATTTCTTGAGGATGTAAAACGTTTCTCAAAATGGGATCATCCAAACCTTGCCCAGATATATTTCTTTGATTTGGATGATGACAATATCCCTTTTTATGCTATGGAAGCAATTCCGGATTCACTTGGAAAACACATTGGTCTTGTGAAGGATGCAGAGGGTGACCAGCTTGAATCAGAAACAAAAAGGTTTGATTACCGGGAAGCTGTAAAACTCATTCAGGATGTGTGTAAAGGTCTCCAGGTAGCTCATGATGCCGGAGTAGGGCATTATCGTATTTCACCAAATAATATTATGATAACCCAGGAGGGAGTACCAAAATTGGTTAGTTTT
>Ga0208879_1002210_pt1 | contig 17491 bp, 14 predicted proteins | sample Knorr_S15_td_Bot_FD_185605 | JGI IMG/M metagenome (GOLD analysis project Ga0208879, IMG submission 185605) | Marine microbial communities from Southern Atlantic Ocean transect - Knorr_S15_td_Bottom_ad_5009_LV_A (SPAdes) (version 2) | ecosystem: Environmental > Aquatic > Marine > Oceanic | place... | reverse complement strand
AAATCCCGGCAAGAGATTGACCGGGTAGACAAGGATTTAATTCGGCTACTGAAGGAACGGATGGAAGTGGTCAAAAAAGTGGCCGCCACCAAAAGTCAAAACACGGAAGTTAATCTTTTTGACCCTGAAAGGGAGGCGCAGGTAGCAAGTGCATGGAGCCAAGAAGCAGAACGCCAAGGACTCTCCTCTTATTTCACCGGCAGAATCCTGCGTGAGATTCTTGACCACTCCCGGCGTAGTCAAGAAACCCTCCTTGAAGAACCGCAGGGCCGCTTAAAAGAATGCCGGGTGGGCTTTCAAGGGGCGGCGGGTTCTTACAGTGAGTTGGCCATCGGCAAACTTTTTGAAGTCCGCAAACAAGAGGTGGTGGAGAGTCGGGGGTTTCCCGGTTTTCCCGAAGTATTCACTGCGCTGGAAACCGGTCAAGTGGATTACGCACTGTTGCCGGTGGAAAATTCATTGGTGGGTTCGGTAAGCGAAGTCAATCAACTGTTGGTCACCCGCAATCTGGCCATCGTAGATGAGGAACTTTGGGATGTGGAGCATTGTTTGGTTGGAATTTCCGGTGCCAGCGCGGACCAACTCACTGAAATCCTCTCTCACCCCATTGCCTTGTTGCAGTGCCAGACAGTGCTAGAAAAACTCACCCAAGCTTCTGCGCGCGGCTTTTCCGACACCGCCGAGGCCGCCCTTTTCGTGCGCGACAAAGCTGACCCCACCGTTGGCGCCATTTGTTCAGCGGAAGCAGCCGCACTTGCTGGCTTAGAAGTCCTGCTTGCAGACGTTGGCGACTACAGAGGCAACCAAACTCGTTTTCTTTTACTGGCTCGTCAGAGTGAAGAGATCAACCGACGTCAACCAGCAAAAACCACTCTGGTCTTCGCCGCCAATGACCAATGCGGCGCACTGGGTGAATGCCTACAAGCCTTATCTGACCATGGCGTCAACATGACGCGCCTTGAAAGCCGACCTCAACCCGAAGCACCCTGGGAATATATTTTCCTCGCCGACTTAGCCGGGCACCAAGAAGAGGACCATGTTGCCGCAGCACTCACTAATCTGCGCCAGGTTTCCAATCACTTACGCATCCTTGGCACTTATCCAGCCCGGTCAAGTCAGACTTAAATATTTTTCGCCTTTGCCTTAGCAGCAGAGGAATCGGCAAACACCCGGGCGTCAAGCGCTAAATCCAGCAGTGTTTGATAGTGACTGGCGTCACGTTCTCGGTCGGCGCGCAGTGGCAACCACGGGTTAACTTGGCGTCCGTCCAACCAAGACAAATAGGCAATGCCTGCTTTGTAATGGCAAGTAGGGTCTTGAAAAAGATGGCGCGAAAGGTTTTCGCATGGCTTCATGATTTCCAAAAACCGATGGTGCAAACCATGGGAAAGGAATTGGAATGCAAGGCCAGCCGGGCGAGCGATTGCATCCAAAATACCTAGCAAGGCGTGGCTGTATTCCCCCACCTGATCCCCTACTCCAGCAATGAGTTCAGCAAAGTGAAAATCATCACCCGTGTAAATTATTTGTCCCGCGCTTGCTAATCCCTGGCGAATGGAAATTTCTCGGCTGGCATCCAACAATGAAATCTTTGCGCCGACAATCCGGTCGGTATCCAAAGCCATAATGCGTTCAAAGCTATCGTCAGGGAAATAATTTTCTAATCCGGTCAAGAACATGGGGCCAAGCCAGTGCAGCAAAATAGGGCCTTGGCTGGCGGTAAGGATGTCGGCGTAGACTTGAACAAATTCATCAGCGCTTGCTTGTTTGGCGGCCAAAACCGGCATCGGCAAAATCACCGGCAGACCACCGGCTTCACGGATGAAGTTGACTTGCCAAGCCACTGCGGCGGAAAGTTCGACTGGAGCCCTTGGTTTAGCGTGGTCCCCCGAAGCTCCGGCGGCAAAACCGTTTTCTAAATTCAAGGCCGCGGTACGTTCAATCAAAGTTTTGGCAACATCCCATCCCAAGTCAAAACGTTGCGCGGTATCCATCGCTTCGGCAATACCAAAACCGTGGCGGTTAAGAAAAATGCGTTGTGCATCCGTCGCCGCCCAATCCACACTCTCGCCGGATTCATCCTTCACCACCACATGCGCGGCGGCGTATGCCACACGATTAGGGATGGCGGGGCCGAGGTCAGTTAACTCTTTTTTCCAAGCGCTAAGAGTCATAAGCCGATGCGGTCAAAGAATGCCGGGCCTTTGGTGATGGCATACCACGCGAGAAAAACCGACAGAGTGAGCGTGGCCAAAATCATGCCACCGACCCACGCTTGGGCTTTGGTGCCGGTAGGTAAATCATCTTTCAGGTAGGCACGGTTTTTCTGCAGTTTGATGAAGCCCAAGTAGGCCACCGGCAAGAGGAATCCGCACAACAAAGTGGTAGGGACTGCCACCCATAGGGCTATGTTTTTCCAAAGCACCGCGCCCAAAACGCCGGGAGCGGGCAACATGCACGCCAAGCGATATTTCCATGAACCAAATTTCCAGCCCAAAACTTCAGTAGCGACAAAACCGCAACAAACCATTTGCAAGATGATGGAACTGACCGCCATGCCAAGGATACCTAAGTTAAACACCCAGCGACCTAAGCCTTCACCGATGACGCCAGATAGTGCTTGGGCGGCTTCAACCGGGCTCAAGCCGGTGCCACTGAATTCCAAATCTCCGTAGTAAAAAGCATTGGCGGTGGCAATGACCATCAAAGTGGTGGCCAGAAAATAAGGCAACAACATGCCGACAAATAAATCAAAGCGCGCTAAGCGGCGATGGTCCCTGCCCCAACCGCGGGCGAGCAAAGTGTAAGGATATAAAAACAACATATTGGCGCCGACTGCGGCGGCTAATCCGCCCACCACCACGGTTGCCGCTGAAATTCCGTTGGCTTCTTCAGGAAATTGAAAAGGGATGAATCCTTTGAGCAAGGCGGTTGGATCTGCGATACCCGTTTTCAGAACCACCAAGCCAAAACAACCGACGATTCCCCACACCAGGATTTTCAAGGAGGATTCAAACAGATGGAGAGCTTTAGAAGATTTGCCATAAGCAAAACTCCAAACTACGGCGACGGTCAGGACCAGTCCACCGCCTACCGCTTGCGGGATAGGCATCCCTACCGAGTCCCCCATGTCGTAAATGACTGCGGCCGCCAAAGAATATTGTGCAAAATGCCAAATGATGGAGGAGAAAACCGCACCCCCGGCAAAACCCCACGCGAAAACTGGGCCGGCGTGGCGGCGCATGGCTTCAAAAGGACGCTGACCGGTGGATAAAGTTTGGTGCGCAACCGCGGTCATGATGACGATGCCCAACAGCATCGAAACCGGGGCCACCCACAACAAGCCATAGCCAAACGCGGCGCCGGCAAAAAGCATGGTGGCGGCAGTGCCACCGCCCAAGGTCAGAGCACTTTGTAAATAGCCCGGGCCGCCGCGCCTAAAGAAGGAAAACCAACGCGACAAAACCGGCGCAGTTTCCTGTTCTCGGAGCCATGCGGCTTCTTTAGCTATTTCTTGGGGGTCCGGTGGATTAACCGCTGGTAAACCTTCAATGGGACGTTGGTCATTCACACAGATTCACCCTTGATTTTCTTACGGCCAGGCCGAAGCGCGCGCACCACTTTCGCTTCCGGCCGATTGCGATATTCCGGGTCCAGCGGATAACAACCACTGCGCATGCCGTTACGAGGCGCAGTGGTGCAATCTGAAAATGTACGGCATATTTTTTTGCGCTGCATTGCGATTCCCTCAAGGTGATCTTGCGGCAAAGTGGGGTAAGACAAAATCATGCGGCCTAAACCCACGAAATCAACATGACCCGCGGCCACTTCATATTCTGCCACGTGCGGTAAAAATTCTTGCAAGTAAGTGTAGCCGGTGCCAACCAAAATGAGGTTGGGGTGGGCCTCTTTTAGTTCGCGGGTGACCCGCAAATGATGCCAAACGTCAAAGAGTGGGTCCCGAGTTGGTGGAGTGCCATCACTCGGGGGAAAAGCCGCCGGACGCTGCAAGTTCGGGCAGTAATAAGGAGAACCTTGGGTCAAGTTAACCATGCCGATGCCCATTTCTTCCAACAATGCAAGGAATGCGTCGGCGTCGGCAAAACCCTTATCAATGGTGTCAGTGGCGGAGAGACGAACGCCGATGGCCAAGTTGGGGCAAGCTTTTTTTACCGCGGCGACAATTTCCCGAAACAGGCGGGTGCGGTTTTCAAAAGAACCGCCATAAGGGCCGGGCCGGTCGTAGGCGGCTAGAGATTCATGCAGTAAATAACCGTGGCAACATTTGATGTCTACGAAATCAAAGCCGGCGGCCTCAGCCAAGCCAGCGGCACGTGCATAAGCCGGCGGAAGATTGCCGAGTTCTTCATCACTCAATAAAGCCGAATCATCTTGAATGCCTATTTTCTCATCCAAAAATTCATGCCGCATCATGGTGCGCGGTGCGGGACCATCTGCGGTGGGACGGGACCACCGGCCGGAATGGGTCAACTGCAAGCCCACCCAACTTTCTTCGGCAGCCAGCCCGGCTTCTGCTTGGCCGGCGCGCAGTTCGGCCATAAGTTGCTTGAGCCCCTCGCCGACGTTCGGGTGACTCCCTTGATGCAATTGATTGGGGTTGGCGCGTCCCATCGGGCAAACCGCAAAAGCTTCGCCGCCCCAAATTAATGCGGCCCCACTTTGGCCGAACCGTCGCCAACGTCGCAAAGTGTCGGCCGACGGCAAACCGTCTTCGGTTCCATCCCACCCTTCCATGGGGTGAACCGCCCAACGGTTAGCAAGTTCTCTTCCGTGCCATTTCAGGCTTTGGCCTAAGGCGCCGTCACTGCCGACGAGTTCTTCGTGGCAATGAAAGGTAGGGTCTATTTCCTGGAGCCGCGCGTGGAAATCGGCGGCATCGGGAAAAGTGGCGGGAAGGCGAAACTGCTTCATGGGTCCAAACGACAACCGAAACCGGGAGCGTGGAGGGATGCGAGCGAAAGTTGACCTTGCTGAATGTCCAGTACGATGTCGTCGCCGGCGCGGCAGTAAAGATCTGGGTGGAGGTTGAGAGCGGCTTCGGCTTTTTCAGTGGTGAGGTGGCGCAAGCCGCGGAAATAATGATGGCCATTTCTTTCCACATGTTCCATGCCTAAAGAAGCCATCAGAGTGAGATCTTGCTGAAGCGCGCGCACCGGCAAATTGGTGAGGTCTTCGCCAGACTGAAAAAGCTCACCCTGGGATTGGTCACATAGGCCGCGGTTCAATAGCGCGCGAAAAACTCCTTTGCAAGCTTTGACCGAAATGCCTTGATAGCCGATAGTCACCGCCTCAGGAAATGCCCAAGTGCCGAAATCCGCTTCGTCCACCAAAACCGGCGCGAAAGCCCGTACCCTGGCTAAGCCGGTGTGGAGTTCCGGGTTGAAAGTGTTTTGGCGTGACAGAGGTTGTTCAATAAAGGCCAAACCTTTGAGGAAATCTGCACCTTCTGTTTGGGAGGCGACCGCTTCCAAAACGTCGGCCAAAGCGTCCATGTCGGCAAATTGTTCGTTGCCATCAATGGTAAATTGCGGATTTTGGACTCCGCACTTTTTCAAAACTGCAGTAATGCTGAGCAGTCTTTGCACGTCGGCCTGACCTTGGCCATTGATTTTTATTTTGAACCAGCGCAGCCCATATTTCTCAATGTCCTCTTCTAGGGAAGTGGGCAAACCGTCCTGGGGGTCATCTTTGTCAGCCAATTCCGCCTGAGTCAGCGCATCTAACAAGCCGACAGTGTGACGAAGATGAATGGACTGGGCTGGCTTGGCGGCCAAACTCTGAGATAAATCCCAATCCTTAAGTTGGGTATGAATCCGGCCCGGGTCGAAACCAAAGACATTGGTAAGAAGGGCATCATGAAAAGGAATTCCTTCCAGCCGACAAAGCGCATCCATGGCGGCGCGTTCCAGCATGGCCACTCCGAAACCGCGCACCAGCAGATCGGCCGCATCCTTGGGCTGGCTAGCAATTCGCTCTTGATAAAGGGAGTACCACAAATCAAAAACCGATGCACCGGCCAAAGGCTCAGCCAAGTGGACAGTTTTTTCTACGCTATCTGCCAGCGCTTTTGAATCTTGCTCGGGGGTTTTGTCGGGGTTTTTCTCAAACCATTTTGGCACCAACAAATCCGAGGCGGCACCAGTAGCACGGCGGCCGTCGGCAGTTTCCATTTCCACTCTTAAAGTGGCAAAGGGTGCCGACGTCAGGGTATGAATGCCAAACCGAAAAGGCAGGCGTGTCCGGCAATCCGTGAGTTGCAGTTGAGCGTTTACCAACCGCATGCGTGGGGCATGATTCACAGCGCTATGTTGACGGATTGGAGGGGTTCAGTCCAGCGAACGAATGGAAACTGCTTTGAATTCCACTGGGTCATTGTGACCGGCAAAACCAAAGTGGCCTTTCGCATTTTTTAAGCCTGGGTGGTCTTTACCATCCAGGGTGCCGTTCATTTCGCCGAGGTCCGTGTCTAGAATGAAAAAGCCATTCAATTCCACGATGATGCGGTTTCCTTTTACGGTCACTTCTTGAAAATTCCATTCCCCCACTGGACGTTGAAAACCGCGGGCGGCGGGAACCATGCCGTAAGCGGAACCGTGGTATTGATGTGGCTTGAGGCCGGCGTATTTCTTGGCGGTGTTATCAAGGACTTGGAGTTCGCACATTCCCTCATAGGCGGTATTGCCGTGGCCTGGATAGCGAATTGCCAAACCGTTGTTCCCACCGGCTGGAAGTTTGAATTGCAGGCGCGCCACGAAATCTTTATAAATACCATCCGTGTAAATGGTGCCGCCATGACCAGGCTTGCAACGCAATGCCCCGTTGACCACTTCATAGCCGTCGGTGGGCCCGCACCAGCCCACGAAATCCTTACCGTTAAAAACTGATTTAAATTCTTTGGCCTGGTTGGTGGCAAGAATCGCGTTGGATTCTTCCGCAGCGAGAGGTTTCAGAAATATGTTTCGCCAGCGAATTTCTCCGCCGTGGGTTTGCAATTGAATTGGCCCACTCGCTGGCACCGGCCGCGCTCGGTCAAAATAATTTTCCAAGGGAACGTGAGGAACTGTCAGTTCGTCGTTCATCCAAACCGACACCCGTGCACCGGTCATTAAAATCCGCAGGGAATTCCACTTACCAAAAGGCCGGTCCATTTTTTTGAGTGGAAAGCGCGGATACTTCTGATTATTCCAAAGCCCGCCCGAACCTTTGTCAGCACCGTGCTTCCATTTACCGCCGGCTTCGGTCCAGTCCCAAATCTGCACTTGCGGCACACCACGCAAATAAATTCCCGAGTCCGCCAAAGCCACGGTTTTGTATTCCAAGCGCAAATCAAAATCTGCGTAATCCTTTGCAGTGGTCAGAAATACACCTTGACCATCATTGACCAATTCGCCATTTTCTACTCGCCAATGTAAATCTCTATCTGCATCCCACTCGGCTTGTTTGGTCGCCCTGTGTTTCTTTTTGTAACTGGCCTCACTCCCCGGCTCCAATTGCGGGCGGCCGCGCCATCCATCTAAATCCTGGCCGTTAAACAAGGCCGTAAACCCTGGCGGAGGCTTGGACACTCCCGGCTCCTCCACCGATGCGGGAGCTTGGCTAGCGAGCAGAAGGGCGGCGGCAAGAATCATCGCTGAGATTCTAGGCAGAAACTGGCCATGTGGAAAGCATGCCTTCTTAATATGCGGGCATGGACCGACACAGCTTCGCCCTTGGTGCCCTCTTTGCTGGCATTGCGGTTGCCTTAGGGGCCTTTGGTGCCCATGGACTGAAGGACATGGTTGAGGAATCCGCTTTGCAAACTTGGGAGGTTGCGGTGCGTTATCAATTTTGGCACGCTTTAGCTTTGCTCATTACCGCCTTCGCCGCCGAAAAACTTTCCGCCGACGCCTGCCGCTTAGCTCGACGACTTTTTGTCATTGGCATCCTTTTGTTTTCTGGTTCCTTGTACGGCTTAACTTTAGGCGGCCCAAGCTGGTTAGGGCCGGTCACGCCACTGGGTGGGCTAGCGCTGATTGGCGGATGGGTGGTACTCATCAAAGAAGCGTGTTCGTGTAGGAAAGAAAGCCTGAACGAATGAGTTGTTGGCGACACCTGTGGTTTCCTTTTGCCATTGCAACCGTCGGCGTTGTTATTGCCTGCGGAAAGGAAGTTTCACAAACTGAAAATCTTGGTTTCGCCGGCTCAAGATCCTGCATGAAATGTCATGTGGCGGAATGGGAACAATGGAAGTACAGCCACCATGGGTTAGCGGAAGTGGTTTTGGAGCCTGGTGAAGTCACCATTCCCACCAAGGGGGTTAAAGTGGATAACGCCCAGGAAAATGCTCGGCAAGCGGTGCGTCAAATTGGAGTGGCGCCATTAAAACAATTTTTGGTGGAGCATCAGGGCAATCTGCAAGTCCATCAATTGGCCCAAGATTCGTCCACGGGTGAATGGTTTGATGTTTTCGCCGATGGCAGAGAAACGGGCGAATGGGGACATTGGACAGGCCGCGGCATGAATTGGGCCTCCATGTGTGCGGTTTGTCACAACACCGGCGTGGAAAAAAGTTGGGATGAAAAAACTGACCGGTTTATTACTGAAGTTGCTGAGTTCGGGGTGGGTTGCGAAGCTTGCCACGGACCTGCCGGGAATCATGTGGAGTGGCAAGGCACTAACTCGGTTTCCACTGCTGACCCGTTCCTCGCTTCCTTGCAATTAGTCAACCGACCTGGCGGGACTGTGGAAGCTTGTGGTCCGTGCCATGCACGTCGGGCGGAACTCACTTCTGACCCTCCTGCCAGTTTGTTTTTGGATGGCTACCTGCCCAGCTTGCCTGATGAATCGGAAACTTGGTATGCCGATGGCCAAATCCGCGAAGAGAATTTTGAATATGGTTCTTTTTTAATGTCCAAAATGCATGGCGCCGGTGTGACCTGTTTGGATTGTCATTCGGCTCACACGGCAAAACCAACTTTGTCCGGTAATGCTCTGTGCATGCAATGCCATGCCGGCGGTGGCCGATTGCCGGGGCCGGTGATTGATGAGTTCATTCATAGCGGTCATATTGTTGACACCCCCGGTAGCTCTTGTGTGAATTGCCACATGCCGAGCACTACCTATATGCAACGGCATCCTCGGCGGGACCATAGTTTCACTATCCCCGACCCGGTGTTGACCCAAGAGCTAGGCGTTCCCAACGCATGCAACCGATGTCACACCGACCAAACCCCTGGGTGGGCGTCGGCGGAAATTTCCAAACGGCCAGGCTGGAAAGGGAATCCGCTCATGCGCAAGCGGGCCATGGCAGTGGCCGCCGCTCGGGAAGGTCGGCAGGATGCTTTGCCACGTTTGTTGGAAGCGGTCAGCGCCGAAGCCCACCCAACTTGGACTTTCATCCTGCTGAACTTGTTGACTCCTTGGGTAGGGCAAGCCGAAGTGGATGCCTTATTGCAAGAAGCGGCGATTTCTCCCCATGCCCTTATCCGAACGGCCGGATACCCAAGTCCAGAACTCCTTCAAGATGGGGTGTTGGCGGTTCGTCTTGCCGCCGCTCAAAAGATTGGCCCATCATTGCCGGCGGAATTACCCGTTGCTGGTGAATTGTGGCAGGAGTTGAAGCACAATCAGGGTCAACCTGCGGCGGCTATGAGGGAAGCCATTTATTGGATGGACCGACAAAACCCTGCCGAAGCTTTGCAGGCGGCTCAGTGGGCCGAAGTTTGGGAAGCCCACTCCCCCGCCCCATTGCATATCCAAGCAACCGCGCTGGATTCCATGCAAAAAGTAGCCGAGGCACGAAAGGTCATGGAAAGGTGTTGTCAAAAGTTTCCAGGCGACGCCACTTCTTGGTACTTACTTGGTTTAGGTCGGGCTGGAGAAGGAGATTTAATCGGCGGCCGGGAAGCTTTGATGAAAGCCCTGTCCTTGGAACCTCAATTTGAATCCGCTCAAAGAAATCTAAACGCAATTGAGGCGGCACTGGAGCAAGATTCTTAAACTCTGCGTTCGTGTCGAAAGTCATCCACCATGCTGATGTTGAAACCGCTACTTTGGCAATTGCCAAAGAATGCCATGAACTTGCCGTGAATGGCAGGGAAGACGGCAGTCGTTGTGTTTTCGGTTTAGCTACTGGAAACACCATGGCGTCGGTTTACAAATCGTGGGCGAACTTGGCCTTAGAAAATTCGATGCATCCCCAAACCCAAGGCTTCAACTTGGATGAATTTTGGCCTTTAGCGGAAGCCGGGGAACAAAGTTTTGGAGCCTTCATGAATGAACATTTTCGAGGGCCCTTGGGTCTTGGTGAGGACTTATTTAGGGTCCCTGCTTGTCCCGCGGGACTAGACCCAGTCGATTTTTGCCAAAGTTGGGAGGCCGCCATCCAAAACGCCGGGGGCATAGATTTGCAGCTGTTGGGTATAGGCGCAAACGGTCACATCGGTTTTAATGAACCCGGCAGTCCATCTAGTTCACGGACCCGACTGGTGGATTTGGCGGAAACCACCCGCCTGAGAGCTGGTTTTGTTGGAGATAGTGCCCCACGCCAAGCCATTACTGCTGGCATCGCCACTATTTTGAAAGCCAAAAAGATTCTGGTTTTTGCTTATGGGGAAGACAAAGCCGACGCCATCCGCAAAGCTTTACATGAACCGCCGCATTCGGATTGCCCCGCGTCTTATTTGCAAAACCACCCCAATGTAGTTTGGCATCTCGCTACGTACTAAAGTTTCCCTAAACTTTGGTACGCAGCGATTTATCTAAAACCACGAAGTCGGCCAACATGCCCACTTTCAATTGACCGCGGTTTCCCAACAAAGCGCCGGGGACTTCGCAACCGCCACGGATGGCTTGAGCCCAAGTCAAAGTGCCATCGGCTATGCGCGCCGCCAAAAGTTCCGGCAGTGAATCCAAAGTACCTCCAAGGCCACCCTTAGAATCCCGGGCAGCCGGTCCTGCGCGGTGCAAGCGCTTGCCGCCCGCAGAAAAAGACTTTGCCGGGGTACCAGCGTGACTGAGATTGTCACTTTGAAACATCAAACTGGATTCCAGCGCTGGCGTATTTGCCCAAAGCTTCAAGGTTTCAGGACAAACATGCTGGCCATCGGGAATCACGCCAACCGCTTTGGCTGAACCTGTCATGGCAAAGCCCATGGGCCCCGGCTCCCGTGCGGTCAATGGCGGCATACGGTTTCCCAAATGGGTCATCACCACCGGGCCCACCTCCTGCAAAGCCAGGCAATCGGCCAAAGTCGCTTCCGTATGGCCGACGGAAGTCCACACTTTTGCCTTGGCAAAAACTTCGGCGGCGGCCACTGCACCAGAAATTTCCGGTGCCACAGTGCACATCTTTAACCAACCGCCGCCAGCCCGGATGAGCGCTTCCGCACTTGCTCGAGATGGGGACCGTAAAGTTTTTGGCGGCAATGCTCCCGCCATAGATTTGGGCAAAAACGGCCCTTCCATGTGCCATCCAAAAATCCGAGTGGCACCACGCCGATTTAATTTTTTCCAAGCATCCCAGCGTTTTGCAGCTTGGCGCATGGAGGGTAAATCAGAAGGGTAAAAACCCATCAAAGCGGTGGTCACTCCGGCCGCCGCCAATCCCTTGGTCATTTGCAAAAGTTCGTCGGCGGAACCCGACGGCGCTCCCACACCACCAAAGCCGTGGCAAAGCGTGTCTACGAAACCTGGAATCACCCTAGTCCGTCCAAGGTCCTCAATTTTGGCAGCCAATCGCGCCGGCGGGTCTCCAATTTTCACTTTGGAAAACTTGCCACGCTGCCACATCAGGAAACCGGGGCGGAATTCTCCGTCCAACCAAAGCCGCGCGCGTATGCCCCGCATATGGAATGAACTGAGTTAAATCAGGTCGCCGAAGCTGCGCAAATGCTGGCGATGGAGGAATCTAGGGTGGCGTCAAATTCTTCAGCGGACTGCTGAAACGACAAGCCCTCACTCAAGGCACGAGAAAAAGAAGCAACCATGCCATTATTCCGAGAAAGGCGGCCGTTGGCTTCCTCGCGTGAATATCCACCGGAAAGTGCCACCACGCGCATGACGTTTTGATGTGCAACGCAAGCAGCATAAAAATTATCCTCCTCAGGCAGGGTTAATTTCAACATGACTTTTTGGTCAGCGGACAAAGAATCCAACTGAGCAAGAAGATTGTCGCGCAAGATGGCTTCGGCTTCGGCTTTTTCAGCACTATGGATGTCCACTTCAGGTTCAATAATGGGAACCAACCCCGCCGCCATGATTTGGCAGCCGACCTCAAACTGTTGGTCAACGACGCTTTTGATTCCGCTGGCGCTGGCCAGTTTGATGACCGAACGCATTTTTGTGCCGAAGATCCCGGCGGCATTGGCCTTGGAAAGCAAAGCATCTAGCTCAGGCATGGGGTTCATGATTTGCACGCCGTCCTCCTCTGAGGCCAAGCCCTTGTCCACCTTAAGAATGGGCACCACCTGCTTGTTTTCCCACAAAAACTGGGCGGTGGGCTTGCCATCAATTTGGCTATCCATGGTTTTTTCGAACAAAATCGCCGCAAGAATACGCTCTCCGCCGAAGCTTGGGCTGGTGATGATGCGGGTCCGCATGGCGTGGACCGCTGCATACATTTCCTCTTCATTGGAGTAAGCGTCTTCTCCAACTCCATAAAGCATGAGGGCTTTGGGAGTACTTCCCCCGCTCTGGTCAAGAGCGGCGATGAAGCCGGCTTGGTTCTGAAGTTTGTTGGCCTGTTCGGAGGTCATGGTAAAGGTCGGGTCGAAGTGGATTGTGACGGGGAAATCGCTTTCGACGCCGCAGGGAGACGAATGCAATGTGGCGCAGTCTACCTAATCGGGCTGAAATCTTTAACACCCGCCGCGTAGAATTCCCGACTTGAATCAATCCCCCGTTACCCTGCGCCGCGTTTTCAAGCTGTGGCTCCCGCTGGCGGGAAGTTGGTTGTTGATGGGCGCCGAGATGCCAATCTTCACCGTGTTTGTGGCACGAATGGTTTCGCCCGAACTTCATTTGGCAGCGTGGGGTTCCTTAGTGTTTCCGGTTTCTATGGTGGTGGAAGGACCGGTCATTATGCTGTTGGCGGCAAGCACCGCTTTGGCGGTGGACTCCGAAAATTATCGCCGACTGCGACGTTACATGCTGTGGATGTCCGGCATCCTGTCCATCGCTCACATTGCGATTGCCTTTACACCGCTGTTTGATTTTGTCGCCCATACGGTGTTAGCGGTTCCGGCCGAAGTTCTGGAACCGGGGCGCATTGGGTTGCAAATCATGACGCCGTGGACCGCCGCCATTGCCTGGAGACGGTTAAATCAAGGAGTTTTAATTCGCTACGGTCACTCCAAAGAGGTGGCCATCGGCACCATGATTCGGCTGGTATTTTTGGTTGGTGCTTTAGCTTGGGGATTATTGTTTAGTGGTTACTCCGGCATTGTGGTCGGTGCCATTGCGGTAGCACTTGGAGTCACCGCCGAAGCACTTGCCATTCACCGAGCAGTTACGCCGGTCATCAGAAATGAGGTCGCCGCCGCTCCCGTAGCAAAAAACCCGATTTGCATTGGGCCATTTATGAAGTTTTACTTACCGCTAGCGGTGACCCCATTGATGACCTTGTTCATCCAACCGGCGGGCGCCGCCGGCATGAGCCGCATGCCCGAAACCATGGCCTCCTTGGCCGCATGGCCAGCAGTGCACGGGTTGATATTTCTTCTTCGCGGCTCAGGATTTGCATTCAATGAAGTGGTGGTGGCCCTGGCCGGCCTTCCCAATGGTCTCATTATGTTGCGTCAGTTCGCCCGCCGCCTGGCCGGAATTACGGTGGGAATTTTAGCGCTGATTGGATTCTCGCCCTTGGGAGCACTGTGGTTTGGAACCGTCAGCGGACTTTCACCGGAGCTCACTTCTTTGTCAGCCGCCGCCATCATGCTGGCCGTCTTGATGCCGGGTTATCAGGTTTATCAATCTCTTTATCAAGGTTTATTGGTTCACCATCACCAAACCAAAGGCATCAGTGAAGCAGTTTTACTTTACGTAGTAATCGCCCTGGCCGGGCTTTACGCCGGCTCCCAATGGTGCCAGGTTGCCGGCATTTATTGGGCCATTGCCACTTTTGTTTGCGCCGGTATTTCGCAAACCGTTTGGCTACGCGTCCGCACCACCCGCTTTCTGCACACTCCATGAATTCCCAGCCTATACTGGAAATCTGCACCCAAACTTTAGCGGGGGTTTTAGCAGCAGACCAAGGCGGTGCCGACCGCATTGAGTTTTGCAGTCGCTTAGATTTGGATGGTCTGACCCCTGATATTTCCGCGTTGGAAGAAGCGTGCGCAGCAACATCCTTGCCAGTAGTCGCCATGCTTCGGCCTAATCCGAATTTTCTCTTGGATTCACAAGTAGTCCGACAAATGATTGCCGAAATGAATCCATTAAGAAAATCCGGCGCCCAAGGTTTTGTCTTAGGCGGCCTGAATTCGCAGGGCGAAATTCCCTACTCCGTCATAAAGGAGTTCATCGCCGCCGCCGACGGTTTGCCGGTGACGTTTCATCGGGCATTTGATCAAGTTCCCCAAAAGAATATCGCATTGGAACGACTGAAAGAAGTCGGCGTTGCCCGTTTATTAACTTCAGGTGGCCGTAGCAGGGCCTTGGAAAATCGGGCCGTCCTGAAAGCCTTGATTGATCGGGCAGAGAATTTGCAAGTAATTGTGGGCGGAGGAGTTAGAGAAAACCAATTTCCAACTCTACTGGCTACCGGCGCGGCTGCCTTTCACTCTAGCTTGGACTATCAACCCACCGCCGAAACCGTAGCTGGCTTAAAAGCCGCCCTCACAGCGGAAAACGATTCCCCCGCTTAGGCACCGAGTGCCCTTGCCTCTTTAACTCTATGGAAGCAGCAGAATGTTCATCCCATAAGGGGTTGGAATGATTGAGGTGAATGAAGTTCACTTGAGCCCGGAAATCACCTTCTAAAAAAGCCGCGCTTGTTTTTACCAAGGGGTGTGGAATATCGGACAAGTCACGGTTAGGCAATTCCTTGGCGGAATAAAAGGTTCCATCTAGAAATAGATAATCAAATTGGTTAGCCAAGGATTGTAAATCACTACCATCCTCTTGCCATCGGTCTAAGTCGGGTAACCATAAAGCACGTTTTCCATTTCGTCGGCTGACTTCCCAAGCAAAAGTGTTGGTGTATTCGGCCCGATGGTTGACGGTGTGAGGCTGAACATAAAGCCCCTCTTCTAAAGTGATGGTGTGGCCTTCGTCCACTTCATGAAGTTGGATTTGGCCCATTTCAACCAATTGGCTCCAGGGCCCATTGTGGCGTAAATATCCGGCCATGGACCGACTGCAATAAACCGGCATGTGGTCCGCATTCATGGATTCAAAACCAAGCTGCATTAAACCGGTGTAATGGCCCATATGAGCATGGGTGAGAAAAATTCCACGCGGCATTTCGCCCATGGCATGAATTTGCTCCACGATATCGGGAGTGGCATCGACTAACCACCAGCCAGTTTCCCCACTGATGGCCAAAGCGGCGACCGGGTCTCGTCGGCCGTCGGCAATGAGTGGGGCGCAACAGGAACGGTTGCAATTTAACTGCGGCCGGCCAGCATCCTGGGCCACTCCTAGGATTTGCAAAGCGGGAGGGGCCACCGAACCGCCCGGCATGTCATGAAGAAGTTGGCAAGCGGAGGCCAAACCGAGCAAAAGGAATCCCATGAAGTACCGCACATTGCCAAGGTACTTCTTTTAGGATGGGCACGCTATGGAAATGGACCGACATCCCCCAACTCCTACGCGCCGAAATTTCCTCAAAGGAGCTGGCGCAGGTCTCATTGGCCTTGCCGCTTGCCGCCCCCCACTGCTACAGCTAGCCGAAACTGGGCCTGCTTTCGGTATTTCATTGGCTCAATGGTCTCTGCACAAAGAATTGTTCGCTGGCAAATTGAATCATCTTGATTTTGCCGCCACAGCCCGTGAATTTGACTTGGACGCCATTGAATACGTCAGCGTGTTTTTCAAAGACAAAGTCAGCGACCCACGGTACTTAGCGGAGCTGAAAACCCGCGCCGCAGGGGAAGGGGTCAAAAGTCTGCTGATTATGTGTGACGGCTATGGCTTACTAGGAGACCCAAAAGAGAAAGCCCGTCAAAAATCGGTCGAGAACCATTTCCCCTTGCTGGAGGCAGCGGAATTTCTTGGCTGTCACTCCATCCGCGTCAACGCGGGAAGTCGCGGAAGTTATGCGGAACAACAGAAGCTGGCCGCCGACGGGCTCACCAAGTTGTCAGAAGCTGGTGAAAAATTCGGGCTCAACGTCATCGTCGAAAATCATGGTGGTCTTTCCAGTAATGGAGCTTGGCTGGCCGGCGTCATGAAAATGGTCGGCAAGGAAAATTGCGGGACCTTGCCAGATTTTGGCAATTTTCGCATCAAAGGAAATGAATGGTATGACCGCTACCAAGGCATGACCGAACTGATGCCCTACGCCAAGGCGGTCAGTGCCAAATCTCATGATTTTGACGAGCAAGGCAATGAAACCAAAACCGATTATTTCCGCATGATGGACATTGTTTTGGCGGCCGGATACTCCGGTTATGTGGGGATTGAATACGAAGGTAATGTCCATTCGGAAAGAGAAGGCATCCGCTTGACCAAAGAATTATTGCAACGTTGTGCCGCAAAACAAGTACTCCTAGCTCACTAAATACAAAATGACCCATCCCACCCGCCGACGATTTTTAACCACCGCCATGGGCGCCGCCGCCCTTCCTCTTGCTGGAAAATCCGCCGCCTTGCCCCTTGCTGAAAAAGTTGCTGCCCAAGAACCGGAAACATCTAAGCCAGCTGCCGGCACGAAAACACAATTCGCCTTGAACTTGGAAATGTGGCTGGGCGGCATGCCGTTTGCCGACCGCATTCACAAAGCAGCTGACTTGGGATTTAAGTGGATTGAATTTTGGCCGTGGCGGGGAAAGAACCTGGATGAAATCAAAGCAGCGTGCGCAGAAACCGAAATCCGGGTTGCCCAATTCACCGCTTGGGGTTTTAGTCCTGGCATGAATGTGTTGTCGAATCATGACCGTTTAGAAAAAGAAATCCTTGAGTCTTGCAAAGTAGCCAATGACATCGGCGCCCCGATGATGACCGTTGTTGGGGGAAATGACCAAAAAGGTATGAGCCAAAAGGAAATGCATGAAAATATCATTGTCGGCCTAAAGCGCGTCGCCCCCATCGCCGAAGCCCACAACGTCATGTTGATTCTGGAACCCATGAACATCCGTGTCGACCACAAGGGCCATTGTCTTTACGGTTCACCCGACGCGGTCCGGATTTGCCGCGAAGTCAATAGCCCAAAAGTGAAAATCAACTGGGATCTTTACCACATGCAAATTTCCGAAGGAGATCTGTGCGGGCGTTTAAAAGATGGTTTTGACCAAGTGGGATATTTGCAATTGGCAGACCATCCCGGCCGGCG
>Ga0208879_1002207_pt1 | contig 17492 bp, 16 predicted proteins | sample Knorr_S15_td_Bot_FD_185605 | JGI IMG/M metagenome (GOLD analysis project Ga0208879, IMG submission 185605) | Marine microbial communities from Southern Atlantic Ocean transect - Knorr_S15_td_Bottom_ad_5009_LV_A (SPAdes) (version 2) | ecosystem: Environmental > Aquatic > Marine > Oceanic | place... | reverse complement strand
CTGTAATTAACAGTGCTTTACTGCTAGCAATGAATTCAGCTGTAAAGTCTTTTATGTCCACCGCCATATCTGCACAGTCTTTTCGATAAAAAATAAGTGGAAAGGTTTCTTTGTCTTGTATGCCTAGAATAACTAAAGCTGTTAATCGTTCTTTATCTGTGACAACATGGGAAACGTCTACCCCAACGCTTGCCAACTCATTGCGCACAAAACGACCCATATGTTCATCGCCAACTCGGGTGAGCATTGCGGACTTGAGTCCAAGTTTGGAACAACCGTAAGCAATATTTGCGGATGAGCCGCCAAGATATTTTGCAAAACTACCCATGTCTTCTAAGGTAGATCCAATTTGTTGTCCGTATAAATCTACTGCCGCACGTCCTAGACAAATAATATCCAGTTTTTTCATGCTTTATCCAACATCCACTGGTGATCTGGATGGTTCTTAAAAATCCATCGACGTTTTGGTCCTGCCATTACATTTAAATAGTAAGAATCGTATCCATAGGGAACGCCAACGGGATGATAACCGCGTGGCACTAGAACAACGCATTTATCTTCCACCGCCATAGTCTCGTCAATTTCTAAATCATCGGTATATACACGCTGAAAAACAAAACCTTGTGGTGGGTTTATTCGATGATAATAGGTTTCCTCTAAATAGGATTCAACTGGAGGGTTGTCAGAGTCATGTTTATGGGGTGGGTAACTTGACCAGTTTCCAGCCGGAGTTTTGACTTCGACAACCAGCAAACTATCAGCTTCATCTTGTTCCGGTAAGATATTACAAATAGACCTTGTATTGCTTCCCTCTCCTCGAACCTCATTAGTCATGTCTTCAGGCTTAATATGTCTGGCAGGATAATTTCCAAAACCAGGCGCAGTTGCTATTGCCAGCTCAAGTTTGGTTATCGCTTTGATAGATACTTGACTGTTATTGGGCGCATATACTGCATGCGGTTTTTTATCTTCAAATACACTCATCCTATCGCCAAGACTATGAAAAGTATGCTTATCTACTCTAATATCAGCCTTGCCAGATAAGATTACCAAGCATGATTCTTTATCTGGATTAATCCAATTCAAAGTTTGTTGAGGTGCCAGTTCATGTGCTTGAAATCCGACATATTCCCAATTGGCTGATTTTGGTGTAATGTTTTGATAACAACCATCTGAACTTAATTTAGGACGAGATAAAAGAGACATATTTAATTTCCTTGTTGATGGTATCCGATGGATATACATATAGCCTGAACAAGGCACATTGTTGCTCCTAAAGACCTAAAAGTGTGAATCTCTGCTTCATGTATGCAAAATAAATAATCTGCAAGATGGGCAATAGGATTTAGCTTTGTATCGGTCAGCAGAATAACCGTTGCATTCGATTGTTTTGCTTCCTTAACGGCTTCAGTTGTCGAAGCAGAATAAGGGTTATAAGTGATTGCAATTAATACAGTTTTCTCATCAAGCCAATGTGATAGTTTTTCTTCTGCATCTACGTTATTGGTAATACGGCATCGAATGCCTAGATTATTTAACATATAATAAAAATAGTTTGCTATAGGTTGAGCTCTATTCGAACCACATAAAATTACTTCATTAGCCGTACACAACGCCTTCACGGATTCCTCTATTAGCTCTTCATTTATTTGTTCAGATAGTAGTTTTGTGGCAGCAATATTACGACTAGTAACATCATGAAATATATTCGAACTATTCGTACTTACATCGCCTACAGTGACTTTTTGCACATCAGTGATACGCTGATGATAGTTGATAGCAGATTGCGAAATTTTGACCTTGAATAGCTCTTGCAGTTCTGCAAAACCACTAAAACCAAAATGCTTGGCAAAACGCACCAGGGTAGAAGGATAGACCCCAATATCTTCAGCAATCGCCGCAAGAGTGTTTAATGCGAGTTTTTGAGGTTGATCGATAATGTAGAATGCTATCAACTTCATTTTTTTACTTAATTTGGGGTAGTTTTCTTGTAATAAACTATTCAAATCGTTAATATTTTCTGGCAGCATTTTATTTAATAGTTATAAGTTAACAGGGTTTCCGCTTTCAAAAGATTGTTTAGCCGCTTCGGCAATTTTCAATGCAAGAACACCATCTAAAATGTCTACGCTAGGCTTAACACCTGTTTGAACTGATTTCATAAAATGTACCAACTCGTTGTGATATGCCTTTTCATATCTTTCTAAGAAAAAATATTTTGCTTTAGCTTGGTTAATTCCATTTGCGTTGCTTAGCACCACATTATCTTCAAGTGCATTTTGTACTTGCAACATTCCTTTTTGTCCAAAAACTTCAATTCTCTGGTCATAACCAAAAGCCGCTTGACGCCCATTAATAATAGTTGCAATCACACCCTTCTTCATGGTTAATATGGCACTGGCAGTATCCACATCACCATAGCTAGCAATATCATCATTTGTAGCAGTGGCAGCAACATATATATTGCTTGGTGTGTCTTTAAGTATCCAGCAGGCCATGTCAAAATCGTGGATCATCATGTCATAAAACAACCCGCCAGAACTTGCAATATATTCCATAGAAGGCGGTTCTGGGTCATGAGAGTTAATTATCAAAGACTGAACTGAGCCGATAAGGTTTGCATCAACTTTATTCTTCAAGCTGACCATATGTGGGTCAAATCGCCTGTTAAAACCAATCATGCATACAATGCCACTTTCTTTAACAACTTTGGCACACGATAAAGCTCTATCGAGACTTAAATCAATTGGTTTTTCGCAAAAAACAGGCTTACCTGCTCGGGCACACCGTTCTATTAGATCTGCATGTGTAGCAGTACTGCTGGCAATGATAAAGGCATCTATTTCGTTATTATTGAACGCTTGGTCTAAGCTTAAGACGATGGCATTGTACTTTTTGGCAAGCTGCTCTGCCGCTTCTGGATGGAGGTCAACAACAGAATGAAGCGTAGTTGTTGCTTCACCCGCTATTGCTATTGCATGGACGGCACCTATGCGACCTGCACCAATCAAACATATTTTCATAATATTTGCTATTTATTAATTCTGACAATTCTTTATTTGCTATTTTTTAATGCTGACAATTCCTTATTGCCAGACATCATAAATTGTAATTCTTCATAATTAATCTCTCCAGCAAGAGCAGTGCCAAGAGTTTCGCCTCGAGATAGAACTGTAAATTTGTCACCTACAGCTAAGGCATGTGAAACGTTATGCGATATAAATACTACTGCAACTCCTTTTTCCCGGACTTTTTCTACAGTTTTTAATACATTAGAGGTCTGGTATACACCCAAAGCTGATGTAGGCTCATCAAGTATTAATATTTCAGCACCAAAAAATACGGCACGGGCAATGGCAACGGTTTGCCTTTCACCACCTGAAAGAGTTCCTATTGATTGATTCGGGTCTCGTAATTGGATCCCTATTTTTTCCATTTCTGACATCAAAATTGAGTTACATTTCTCAAAGTCCATTACAGTGATTGGACCTATTTTTTTTGTCAGTTCTCTACCGAGCCAAAAATTACGCGACACTGACATTAATGGGATCAATGCCAAATCTTGATAAACTGTAGCAATTCCAGAATCTATTGCTTCACGGGGCCCTTGCAATACAGTGGGTTTTCCATTAATATTTACTTGCCCAGCTGTGGGCTGGTGTACCCCAGACATGATTTTAATCAATGTTGATTTTCCTGCGCCGTTATCGCCCAATAAGCAGTGGCACTCTCCCCTATTAATAGAAATTGAAACCCCTTTAAGGGCATTTACATTACCAAAACTTTTATAAATGTCTGTAAGTTCCATCAGTGGTGAAGTACTCATCATTTCGATCCTGTGATTAATTTACGAACATGAGTATTGAGTATCACTGCTAATAGTAAAAGCACTCCTAGGAAAACTCGAAATAATGAGCTCTCCACGCCAATAAAAAACAAACCTTGTTGCACTACTCCAAATATGATTGCGCCCAGAGCTGCACCAATAACAGATCCATAACCTCCAGTTAATAAGGCGCCACCTATGACCACGGAAATAATTGCTTCAAATTCTTTAAGGATGCCTCTATCCGCTGAAGCCGAGCCAAACTCAATAACTTGAGTGGTGGCGAATACAGTAGCACAAAAAGCAGTAAAGACAAACATGAGGATTTTAACTTTGTTAACCGGTACGCCAATATGCCGTGCAGCTTGTGCATCGCCACCGGAGGCGTAAATCCAATTACCAAAACGAGTTTTTGTTAACAAAAAATGACCAAAAATAATTAGACCCAGTGCCCAAACCATCATTGCAGGGATTCCAGATACAACTGGCTGGCCAGCTTTAGTGCCAGCTACAAAGGTTTGAATCCAGCCCTGTTCAGCAAGCCATTCGAATAAGCCTGAGAATATTTTTCCACCAAAGATAGGCGCTAACCAGTCATTTTGAGAAAATTCGTTTATACCTCCAATAATGGTTTTTTTGGTACTGGCAATAGCAATAAAAATTGTCAAACCTCGCAAAATATATAAAAAAGCAAGACTAACAATAAAGGATGGTAGATTTGTTTTGACTGTAATATAGCCAATTAAAGCGCCTATCGACATCGCTACAGCAAAGGCTGTAAGAATACTGAGCCAAACAGGCCAACCCCAAACAATAGAAGTGACAGCGATCACTATGCCAGAAAAACCTATCATCGATCCAACTGAAAGATCAAATTCACCAGCAATCATCAACAGGCAGGCACCAACAGCAATAATAATGAACTGAGAAGAGACTATGCCCCAATTCATGGATCCTTCTAGAGAAAACATGCCAGTATCATGTGCTACCAGAAAAAAGAAAAGAAAAACCAACATAACGCCAACTATGGCTCCTAGATCTGGGCGTAGCATAGCGTTTTTAAAATAAGCGCGAATATGCGAAATATTTTTTATATTTATAGACATGATTCAGTCTAATTTAGATCTTTTAGGGAAGGTAAAAAAAATGCTGCCCACTTCAGCAGATCAACGGTGGGCAGCAAGGCAAAACCTAATTAACTATTAACGATATACGCCTGCGTATTTTTCAACTAAGCTAATGTTGCTCTTAGTGATAAATCCAGGGCCAGAGTTAATGGCGCCAGATGGCCATACGCCATAGCGAGATAGGTTAGTTAAGAAAACAACCGGAAGATACCCTTGTAAGTACGGTTGTTGATCAATGGCAAATGAAATCACACCAGATTTAACGGCAGCTGCAATTTCACCTGAAAGGTCAAAAGTACCAAAATAGATATCACCCGAACGACCTAAGGCATCCAAAGCTGAAAGTGTTGGATGAGCAGAGGTTGGACCCAAGGTAAGAATGGCGTCTGTGTTAGGGTGCGACCTAAGGTGTGCCATAACTTTATTTTTTATTTCCGTTGGATCTTGTCCAGAGTCTATCATTTGATGGCCTAGATCTACACCAAGTGCATCGGCGTAGCCTTGGCAACGATCAACAGACACAGGATTTGTAAAAAAGTGATTGACACATAGGAACTCACTTACACCAGCAGCCTTAGCTCTTTTACCTGCACCAAAACCAGCATCATACTCAGGTTGGCCAATATGCGCCAATGCACCAAGTGCTTCAGATTGAGCACGAGTTCCAGAGTTAATTGTAACCACTGGAATGCCCTTTGCTATTGCGTCAGTAATAGGTCCTTTTAGTACATCAAAATCAGCAATTGTTACAATAATGCCATCAGGGTTACTTGCTGCAGCCTGCTGGACGATACGTGCCATATCTGCTAAATCACCAGTAGTAGGGTTACGATAATCTACCGTAACATCCATTTGATTAGCGGCTATTTCAATTGCATTTTTAATTGTGTTCCACCACGAATCAGAATCTGGTGCATGGCTAATTAGGACAAATTTCTCTCCTGATGCAATTGCTGTTGAACTTCCAAACATAGATGTTGCAAAAAGTACAAATATTGCAAGAACAATGCCAGAAGCACGCTTATTTATATTAAACATGTTTTTATACTCCTCTTCTTAGAAAAAATAATAAAATTATTGGAAGTCAATATTGATTCCAACTTCTTGAAGCGTATTTAGAGCTTCAAGAAAAATCAGTATACATCAATTTTATATGTATGAATTTATATAAATTTCTACTTTATAAAAAATAGAATAAATGTTATATTTTAATTCCTCAAAATTAATCCACATCAATTAATTTGCAATTTGTATTGTCACACAGGGGTAGCAGGGAAGGGTGCTTTCAGTCGTTGAAATGACCCTCTCTATGATTTGCAAGTCTGAATAAAAATCTAATCTGTTGTACTGAAACTTAGTTATTGTGTATTTGATAATGTTTCAGCAAGATTCCTGAGGACGGTTTGCGTTTCTTCCCAATCTATGCAACCGTCAGTGACAGAGACACCATACTTCATCTCATTTTGATTGTCCAGTATTTTTTGATTGCCAGAAAACAAATTACTTTCTAGCATGATGCCAAAAATTGATTTGTTTCCAGCGACAATTTGTGCACTAATTTCTTCAACCACATTACCTTGTAGTCGGTAGTCCTGATTAGAGTTATCGTGAGAACAGTCCACCATAATTCTTTCAGGTAAATCATTTTGCTGAAGAAGTTTTTCACAACGCTCAATATCTTCACTATGGTAGTTTGGTTTAATGCCGCCCCTAAGAATAATATGTGACGACTTGTTGCCTTTTGCTTTAAATGCTGAAATTTGACCTTCATCATTGATCCCTAAAAAACTTTGAGGTGAAGAACAAGCTTTGATTGCATTAACGGCCGTTATTAGTTTTCCATCGGTGCCATTCTTAAAGCCAACTGTCATTGAAAGGCCGCTCGACATTTCACGATGCGTTTGCGATTCAGTTGTTCTTGCACCAATAGCGCACCAAGAGATGAGATCTGCTAGGTATTGAGGGGTAATTGGATTGAGAGCTTCTGTGGCTGCCGGCATACCTAAGTCCGCTAACCAAGTTAAAAATTGACGACTTTGATAAAGACCTTTGTCGACATCAAGTGAATTATCCATATCAGGATCACTAATTAAACCTTTCCAGCCAATCGTGGTTCTTGGTTTTTCAAAATAAACTCTCATCACTATATAAAGTGATTCCTTTAATTCTTCACTAAGTTTTTTCAATTTATGTGCGTATTCTTTTGCGGCCTCAAGGTTATGAATTGAGCAGGGTCCAACAATCACCATCAATCTAGAATCCTTTCTTGATAGTATATCGCTCACAACTTCACGGCCAGCTATAATGTTTCTCATGCCCTTTTGAGTGATGGGCAATTTTTTACTGAGATCATTAGGGGAAGTGATAACAGCTTCACTGGTAATATTAGTATTGTGAATTTGACTATCCATATAAAGTGTTTACTAGTTAAATTAATTTATTCGTGATTTTAAACATAAGTTACTCTTTTATGTTGCTGAGATAAGATAATATGAGCATCAAAAAATTCTCAAGATTAGATAAAAATATAGAATTGCCTTAATTAATAATGAATGAATTGTTAAAAGACTTCACTTTTGTGGTCGATCTTAATATTGAATGGGGGGATATGGACGCCCTTCAACATGTCAACAATATTGAATATTTCAAATATTTTCAAGTGGCTCGAATTGCCTATTTTGAAAAAATTAATTCTGATAGTGTGTTTGGAGAAACACAAATTTCATTGATACTAGCATCAACCCAATGCAAGTTCATTTACCCACTTGCCTACCCGGATAGTGTTTCTGTTGGAGTCAGAGTTGACACAATGGCAGATCAGTACTTTACAATGAAATATGCTGTTGTTAGCCACAAGCACCAGAGACTGGCCGCTATTGGTGATGCTAAAGTGGTAATGTTTGACTATGTTAATAATAAAAAAGCCTCTATTCCTAGTGAGATTAGAAAGACGATCATTGATCTTGAAAAAACCGTTGACGAGATAGTCGACAAAGACTAGTGCATGCAGAGACAAACTGGCTACTAAGTCCAGCAAACTAATATTGAGCTAAGCCTTGAAATTTTGGCATGGCATCAAGCAGTGAACGGGTATATGCATGTTTTGGTCGTTCAAATATATTCTCATTACTGCCGTTCTCCAAGGCCTCACCGTCCTTCATAACAATAACACGATCACACATTTGACGAATTACTGCTAAATCGTGACTCACAAAGAGTAGAGTCAAAGAAAATTGTTCCTGTAGATCCTTCAGTAAATTAAGTAAATTGGCTTGTACAGAGACATCTAAAGCAGAAGTAGGCTCGTCGCAAAAAATAAAGTCAGGTCGATAACCCAGTGCTCTTGCAATACCAATTCTTTGGCGTTCACCACCAGAAAAAGCATGAGGCAACTTATCAGCGTCTTCTCGCTTTAAGCCGACCAAGGACATAAGATCTTGAGCCAATGATTTGACATTATTACTATCAATTAAATTATGTATCTTTAAGCCATAGGTAATGTTTTCTCCGGCACTCATACGTGGATTGAGGGAGGAATATGGATCTTGAAAAATGCATTGCATGGACAGGCAATGTGCCCGACGTTCAGTACTATTGGTTATTAGCTTGAGATCTTTGCCACGGTAAATGACATTACCTTCAGTTATATTCTCCAAACCTAAAATCATTCTTCCAATGGTTGATTTACCAGAACCTGATTCTCCAACAATTCCAACAGTTTCTCCACGATTAACTGAGAAACTTACATTTCTGACAGCTTTAAAAGCTTCTTTTGGCTTAAATAAAGTGGAAGGTGTATAAAAAGTTTTTGAAATATTATTAACTTTTAGGATAGTTTTGTTTGATGAAAAATCCTCTTTTCTTTCTTCTTGTAGGTAGCCAAGGTGGGTAGATATACCTTCCATCTTGCCTTCATTAGGTAGGGCAAATCGATGAAGTCGCTTCTCTATGAGTGGAACCGATGCCATTAAAGATCTCGTATATTCTTGCATTGGTTTTTCTAGTACCTGAACAGTTTCTCCCTGTTCAATATGTTTTCCATTTCTCAGGACATACACATAATCACAGGTTTCTGATACAACGCCTATGTCATGAGTAATTAGAATAATAGCAATATCTTCTTCTTGGCTAAGTTTAATAAGGGTTTGAAGAACAGAACTTTGAACGGTTACATCCAACGCAGTTGTAGGTTCGTCAGCGATAATTAGCTTAGGTTTTGCAGCAATTGCAATAGCAAAAACAATACGTTGACATAAGCCACCGGACAGTTGATGAGGGTATTTTTGAAGTCGATCTTTGGCAAAACTTACGTCAGCTCTTTCCAACAGCTGAATTGCATAATTATAAGCCTCTTTTCCAGTCATCGTAGTATTGGCTAGTATTGCTTCGATGACTTGTTCACCAATTTTTAAGACAGGATTGAGTGCAGTCATTGGATTTTGGTATATATAGCCGATTTGGTTTCCACGAAAAGACTCATATTGCGACTCACTTAAGCCAATCATTGATATATCTGTTAATTTAATTTCACCAGATATAATTTTTGCTGGAGGATCAAGAAGTCCTAAGATGGCTTTTCCAATAGTTGATTTTCCAGCACCACTTTCACCAACTATTCCTATGATTTGTCCTGAATTTACTTTAAGAGAGATATTATCAAGAGCCTTGAGTACATCACTCCCTTCAGAATTCAAAGGGTAGGTGACTGTTAAGTTATTTATTTTAAGAAGTGGAGTATTATTCATTGCTTATCCATTGATTTTAAATAAGGATTATTATGTTCACGAATTCTGTCTGCAACAACATTAATACATAAAACCAGAGAGACTAGAACAACACCAGGAAAAATACTAATCCACCATTTTCCGGAAAGAAGGTAGTCATTACCATTGGCGATCAATAATCCTAATGACGGTTCGGTGATTGGAACACCCACACCCAGAAATGACAGCGTTGCTTCCGCACCGATGCAGCCCGAAAGTGACATTGGTATCATGACTAGCACAGGCGCAATACTATTAGGTAGCAAAAATTTCAGCATAATTCTCCAGTTAGGAATAGCGGATATTCTTGCCGCATCAATATATTCTTTTTGCATCTCTGATAGCGCAGAGGATCGAGTAAGTCTTGCTTTGCTAGCCCAAACGCCAATAATGAGGGCATAGATAATCTTATCGACTCCGGTTCCGAATATGGCCAACATCATGAGCGCCAGTAAAATGCCTGGAAAGCTCACTTTTAAATCAACGGCACGCATAATAACACTCTCTACCCAGCCACCTTTGACCGCTGCTAGAAGTCCAAGAAATACGCCAATTATGGAACCAACAGTTGTGGCAACAAATGCAACAAAAAGACTTAATCGTAACCCGTACATAACTGCAGATAATATGTCACGACCAAGTGCGTCAGTGCCAAGCCAAGAGGTAGTGCCATTACCAAGCTTAGATAATGGAGGCAATAGTCCATCCATAATGTCTAAAACCATCAAATCGTAGGGATTTTGTGGTGCAATCCATGGGGCTAAAAGTGCGGTTAAAACAAATATAACAAAGCCAATCAAACCAGCAATTGCTATTGGGTGACCAGAGAAAATGGATTTTATTTGCAAGCTTAATGTAGCTAATTTTTTTTTGTAATCAATCATAGGTAGTTACTTTTGGTGCCGAATACGTGGGTCTAGAAATGCATACATGACATCCACAACAAAATTAATAAAGACAAACATCAGAGTAATTAGGATGAGATAGGCAACAACAACTGGTCTATCAATCATATGGATGGAATCTAGTAATAATTTACCGATACCTGGCCAAGAAAAGATTGTTTCGGTGACTGTAGAGAATGCAATCAGTCCTCCCACTTCTAGTCCTGTAATGGTAACAATCGGTATCAAAATATTACGAAGAAGGTGACGTCTAATAATGCGATTTCTTGTTATTCCTTTGGCTCGAGCAAAGGTCATATATTCTTGGTATAAGATTTCTTGGGTTCCAGACTTAGCAAGCCTTTGCTGCATACAAATTTTGTAAATCGCGAGATTGATTGCCGGGAGAGCCATGTGCTGTAAGCCGTTAAGGGATAACCAGGCCCACTCGATACCAAACATTGAGTTGGTAAGTCCTCTACCTGAGGCCGGAAGCCATTGCAAAAAAACCGCAAACACCATAATCAAAATTATGGCTTGCCAAAAATTGGGCGTTGAGTAACCTACGGTTGTGAAAAAGCTTATTATTTTCGAAGCTCTGGAATTGTTTTTTATACCGCAAAATATTCCGAGAGGGATGCCAATACCAAGGCCAATAACCATCGCTAAGAGGGAGATTTCTAATGTGGCTGGAAGGCGCTCCATGATGAGATCAAGTACTGGTCTATTGTAGACAAACGAGGTACCAAAGTCCCCTTGAAGCATACCCCCTGTATAGGTAAAGTATTGCTCATAAAGTGGCTTATCAAGTCCAAGTTCAATGGCTAAGTCGATTTTGTCCTGCTCGGTAAACTCGTCATCCGATAACATTTCAACTGGGTCACCAACCACGTACAGGCCAAAAAAAACGATTAACGACATGACGATTGCTAGTATGCCGCTGTGCCAAAGACGTTTTAAAATGTACTTAATCATGAATTGTGTGTCTCTAATTGTGGGGTTTTTATAATAATTAGGCTCCAAAAACGCTCTGGCTGAGTGGAGGAGTCCATTATGCGTTAATCTTATAAAAGGATAATTGTAATTTTTATATTAAACTTTAGATACAAGAAGTTCATAAAAAAACCCCTCACGCAAGTGTAGCAGATTACTTGTGTGAGGGGCTATTTAGTGTACTTCTAAAGGTCTTTAATTTTTACTCGCCATGTCAGCAAAGGTACGCTCATCTGGTCGACCACTAACGCTTATGTCGCTTGTGTGAGCCCAGATGCTATGCTGGTAGTATAGAGGTATTCCTGGTAAATCCTCAACAGCTACACGCATGGCCGCTTGATTATATTCAAAGGCCTTTGCTTCGTCCGTTTCTACTGCCCATGCCGTCATTGCTGCATCAAAGTCTGGACTAGAGTAGTTAGAGTAGTTACTACCACCTAGGTTGAGAGGTTTATTCCTAGTTCCAAACGCATATGAAATCATCTGCGCAGGACCTTGAGGGTGACCCCATCCGTACATAAACACACCCAACTCACGAGCTGAACGACCCTTTCTAAATACAGACCAAGGCTCAGCTACCACATTAACTTGAATACCGATACGAGACCAGTATTGAGCAATAGCTTGACCAACTCGAGTACCATTTTGATACTTACCAGTTGGCATTCTGAGATCGATAGTAATACTATCAGAGTAACCCGCTTCAGCGAGTAATTGCCTTGCCTTATCAACATCGTAAGCCATATCTGGCATTGAAGAGTCAGCACCATCTTGATAGCTTGGTGCAAACTGGCTAGCAACGGTTGCATTACCACCCATTAATTTATCTACAATTGCATCTCTATTAATCGATAATGAAAGCGCCTGTCTCACTCTTATATCTTTTAGTGGGTTGCTTCCATCGGCAGCAGTCACTCCTGGTGCGACATCACTACCTACATCCAATATCAAGAAAATAGTGCGCCAAGAAGGCATAGTTGAGTAACTATAGGCAGAGTTACCTTCCAAAGCCAGTAAATCTTCACCAGTAGGGTTCTCAATCAAATCATAATCTCCAGCAAGTAGTCCAGCCATTCGTGCACCAGAATTCTGTACCGAACTAATTTCTACGCGATCCCAGTTGCCTGGTTCACCCCAATAATTATCGTTACGTACCAAGACGGCATCGCCGGTATTGGAGAAAGACTCGTATTTGTACTTGCCCGTACCGTTTGCATACTTACCGGTCGCAAACTCATCTTTAGTTGGGTAACGTGTTATGCCACAGTCACCAGTATTGTCAAACTTAAGTGTTGGCCCAAGATCGGCATCACCACTGTCTAACATAGATAAAGATTTAAGTTTTTGAATGAGTATTGGGTACAGACCTACAGTTTTGAAGGCTACGGTATAGTCATCAATCGCTACCACGTCAGTCACTGGACCCATCGCACTTGTGAGCATGTTTTTCTTGCCGCCAACCCTATACATCATGCGACATGAGCTATAAATAACATCTTCAGCTGTGAAGTCAGCACCATTATGGAATTTGACACCTTCCCTAAGGTTGACTACAAGTGTAGTGTCATCTGTCCAGCCGTAAGATGTAGCCAACAGTTTTTCATTGGTACGCGAAACAAGCCCTTCATAAAGATGCTCATTTAATGAAGCGGTTCCTGAGGCACTGCTTTTATATGGATCTATCGTTGTCGGTGCGACCGAAAATGCCATTCGCAATGTATCTGCATACACAGAGCCCATCATGCTGGCGCAGAGCCCAACAAAACAGACGGTTTTAAAGTTAATATGTTTCATTATTTTTCTCTCCTTTTATACTTTGCTAAACTAAAAATCTAGATTTAGCGAAACCTTATAATAATCTATTATTCTGTGTAAAGCTATTAATTCATAATTTTTTATATATATTTTATCAACTAACCGATTGTTCTACATATGCTTTAATGTCAGTCAGAACAACGCTACAATCCTGTTGCATTTTTTCAAAACGCTGGTTTTTTTCTCGGCTTTCTTCATTCATATACAGGTCTCGCCTAATTTCTATTTGTAAGATGTGCTGATTAATTTCTGGCCATCCGTAACGCAAAATTATTTCCCCTCCTTGGAAGCGACCATTGATCTTTACGTCGTATCCGAGACTGCTAAAGATGTCCGCAACGCACTCAGTATATTGTGGACTGCAACTCTGACCATGACGATTACCAATATCTATTTCAGGTCGCTGTTTTCGACCGCGCAATTTTCCGTCAAATTGAGTCATTGAGTGGCAATCAAGCACAAAGGCTTTACCGTGATTTTGATATATCTGCTCAATATGATAGGTCATTAGTTGGTGATAAGGCACAAAGCACTGAGCTAGTCGTTGTTTTAATTCGATATGGCTAAGTTTCCGTGAATAAATATTGAATATTTCTTTGGTTTTTGACCAAAACAGCGTAGTACCAGTTTTGACTCCAGTTGGGTGAATGCGGCCATACCATTGCTCACCATTTTTTATCATATTTATGTCGATATTATGCTGATGGCGATTGACATCAATATAAGTCCTAGGAAAATTAGCATGTATGGAAAGAAGACCTAACTCAGACCGGACATGATAAAGCTCATCAACATACTTGTCGTTAGGGAAATCTAATATTTCAAAAGGCAGTTCTGGGTTTGTTTCAAAATCGTCAGAGTAGTGTTCACCACTATGAGGAAAGCTGAGCATTAAAGGAACATCAGCTTTGCCATTCAATGACTTTGTATTATCTTCAACAGTGACAGTCGAAACGGGTTGACCTTTGACTTGAATTGTAGCCACAAAAGTGTCCTTCAATATGATATGTTAAATAGACTGACGTAGTAACTATGGTTTCTGTAACCTTATTATAAACTTTGCGATGCAGACTTGATATAGATTGACGACTTTTAATGGTGTGTAAACTCGAACAAATACTAGCTGTAATTAAAGTCCGTTACGTTGGTTGATAAAGTTCGCCATCCACTGCCCAACATATGACCCCTGATGTTGTATTTCTAGTGACTGAAGTGCAGGATCGTATTGTTCTCCTATACGCTCTTTTCGTCTAACAATCAAGTCTCTACAAAGTTCAGGGGTGAATTCTGGATGCTGTTGGATCGCTAACACCCTATCATCAATAAAAAAACCAGAATTATGACAAAAGTGGTTACCTAAGAACCGGATTGCTTCGGATGGCATTGTAGTAACTTGGTCTTGATGCATAGTTAATAAGTAGATTTTTCCAGTTATTGGTTGAAGCCATGGTGGTTGATTAATAACATTCACTTTTGTTACACCAGCGCCCCAGCCATTTTCAAATCTTTCAACATGACCGCCCAGAACATGTGCAATAGCTTGATGACCATAACAGATTCCTAAAAGTGGAATATTTTTGTTATAAATCTGTCGAATAAAGTCAAATAATTTATGTTGCCAATCTAAATCCTCAAATACAGAGTACTTTCCACCAGTTATTAAATAAGCATCGAACCCATTAGCATCATTAGGCAAACTATCTTCTAAGCAATGAACAGTAGTCCATTTTGCTTCAGGAAGCGAGGGTTCGAGTAAGTCTATAAAGCGCTCTGGGGAGGTTGTGTGGTGATTTTGATGATCTCCTTTTGCGAAGCCAATGTGGAGAATACAAATGTGCATAGTTTATGGATTAATGATCATTGTGTTAAATCTAGAGCAAAGATCACAATATAGTGAAGGTAAGTGCAATTATATTATTCTATATTAATAGTCTATTAGATTTTGTTATATAAAAGTCTCAGGACAAATTGAATTAATTTGAAATATTAAACTTTAGTAACATCAATTTCTTTTAATTCTTTTTCTCTATCAAGGTATTTGTATTCAATCTTGGTAGGATTAAATTGTTTTAATTCTTCAAATATTACATCTGTATTGAAATCGCCACATGTGTAAACATCTAGCTGCATTAAACCTGGATCTTCTTCATCCCAACAATGTAAAGCGATATGAGAGGTTTCAATAATAACTAAACCAGTCAAACCTCTGTTGCCTGGAATATCAAGGTATGTCGTAATTGGGCCTTGACATATTTGCATGCCAATCTTGCTTACTAATTCCGTTAACCAGGTATGAGCCCATTTTTGGTCATTGGGTGTTTTACGTGTTTCGGCTCTTATAATGAGATGTTTGTGAACTACTGGCATTCCTATCTCCAGGTAAATAGAATGTTAGATATTTTTGTAAAAATGCCATTATACTTTAATATTCTTCTGTAAATAGATAAAAAAAAAGAAGATTATTAACTATCTGCCTTTAACAATTGCTGAACCCCAAATCAAAATGATGCCAATCAGAGCAGCGCTTAAAAGCCAAATAAAAGGTAAGCCTCCGCCTGCATCATACATAACACCTCTATATGCCGCACCTATCGAGTCAAAAGGTATTATTTCACCAATCTCTCGTAACCAATCTGGTGCAGCGGCAACGGGAGCCATCGAACCTCCGAGAACGGATTGGTAAAAAACTGTAGGAAGAATAACAAGCAAAGACCAAAGACCCGTCAATTCAAAAATTCCCATGAAAAGCCAGACGAGACAGAGAGATACTATCCATACACTTAACCAAACCCCTATAAACTGCTCCCACTGAGAAGTTGTAAAGACTACCACTAGTGCTAAAACGAAACTTGCCAAACCCATTGTCATTACTGGAGCCAGTGTTCGAACATATGCGCGATTCATGCTAGCCATTTGACTAGTTGCAAGGAATAGCAGTATTGTCCCTACCATAGCGGCAAGCCAACTTGTAAAAGTCATCACGAAAGGAGCTGGAAGGGTTGCAGTACTTTCAGCCCTATGTAGAGTTTCTACATCTACAGTAACTGTAGGAGCAAGGCTAGGCATCTGACCCTTAGACATGGCAAGTCGAAGATTCGCTACACCGGAAGAAAGAGCCATCTGGATCATCATCGGTAATTGCGAGGCCATTTGTGTTTCAGCAACAGTCAAATGCTGTGTATTCCAGATCTCAATACTGAAGTTTTTGTCACCAACCGCAAGTTTAGAAAAGTCTGCAGGGAAGAGTATCACAGTCGCTACCTCACCCGCCTCAAGTGCAGAACGTGCAATCTCAGGATTATCAAGCTCAGTGACGGTGAAAGGTAGATTTCCTGCAATAGCATCCATCGCTATAGTGGCAAGTTTCATCGGTGGAAAAGTCAGCCCTTCATCCTGATTGACGACACCAAGATTGAAAGCTGAGGCAGTTCGAACTGGGTCTGCAGGCGCAGTCAAATTAAACAACGAAAAGACCAGCATGATCATGGCGGGAACCATAATCGCAGGTTTGAAAAGTTTACTGCGGCGAAATTCAGCAATAGATGACGACATGATAAAAAACTCCTATTAATGGATTAACTAACGTTACTAGCTAAACAATACAGAATGAAACTTATTAAGTCAAATCTACAGCAAGATATCTTGGAAAAATGTTGACTAATTAAAGCTATTTTTCACCAAGTATCATATCTGCAGCCTTTTCAGCGATCATCATCGTTGGTGCATTGGTATTACCAGAAATGAGTTCTGGCATAATTGAAGCGTCAACAACTCTTAACCCAGAAATGCCGTGAACCTTTAGTTGATCATCCACAACACTGCTATCGTCATTCCCCATTTTGCATGTTCCAACTGGATGATAGATGCTCTGGCTGTTATTTTTTGCTGCCTCTAATAGTTGTTCATCTGAAGTGTAAGATTTACCAGATATTTATAAAGGTATGATGCAATTTATGTGCATCCAAGTAGTTGGCTTAATGTTGATTATTGTATTTCCACAGATAGTATTGTGGCTGCCAAATTATTGGTATGGCAATTAAACAAATGATAAGTAAATGACTGATATGAGCTTATTCTCCGACTA
>Ga0208879_1002206_pt1 | contig 17501 bp, 19 predicted proteins | sample Knorr_S15_td_Bot_FD_185605 | JGI IMG/M metagenome (GOLD analysis project Ga0208879, IMG submission 185605) | Marine microbial communities from Southern Atlantic Ocean transect - Knorr_S15_td_Bottom_ad_5009_LV_A (SPAdes) (version 2) | ecosystem: Environmental > Aquatic > Marine > Oceanic | place... | reverse complement strand
CGAATCGTACCTTTGACTTGCTCAAGTCGTTTGAGGGGGAAGAGGCATCCGTGAACGGGGCAACCCAAATCAGGGCGGGTGTGATGCGTCCTGAAATCATCATTCCAATCGAGTCGGGCTCGTCAACGGCTGAATCTGATCAAGAGGGCGGGTACTTAGAAATTGGAAAAACCCTGAGAATCATCCGCGACCCATACTTTGGAGTCCTCGGGACAGTGAAGTCATTGCCATCCGAGCCGCATGTTCTTGGCTCGGGATCAAAAGCGCGGGTGCTTGAAGTAGAACTTCATTCTGGAGAATCGGTTATTGTTCCCAGAGCAAATGTGGAACTTATCGAGGCTTAACCCAAGAATGAAGAGACGCATGACATCCAATCTTGGCATTGCAGTAGCAGTGTCAATGATGTGTGGTGTTTCGGCGCTCGGTCAAGAATGGTGTGCGAGTCATAGCCCCATGCCACCTTCAAATCTTGTTGCAACAGATGCTCCTGATGACGATGGAAAAGCAATTGAACTTTCTTGGGATGTTTCTCCAAGTGATGTTTTCTCGCAGAAGTATGCCGGCACCAGAGCACCTGATCCTGGGATTGATGTTGTGAATTACGTGATTCTACGAAAGGTTGAAGCAACATCGAGCGATGAAGAGGTCTCACCAGAGCAATCGCAATGGATTGTTGTTTCAGAACCCTCTGCAGGTGATAATAAATGGACAGATCGTTCGGCGGAACGGAACTGGACGTACTCCTATCGAATCATGGCTGCAGATGCACAAGGCGATCAATCGCCTTGGGCTCAAACTGCTGAGACGGTTGTTGCAAGATTACAGATATTCAACATGTCCCGAGCATGGCTTGCAATCTTTACAATTCTCTTCACTGGATTCGTGGTGTACTTCATCAATCGTGCAAGATCAGGCAAGAAAATTTGGGTTCGTAAAATTGCAGGTCTAAAAGCAATTGATGAAGCAGTAGGGCGAGCCACAGAAATGGGTCGTCCTGTTTTGTTTGTTCTTGGCATTCAAGATATCAGCGAGATTCAAACCATTGCGGGGCTGACAGTTCTTTCTAGAGTTGCTCGTACTGCTGCAGAATATGGTGCACAGATTGAAGTACCGACGTGTCGATCGCTCGTGATGGCGGCAGCACGCGAAACGGTCGAAGCGGCATATCTTGCAGCAGGTGCCCCCGATGCATACCAACCTGACAGGATTCATTACTTAACGGATGAGCAATTTGCATTTGTTGCAGGCGTGACCGGATATATGGTTCGAGAAGAACCTGCCGCATGCATTTATATGGGTGGTTTTTATGCCGAATCGCTCATCCTCGCTGAAACGGGAAACCACATCGGCGCGATCCAAGTCGCCGGAACCGCAATGCCGAGCCAGTTGCCGTTCTTTGTTGCATCATGTGACTATACGCTGATTGGCGAAGAGTTTTTTGCGGCTTCGGCATACCTTTCAGATGATCCATTACAGATTGGTTCATTGAAAGGGCAGGACTGGGGTAAATTTTTAAGTGTGTATCTTTTGATCATTGGAATTTTTCTTGCAACAGTCATTTCATGGGGTAATTACGATGAAGGATTCTTCGTGAACTCCCGCGACTTTATCAAGAACAATCTGCTTGGCGTTGAAGGGTTTTGGCCCGCACCAGGTGACGTTGAATTAGGGGATGATTCGTGAAACGACTCGTACCCCTAACAATTGCAATCGTTGCTGGTTTTACGTTGATCATTGCCTACTTCTTTCCAATTGCCCAGCAATGGTCAGACAACGTTCAGGAGTGGTTCAAGATTCTCGCAGTTGGCGCCATGGTCTTGGGTGGTGGTAATCTCATCAAACTCCACTTGAAGAAAGTATCCGCAAAACGCAAAGGCTGGGGCTACTCAATGGTCACCATCGTTTGCTTCTTTGGTGTATTGATTGTTGGCTTTTTGAAAGTTGGAACACCTCCGAATACGAATTACCCAGACTACGTTTGGTCAGGGTATTACCTACAAGAGGGATCGGGCGTGTGGTGGATTTATCTACACATGATTGTTCCATTGACGTCAATGATGTTTGCTATGTTGGCGTTCTACGTTGCTACCGCTGCGTTTCGTGCATTCCGAGCAAAAAATATTGAAGCAACCCTTTTGCTTGTTACGGCGGGCATCGTGTTGCTTGGCAGAACATATGCGGGCGTGTGGTTGTTTGATGCATGGCTGCCAGAATCAATGCTGTGGCTTCGATTTGATAATTTAACTGAGTGGATTATGAATGCACCAAATACTGCAGGAAACCGCGCCATTATGATCGGCATTGCACTTGGCACTGTTGCTACTTCACTTCGAATTCTATTGGGCGTTGATCGTTCATACTTGGGGCAGGATTAAGACATGCTACGAACACTCCAACATTTAGATCGAAGATGGATATTCCTAGCAATGCTTTTGTCAGTTGCTATACCAATTCTAATGAAGGTAAGTTTTCCAGAAGAAGTTTCCCCTCAAACAAGAATGGTTTTTGATGTGATTGAGAATCTTCCCGATGGATCCAATGTACTTCTATCCTACGATTTTGATCCAGCGTCAGAAGGAGAATTACTCCCGATGGCACAAGCGTTCACGAGACATTGCTGCGCAAAGGGGCATAAGCAGTATTACATGACACTATGGCCACTTGGATCACCAATGGTGGATAAAAGTTTGGACACGATTCGAAGCGAGTATCCAGACATGATTTATGGTGAAGACTTTGTGAAGTTTGATTACAAAGCAGGTGGCGAAGTTGTGATTCGTGTCATCGGCACTGATCTTCGTGCAATGTTCCCGCTTGATTCATCAGGGGTCTCACTTGATGAACTTCCAATGACCAAGAATATTAAGAATCTTCAAGACATGGACGTCATCGTGAATGTAAGCGCAGGTGATCCCGGAACGAAGCAATGGGTGCAGTTTGCCTCAACTCCATACAGTCTGACCACGGTCTCTGGTTGCACTGGTGTTCAAGCACCGCAGATGTATCCGTACATACCCGAACAACTCGCTGGCGTGCTTGGTGCAATCAAAGCGGCAGCAGAATATGAACAAGCAATAGCCGAGAAATATCCTGAAATCGCATCAAACCCAAGTGCACAGGAAGCAAAACGAAGAATGGGTCCGCAGCTCATTGCCCATAGTTTGATGGTTGGACTCATCCTTTTAGGAAACTGGATTTTCTTTGTTAGTCGTAAGCGAGGGGAAGCATAAGTGGACAGCACGATGGAAAAACCTCAAGGTTCAAACACCCTTATATGGAGCATCGTCTTCATTGTCGGTGCAATCATGCTTTTGATCAGTTTGTCAACATCGCGCACTGGTCAAGTTTGGGTAACACCAACACATCATGCATTTACTGTCACCTCTGAGACTAATAGCAACGGTGGTGCCGTATGGAAATCCATAGATCCTTCGACTGCGACAAATGGAGACATCACATGGACAACCTACGCTGCGGTACCAGAAGTTGAACTTGAAGACAAGATTACAAGCAACGAAGCAAGCCTTAGTTGGCCACGAACCATTGGATTGTGGCTTGCCGCCATGTTTACTTTGTTCATACTCTCGTTTTTGGTAGGCGATAACCCAGCGTATAAGTTTGCCGAGGCAATGGTCGTGGGCACATCCGCGGGGTATGTCATGGTGATTGGAATCTGGGATGTCTTTGTTCCCGACCTGCTCGCGAATTTGTTCCCCGAAACAATCAAAGGTTGGGTGTTGCCCGGACTTTCCCCAGAACCCTTAGAGGGTTTGGGTTACGCATTACATCTTGTTCAATACATCATTCCTGCAATTCTTATTGTGATGTTATTGTGGAACCTGATGCCATCTGGAGGTTGGATTAGCCGCTGGCCGATTGCCCTCTTTATTGGCGTGACTGCTGGTTTTCGAATGATTGGTGCAATCGAGGCGGATCTTCTTGCGCAAATAAGAGCAGGAATCGTTCCATTGTGGCAAACAACTGATGGTGTCTTCGATTTCTGGTTGTCGTTTAAATACTTCACAATAACAATCGCAACGCTGTCGGCGATGGTGTATTTCTTCTTTTCGATTGAACACAAGGGATTTATTGGCAAAACTGCGAAGGTAGGCATCTGGTTTATGATGATCACATTCGGTGCATCTTTTGGATATACCGTGATGGGCCGTATCGCATTGCTCGCTGCTCGACTTGAATTCTTGTTTGGCGAGTGGCTCCACTTCATCCCAGCCAGTTAATAACTCCTTGGGTAATAAAATACGCGTAGTAGCACTGAAAAGCGGTAATTTTGGGGTGATGTGGCAGTGAGAACTTGTTTTTGGTAGAGTACCGCGTTCAATCCAAGAGCCAACGAGGCAGTGAGGCCTCTTTCAAACCACTTTTGAAGAAGGTGTACCAAGACAATGCTACCCAAACTACGAACATCACCTTCCCGAAAACGAAAACGTCGTTCACATCATGCGCTCAATAGCATGAATTTGACATTGTGCCCAAATTGCGGATCCAACAGACAGCCGCACCGCTCTTGCCCAAGTTGCGGGTACGTTCGTCCTGGTCTTCAAGTGAAGGCAGCGAAAGAATAAATATCGATGAGAATCGGCATTGACGTGATGGGGGGCGATCATGCACCGCACCCCATACTCGAGGGGGCGTTGGTTGCAACTGCACAATTGGAGGCCGATGACGTCGTGGTGTTGTACGGGGATGAAGCAATCATTGCACCCGCGGTGGCAAGCGCAAACATCGGCCCTGCAAGCGTTGAAATAGTTCACACAACCGAGTCAATCACGATGGATGAGAGTCCAGTTGATGCAGTGCGAAGCAAACAAGACAGTTCGCTTGTTGTGATGTGCAAGGCTGGATCAAAGCATGCAGACAACCCCCTTGACGCCGTGATTTCAGCTGGTAACACCGGCGCTTTTGTCGCAGGAAGCCAAATGTACTTGCGACGTCTCGACGGCGTTCACCGTCCGGGCATTGCAGCAGCAGTCCCAACATTTGCCGGAACTGTTGCAATCATTGACGTTGGAGCAAACATTGAGCCAAAACCAATTCACATTGCGCAGTACGGCGTGATGGGCAAAGTGTATGCCAAACGAATTCTTGGAATTGAAAATCCAAGAGTTGCTCTGATGAATGTTGGTGGTGAAGAACAAAAAGGTACGAGCGACCTGAAACAGGCGCGAGAATATCTTCGTGCTGTTCCTGATTTGAATTTTGTTGGATACATTGAAGGTCGATCACTTTTTGATGGTGGCGCGGATGTCGTTGTGACCGATGGCATCGTTGGGAATGTCAGCATTAAGTTGGCCGAAGGTCTTGCTACGGGTCTTCTGAAAAAGATGTCACAAGATATTGCAGAGACCGATCCGAAATTGGCTGAAGCATTCAAACCGATACTTAAAAAGTTCTACGCAGAGTACGACTACCATGAATATGGTGGCGCTCCATTGTTGGGCGTCAACGGAATTAGTTTGATTTGTCATGGAAGTTCAGAGGCAAGGACAATCACAAACGCAATCGTCCGAACGAAGCAGTTCTCTGTCTCTGGAGTAAACAAGCATATCGTCGAACAACTTGCAACAATTGAAGAAGAGATGAGTGTCGCATGACGTCTGCGAGCCCCTGTGGCGTTCGTATTTTGGGTTCTGGTTCTGTTGTTCCAGACATTATTGTCGGGAACGCTGAACTTGCTGAAAGATTTGATGTTGATGAAGCATGGATTGAACAGCGAACGGGAATCCTAGAACGACGATACTGCGACGACGACACCGGCACATTTGAATTACAAGTTCAGGCATTGCAAAAGGCTTTGGATGATTCTTCGTTGAAAGGATCCGATCTTTCGTTGGTGATTTGTGCTTCAGTGACATCAGAAATGACATGCCCTTCGAATGCGTGCAGGGTTGCCACAGAAGTGAACGCCGCTCCTGCTGGCGCATTCGATCTAGTAGCAGCATGCTCCGGCTTCGTCTATGCCATGAACATTGCAGATAGTCTTGTTAGAAGCGGTTGCCATGAGACAATCGCTGTCGTCGGCTGTGATGCGATGAGTAAACTCACCGACCCAAATGAGCGAAGTATGTCGATTCTCTTCGGAGATGCAGCAGGCGCAGTCATTTTGCAACGGTGTGATGATCCAGAAATCGGTTGCTTCTATCAGACAATGGAAGCAGATGCTGAGTGTTGGCCAGCGCTGTACATCCCACGACGACAAGCAGATGTTGTTGAAGGTGATGAAGCAACAACCGAAATTGGAATGCTTCGCATGCGTGGTAAAGAAGTCTATAAATTCGCAGTGACCAAGTTCCAAGAGATAGCAGAGAAACTCCTTGAAGAAACAGGGCTTTCACCAGACGATGTGAGCCAGTTCATTTGTCATCAATCGAATGCTCGGATCATCGAGTCTGCACAAGCAAAACTCGGTCTGCCAGACGACAAGGTCTACAAAAATATAAGTAAGTACGGAAATAGTTCAGCAGGCGCCGCAGCATTGTGCTTCGACGAATTGTGGCAAGACGGAAAAATAAACCGCGGTGACACCATCGTCCTGCTCGCCTTTGGTGGTGGGCTGACATGGGCAAGCAGTGCGTGGAGAATCTAGAGATGTCGCATGGACTGATTATTTTATGTCCTGGACAAGGGGCGCAAAAAGCAGGGATGGGCAAAGCGTGGCATGACGTTTCACCAGCTGCAAGAACAATTTTTGAAGAAGCAGATGCGATTCTCGGAGATACCCTTGGTTCACCGTTGAGCGAAATTTGTTTTACCGATCCAGACGACCAAATCAATCAAACAAATGTCAGCCAACCAGCAATTTACACATGTGGTGTTGCATCATGGCATGCCCTGCGAGAACAGGGTCTAGAAGGTGATATTGTCGCGACTGCGGGGTTGTCGCTTGGCGAATACACCGCGTTGCATCTTGCGGGTGTATTTTCATTTGCTGATGGATTGCGATTGGTTGCGAAACGTGGTGAACTTATGCAAGAGGCAGCACAGGCAAACCCGAGCACGATGGTTGCTGTGACAGGTGACGATGAAGCGGCATTGGCTCTCTGCGAATCTGCACGAGAAGGGGACGAGGTTCTTGTAGCAGCCAACTTTAATGCTCCCGGTCAGATCGTATTAAGTGGATCGGTCACAGCATGTGATCGCGTTGCAGTTCTTGCCTCTGAGAAAGGAGTGCGAGCAACACCATTGAGTGTGGCAGGTGCATTTCACTCTCCATTTATGAATCCTGCTGCAGAAGGCATGCGAGAAGCCCTCGCCGAAGTCTCGTTTCAAACGCCGAATATTGATGTTTGGTCGAATGTCACAGCATCGATTCATGCCCCAGATACCATCGTTGAGTGTTTGGTGCAGCAAATTACGGGGCCAGTCCGTTGGGCACAAGCATGCACGGCAATGGCATCACAGTATGATGGATGCAATTGGCATGAACTTGCACCAAGTAGTGTGCTTCGGGGTCTCATGCGAAGAATTGATCGAGATGTGAAGGTAGAAAGTCATGATGAACCGAAATAAAACATTCGTATTCGCTGGAATGCTTGCTGCTCTTTCATGCTTTGGTGTCGGTTGTGGTGGTGATGACGAGGCAGTCGAAACAACCCAGCCAGTTGTCCGAATTATCCCAAAAGCGAAACCACGTCCACAAGCAAAGACAGTCATAGAGTTACACGCTAGTTTGTCAATCGATGAACGAGTTTTTATGAGTGAATTGGATGCCCCTCGAGACGAAGCGTCAAGAGTAGCAGTTCTTACATTTATCGATGCGATGTTAAATGTTGATACCAACGCACTTGGTGGGTTTCTGTCCCCACAAGATCAAGCACAACTCCAAGCGATGGTTGCCGATGGACTCTCGTCCTACATGCAACAAATCTCTATGGTTCAACTATCAACTGGCTCAAGCCCTGACGGAAAATCATGTGTGCTTGCGTTATTTGAAGTTGGCTTAGATTATCAAATTCAAGTTTGGTTTTATGAGAATCGTGGAGATGGCTTCTCGTTTGAAGCGGGACCAACTCGACCGAACTTAGTCAATAAGTTGAACGGGGCATGGATTGAGAACTACTTTGAGCAACGAGATCGACAAGTGGAAATCGCCAACCAGCCGGATGCAGGAGCCTCCTACACCTTGGCTGGAGAAACGACCACGTTGGATGATTTGGATGCAGGACAAAAGGAACGTCCACAAGGTCCCAGAGGCCCCGGCGGCCCATCTGGCCCTGGCAAGTAATCACTACGTGCATATTGGAGACACAATCTATTTCTTCCTCAACAAGCCAACATGAACAAAAAGTGGCGATTGTCACCGGTGCGAGCCGTGGTATCGGTCGTGCGATTTCTTTACGTTTGGCAACCGATGGATGTATCGTTGCATTGATTGCAAGAAATGCTGATGCACTTGCAGAGGTACAAACGGAAATTGAAAAAGCCGGAGGTACAGCAAGTTGTCATGTTTGTGATCTTCAAGTCAGCGCAGCATTCGTTTCGACGATCGAATCAATTGTTGAGCAATACGGTCGTGTTGATGTCCTTGTAAATAATGCTGGCATGACCCGCGATGGGTTGATGCTTCGGATGACAGATGAAGATTTTGATTGCGTAATCAACGTGAATCTCAAGGCAGTCTTTGCTGGTTGCAGAACAGTTGCAAGACCAATGATGAAACAACGATGGGGGAGAATGATCAACATTACTTCTATCACAGGTCTGAGCGGCAATGCTGGGCAAGCGAATTACGCAGCTGCGAAAGCCGGCCTGGTTGGTCTGACAAAGACCATTGCAAAAGAATTTGGATCAAAAGGGATCACCGCAAATGCAATTGCTCCGGGATTCATTGAAACTGATATGACTGCTGGGCTCGGAGACGATGTCCGCAAATCAGTTGAGGGTTCTGTGCCACTAAGAAGGTATGGACAACCCGAAGAGGTTGCCGCAACTGTTTCATTCCTCGCTTCCCAAGACGCTGGGTACATCACTGGTCAAGTCATCATCGTAGACGGTGGTTTGACCTGTTAATCAACATAAGCCACGAAATTGCGGGTGGTAGAACGCGGAATGAACATTCGATCAGATACTCGATATAATGCCCCCACCCGCGGTAGTCGCGATTTCTAAGGAGAACATCAAAGATGACCAGAGCCGAAATTGAAGCCAAAGTGATCGATATCGTGTCAACCCAACTTGGAGTTGACAAGGTAGATGTCACACTTGCATCGAGTTTTGCAAGCGACCTCAATGCAGACAGTCTTGACACCGTCGAGTTGGTTATGGAGCTTGAGGATGCATTTTCAACATCCATCCCTGATGAGCAAGCCGAGCAAATCCAAACCGTTGGAAACGCGGTTGACTTTATCGCCAGCGCAACCGACGCAGAATAACAATCGAGACTTCCGTGACTTCACTCAACCAACGCCGTGTCGTATTCACAGGTCTAGGATCTATTACGAACCTTGGCCATGATGTCACATCGACTTGGTCAGGTCTGCTTGAAGGAAGATCAGGCATTCGACAAATAACGGCTTTTGAACAAGATGATCGTTGGACCACACGTATCGCTGGCGAAATCAGCGATTGGGATCCATCCGACCGATTGGATCACAGCGAAATTAAAAAGATGGATCGCTTTTCCCAACTCGGGGTGTGGGCTGCAGCCGAAGCAATGGAAGACAGTGGTCTTGATTGGGAGCAAGGAGATCCATATCGTCGAGGTGTTGTTATTGGTTCAGGTGTTGGTGGCATTCAAACAATTGAATATTATGCTGGCGTGTTAACTGAAAAGGGCCCGCGTCGGATGAGTCCATTCACTGTTCCGAAGTTGATGGTCAACGCAGCCGCAGGGAATACCTCAATTCGATACAACTTGCGGGGCGTGAATTCTTCCCCAGCAACTGCTTGTGCAACAGGCGGGCATGCCTTGGCTGAAGCATATATGTTCATCGCAACCAACCAAGCCGAGTTTATTCTCGCTGGTGGTGCGGAAGGGGCGGTGTCACCTGTGTGTGTCAGCGCATTCTCTGCGATGAAAGCATTGTCAACAAGAAATGATGAACCAACGTTGGCTTCGCGACCATTTGATATCGATCGCGATGGATTTGTGCTTGCCGAAGGCGGAGCAGTGCTAGCGGTTGAAGAATTGGAGCATGCCAAAGCAAGAAATGCAAACATTTATGCTGAGATTATCGGGTTTGGAATTACTGGTGATGCTGGCCACATCGCAGCACCGAATGCTGCAGGTGAAGGTGCAAAAGCAGCGATGAAAGCAGCAATTACGCATGCTGGTATCTCCCCCGATCAAATTGACTACATCAACGCCCACGGCACATCAACACCACTGGGTGATATAGCAGAGGTCGCAGCAGTGAAAGAATTGTTTGGTGATCACGCATACAAGCTTGCGATGAGTTCAACAAAATCTTGCACAGGTCATACACTTGGTGCAGCGGGGGGACTTGAATCGATCGCAGTTGTAAAAGCAATCTGCGATGGAGTGATGCCACCAACGATAAATTTAGATCAACCAGATGAAGGTTTTGATTTGAATTTCGTAGCGAATGAAGCACAAGAACGAGAAATTACCATCGCCTTAAATAACTCGTTTGGTTTTGGTGGGCACAACGTGTCGATTGCCATTGCTGCATTCAACGATTAATACGGAAACGAAAGACCAGTCCAGAGCATGACACTGTCTCGAGTGGGATTGTTGGTATACATATTTGCATTTGAAATGTGAAACCAGCGTACCCCAACGAGCCATCGGCTGTTGTTTCCAGCATCGAAAGAGAATCCACTTCCCAGTTGGATTGTAAAGTTAAATGTGGAACCACCAGCTGGAACATTGGCACCCATTCGTACCAACCCCGCCCCGCCTTCAACAAACATGGACCATGAATCTTCATCGATGAAGTGCCAACGCAATTGTACCGATGCATTCAGACCCATCGCGTCTTTTCCAGTCTGTTCAACATCGAGGAGATGGATCCCAAGATCAAGACTGAGATTGTTTTCTACAAAGTGTTCGATCTCAAACCCAATTCGAACCAACCGGTTTTCAGTTTCTTCAGTGTCAACTGCGTACCCAGCAACAACATCCCACCGCTTTGAACCCTTCTTTCCCCATTCGGTGTGAAGTGGTATTTGATCGTCAAATTGAACTCGTGCTATTGGCTCTGCGTCGTTGTACAGACTGTCTAGATTCATTGATAGCGTAGAAGCAGCGGGTACATTGAAGGGTATAGTGAGATCTTGAGTTGTAAGAAGTAATGGCAGTAGGTACAGCATAAATTCGCCAATTAAGTGATCCCAAGGGGATTCGAACCCCTGTTCCCAGGATGAAAACCTGGTGTCCTGACCTGACTAGACGATGGGACCTATTCGGGGAAGGGATGATACCTAACTCACGGGATCGTTGCTGCGTGTATCCTGAGAATATGCTTCATGGGATTCTGATCGCACTATCTATATTCATGATTGATAGAGAACCTCCCGCACTCTCTGAGGTCGATCAAATTCGGCTCGAGGCAACTGCGGATGGGAGAGACTCATTGGGAGAAGGGTTCGCAACACTCGTTGAGAACAGTCACCTTTGGCAAGTGCCGAATGAAGGAGCAGAAGCACCTGACTTACGGTTACTTCGTGAATCGCCAGCGATGTTTCGAGGTGATGTGTTTGTAGTGAACGGAGTGTTGCAGCAACAAGCGAAACTTGATTCTCCATGGGAAGACGTGTCAGAGTGGTTTGTTAGAGATACTGAAGGCATTCCCTTCACACTCTATGTCGTTGGAGATATTGACATGGCGACCGGAAGCACAATAGTGACGACAGCGAGGTTTTATAAAACTATGTCCTTTGAAGGTCGTGACAAGCAGTTGCGACTGTACCCAGCGTTTGTTACTCCAGTGGTTGCTATCAGTCCAGTGTCACCATCGAGTGCTTCGTACCCGATGCTTCTCGCTATTCCATTTCTTGGCATCGCTTCAATCGTGGTCTTTGTTCTTGCCCGATCATCAGGGAGAAAATCTCATCGAAGCAGGATTGCTCACGTACAAACGGACGATGTACTAGATGCAATGTCAGAATCCAGCAGTATGCTTTCTGATGATCCTGCACAAGCATTGGAACTCATGTACGACAAAACGGAAATCAAAGTATGAACACCGTATCCATGTCGCTTGGTGATAGATCCTACGACATCATTATTGGTTCGAATATGTTGGAGGATCTCAGTGTATTAGTGAACGAAGTTCTCAAGGCATCGAAGTATTTTTTCGTGCTCGACAGCGTCATCGAAACCACCCATGCTGCAGCAGCGATGCAGTCATTTGATGGAGAACACTCCTCGTGTGCTATTGAAGCAACTGAGTCGGAAAAAACGCTTGCGACCACCGAGCGCATATGGTCCACCATGATCGAATCTGGGTGCGACCGTCACTGCCCGATCATCGCCATTGGTGGTGGGATTGTTGGAGATGTGGGTGGATTTGCTGCGTCTTCATTTATGCGAGGTGTGCCGATTGTCCAAGTCCCAACTACGTTACTCGCAATGGTTGATGCATCAATTGGTGGTAAGACCGGTGTTAATCTTCCAATCGGTCGCGAAGATGGTTCGTCTGTCTGGGGTAAAAATCTCGTTGGTTCGTATTGGCAACCTCAACTTGTTGTGGCGGATGTGGACACCTTGCGAACCCTTGATGACCGTCAATTCCGTTGTGGTCTTGCAGAGTGTGTGAAGCATTCAATGCTTGGCAATGATGATCTCAGAAGTTTTATCCAGCAGAACGCCGATGCGATATTCAGTAGAGATTCGGATGTGCTGATCGAGTTGGTGACCAGCAGCGCAACCATCAAGACTGAAATCGTTGCAAAAGATGAACGAGAGTCCGGATGTAGGGTGTTGCTCAATCTTGGTCATACCTTCGCACACGCAATAGAACCCTTGCCTGAACTTTCGCTCTTTCATGGAGAAGCAGTCTCGATTGGACTCTGTGCAGCATTGGCATGTTCCGAAGCGATGGGCTTGGTTGATGCAGATGTTGTCGATCGAATAAAGGAGTTGCTGACGACCTTAGGGTTGCCAACACGATTGCCGATGCCAGTGAATGCACAGGATCTCAACCTTTTGATGAAGGCAGACAAGAAAACGAAAGATGGCACAATCCACCTTGTCTTACCGACTTCAGAAAACGCAACGATCGTGGAGGATGTTGACAAAAGCGCAATCAGTTTGGCTTGGGCTTCTGTCGGAGCATCAACGTAAGTTAAATAACAGCATTGCTCAAGGAATCCTAACCCCAGTTCCGATAAGGAACTGTCTGTTCTTTATTGAATTTTTGAGAGGATGCCTGTGCGTACATTTGCAATTGTGAACCAAAAAGGTGGTTGTGGAAAGACAACGACTTCGATCAACGTGGCTGCGGTGTATGCACGCAGAGGATTTCGAACGCTGCTTGTGGACATGGATCCTCAAGCACACTGTGCTGCTGGATTGGGAGTTCCAGAGGAGCAAATTGAGTTGAGTATCGGTGATGCACTGACTGCGACTCATGATGCCACCATGGAGAAGGACAAATACCTCTGGGAAATTACTCGGAACCTTCACCTTGCACCTAGCACAATGATGCTCTCGGCGCTTGAAGCTCCTGGTGGTGCACTGCAAACTATGCCGGACAAAGACCGTCGTCTTGAAAGCCTACTGCAATCATGGGATAAATCATTTGATCGATGTGTCATTGATTGTCCACCGAATATTGGCTTGCTCACCTACAACTCCTTACGGGCTTCAACTGAAGCGTTGATACCAGTTGAGACTGGTTTCTTTTCTCTTCGCGGTGCTCGAAGGCAACGAAAGACAATCGAAGCGTTGATTGCGAGAATTGGTAAATCAATTGACTGCAGAATTATCCCCTCAATTCATAGGCCATCTCCACTTGCACGCACCTTGCTTCTTCGACTTCAAGAATCATTCGGATCCGAAGTTGCACCGACTGTGATTCGAGATCACGAAACACTTCGCGAAGCAGCGAGTTTCGGACAACCAGTGATTGACTTTGCTCCTGGATGTGAAGCCGAACACGACTTTGAGGCTCTTGTGAGTTGGCTTGAAGAAATATATGCAGCACCCAATCCGATTGTTGAAGTTGCTGAGGGTGCCGGAGGACGAGCAGCAGAACTTGCTCGTCGCGTCAATGCATTTTCTACCAAGTCCGAGGATTCGCCGATCATTGGTCGAATTACGCCAGAACAGGAACTAGATGGCACCAAGTTCTGAACAATATGCTCAACTTGCAGCCCTCTTCACGACTGACCCAGACCCAGAGGTAAAGTCATCTATCGAACTTTTGTTACCAGCACATTTGCCTGTTCAAGGCGGGTTGTGGCTTGTTCCATATGCTGGCAGGGAAGCAGCAGATGGTTTGGCAATCTTGTTGAGGATGCAAGAGGACACAATCGATCTTGCAGCGATTGGTAATGGTGACTTTGATCTTTCTGGATGTGATTCACTTGACTCTGTAATGGAATGCATTGGGACTGCTGTGGCCCATTGGATTGTGCAACCTCCTTCGGATTCCGATCCAACTTCATTGTTGCACTGCGATGCAGATTGTGTCACGCTCTTGTCAGGCGCAGATCAAGCAGCAGTTGTAGGAGCGTATCGCCTTCTCAAAGGGTTGATTGCTGCTTCGGGAACAACTGTTGATCTACCTTCGATCAGATTGGTAATCGTTGGAGCCGAAGAACGAGCAGCGGGTGATGCTGCAAGTCGAATTATTCAAACTGCACACCACCAACTTGACGTTCAAATTGAAGTCGGTCTACCACTACCGGCGATGGGCAGTACAAGCAAAGTAATTTCGCAAGTAAGCATTCCTCGAACGCGGAACATTGTCGATTTGATGAGTTGTTTGCGGAGCAGTTTTGCGCCGCCAGAAGAAATCCCAACAACACACCGTTTTGAGCACCCCGACTCAGGGCACTCTACTCCCGAGCGATCGACACCTGATCATGTAGAACACCCTGAACCACCGACTCCACAAGAGTCGATCAAGATTGTGGAATCACAAGCACCACATGTGGAAGAACAACCAGTTGTTGAACCAGATTCAGCCCCTATGAATTCATATGCAACGTATGTTGATGGATTGTTGTCGATTGCACCTCGATGCCCCGAACACGAACACATCGAACTCGCCATCGATGGCAATGGTCGCATGCATGTGCTTTCAAATGCTGAGGATTTTCGAGATTGTGCGATTGTTGCAGGGTGGTTTGGACGCCATCACAAATTAATCGTGATGGCGTGTGGTGGCATGGCAATTGATACCGAGAAACCACCGATCCAACACCTCTTTACCAATGATGCAGTCTCGGTTGCCGATTTGCATGGCAGCGGGGTTCGGCTTCATCTCATCGCAGAAGTTGAGGTAGATGGCAAGACTGGTACGTTCAGTACACCCCTCAACTAAGATTGCCGCTTGGGGGTACCCCCGAGCCGTCAATGTGGGTATGCTGTTGGGTCGTGCAAAACGAATGTACATCCCGTCTTACTCTAGTAGAGCCCCAAATAGCCCGTTCTGGTCGTCTTAGGGCGATGTTTGTCTCAATTGCCGCGATTGCCCTGCTGATGGTTGCGGTGTATGTACAACCTGCTTCAGAGGGTATAGGAACACATCAACAACTTGGATTGCCCCAGTGTGGGTGGATTCTCGCTGCAAATATTCCGTGCCCAACGTGTGGGATGACAACCGCGTGGAGTCACACGGTGCGGGGTGAATTCCCATCCGCTTTTCTTGCGCAACCTATGGGGATGCTGTTGGCAATCGGGACGATGTGTGTCGCTGTTGGCGGGGGTATTAGTGCCATGACTGGGTATTCATTCAATGGTTTGTTGTATCGATTCGCCCCATCAAAAGTATTTATTGTGATTGCCATAGTGACACTTGCGTCTTGGGGGCTTAAAATCCTTCTACATCGAGACATTATATGATCAGAATCACCGCCATATTATCCGCATTGCTCCTCGTTGCCGCTGGGCTCGGCTGCTCACTTATTGCTTTTGGCGCAGCAGCGAAACAAGCAATCGATGACCAAATGTTGATCGAGAAGCCAGCCGAGTATCCACTTGAAGGGATGTCGGTTGCGGTTGTGATCAACACAGATCTTGTCATCCATTATGAGCATCCGGGAATTGCAAGTCTGATTGCAGAGGCAATCTCTGGTCGGATTGCGAAGTACGTTAAGGACGTCAGTGTTGTCCATCCGGGAATGATTGCAAAGTGGCAATTTGAAACACCGCAATGGACTGCGATGCCAACCTCAGAAATAGCGAAGGAACTCCAAGTTGATCGTGTTATATATATTGACCTCCACGAATACAGACTGACACCCCCAGGAAATCAGTGGCTATGGGAGGGTCGTTGTTCTGCTGTCATCGGCATCATTGAAGCGGGCAGTTATGAACAAGACGGCTTTTCAGATTCCTATGAGATCTCAGCGATGTTTCCTTTCAGACCAAGCATACTTAGTCGCGATGAAGCAAAAGAAGCGGATATTGAGCGGGGCGTACTCAATGAATTTATCAAGCAGAGTTCTTGGCTGTTCTACTTCCATGAAGAACCAAAACATCCCGATCGATACCGACCGGAGTTAAATTTATGAGAACGGTAGTCGCAACCATTGTTCTCTTCGTTGCGTGTTGTGTATTGTCCTCATGCAACATTATTGCTGGGGTTTCGTACGTTGTTACACCTGATCCATCGCAAGATGCAGCATATATATTGCCTGACAGACGAACCGTCGTGTTTGTTGATGATCGCCGGAATGTAATGCACCCGACTCGCTTGCGGAGGGTGATTGCCGAGCGAGTGACTCGTGATCTCCTATCACAAGAGATTTTGACAACCGTGGTTTCTCCAAGAGATGTCATGCGTGTGAGTGCTGCGAACGATCGACATAATGATCCACTATCAGTTGCAGAACTTGGTCGTGCAGTTGATGCGTCAGTTGTGATTTATATCGAGATGGGTGCATTTGGCCTAACGAGTGATGGGCAAACGGCAAATCCAAGGGCAAGTTGTACTGTTCGAGTGATCGATGTCGATCAACGCTCTCGTCTATTTCCTACGGACGTAGCAGCCCATTCTATCTTTACGACCCTTGAAAGAATCGATCCGCATCGAATCGAATCAGGTGGCGAGATACGTAAACTCGCAGAAGAACTTGCTGAGAAACTTGGCGATTCTGTTGCGAAGGTGTTTTACACCCATAATACAGGTCGACTCGGCGATAATTTGAATCGGAAGTAATCAGTGCAGACATTGCACATCATTACACCCTCCTCTTACACGACGTCAGCGGCATGTATCCGTTTGATGCAGATGACGATGAAGCACCTTGGCGGTTCTCATCAAGTGCTTGTGATCGGTGACGAGATGGATGCTACGGAAATACGATCGAGAGATATGAACGTATTGGGTTCTATCGATGGTCCAGTAAAT
>Ga0208879_1002204_pt1 | contig 17513 bp, 16 predicted proteins | sample Knorr_S15_td_Bot_FD_185605 | JGI IMG/M metagenome (GOLD analysis project Ga0208879, IMG submission 185605) | Marine microbial communities from Southern Atlantic Ocean transect - Knorr_S15_td_Bottom_ad_5009_LV_A (SPAdes) (version 2) | ecosystem: Environmental > Aquatic > Marine > Oceanic | place... | reverse complement strand
AGCAGCTTCCTCTTCAGGCGTATCAGCAGCTTCCTCTTCAGGCGTATCAGCAGCTTCCTCTTCAGGCGTATCAGCAGCTTCCTCTTCAGGCGTATCAGCGACTACTTCATCAGGAGCGTCGTCGGTTGCTTCTTCCGGAGCATCAGGGGCGGTTTCGTCCTCATCAGCGTCTGCTTCTTCATCAGCCGCGAATAGAGGGCCGACATTTCCAAGTCCGCCTTTGAGGTCATTTGGCAGGAATTGCTCAGGGCGAATAGCATTTTCGTCTTCGATTCCATCGTCTTTCCAGTCGACGCGTTTGCGTGACAGTCCGATTTTCCGGTCTTCAACATCGACTCGCAATACCTTCACCTCGAGTTCATCACCCACACTGACAATATCTTCTGGGTTTTCGATCTTTTCATCAGCAAGTTCGCTGATATGGAGCAGGCCTTCAAGGCCATCTTCAAGACTGATAAAGACGCCAAAGTTTGTAATTTTCGTGACTTTCCCAGAAAGCTTTTGACCAGACTTATATCGTTCCGGGATATCAGTTTCCCATGGATCGGTAGCAAGTTGTTTCACGCCAAGGGCAATTCTCCTTCGTTCGATATCCGTGGACAGAACCATACACTGAATTTCCTGACCCTTTTCAAGGACTTCATTTGGATGGCTGATTTTTCGAGTCCAAGAAATATCTGATACGTGCAACAAACCATCAATGCCTTCTTCGAGCTCAATAAATGCGCCGTAGTTGGTGAGGTTGCGGACAGAACCCGTTACCACTGCGTCAACAGGGTATTTAGCTTCAACCTCAGTCCATGGGTTGTTTTGGGTTTGTTTGATGCCGAGCGATAGTTGCTGCCCCTCTCGATTTACCGAGAGAACGACTACGTCGATTTCATCTCCGATTTGAACGATTTCATTAGGGTGATTGATGCGTTTCGTCCACGACATTTCTGAAATGTGAACCAGTCCTTCGATACCTGGTTCGAGTTTAACAAACACACCGTAACTCATCACATTAACGACTTCGCCCGCAACCTTAGCCCCGATTTCATATCGCTCTTCGACACCATCCCAAGGATTAGCTGTTTTCTGTTTAAGTCCGAGTGCGATTTTTTCTTTTTCGTGGTCAATCCGCAAAATCAAGACTTCTATTTCTTGGTCAATTGTTACCATTTCGGTGGGGTGCCCTATTCGTTCCCAACTCATATCGGTGATGTGCAGCAAACCGTCGATTCCGCCTAGGTCCACAAACGCCCCGAAATCCGCGATATTCTTAACGACCCCAACCTTGGTTTCACCTTCGATAAGCGTTGACAAAAGTGCTTCACGATCGGCTTTACGCTGACGCTCGATAAGCGAGCGTCGTGACACGACAATGTTACGTCGCGCTTCGTCAATCTTAAGCACTTCGCATTCGAGTTCCTGACCGATGTAATCAGCAATATCATGGGGGCGTCGAATATCAACTTGGCTAGCCGGCAAGAAGACGTTGACGCCGATATCAACAAGCAGGCCGCCCTTGATTTTTCGAGTCGCGAATCCCTTAACAATCTGTCCTTCATTGATTTGTTCCATCATCGCTGTCCAAGCGAGGATTTTTTCGGCTTTACGCTTACTGAGCGTGACCAATCCATGCGGATCATTTGCTGGACCCAATTCGTCTTCAACTTCTTCGATTAAAACTTGCACCGAAGAACCGACAGTAGGATGTTCTTCCCCCGGGTCCCATTCATTAATCGAGATGGTACCTTCACTTTTGGCACCGACGTCGACAAGCACTACGCCGTCGGTTATTGAGATAACTTGACCTTGCACGATCGCGTTGACATCAAAATTGGAGTCCGCGTTGATGGCATCGTCGAGAAGTGAGTTTTCATTGTCTCCGCCGAACATTTCTTCAAGTTCAGCTACGAGTTCCGTATCTTCTAGGGTTCGAATTAGGTTGCGGTTTACCATAGTTACAATTTCTTTTCATAAATAACGCAGAACAATGAATCTGGTTGTGAATTCATCATTCCTTACCAAATTAGACAATACGCAGTCTGATTCGGGACTAAGGTTCTATGCACTTTTGGGCGAGCAATGAATACGTTTTCAGACGCGCCCGTATGTGCTTTGTTTTGAACCTCTCAACCTATCATTACTTGGTATTTTCTACAACGGGAGAGTTCCAAGGTAATTGACGAGAAACTTAGGGCATGCTAAAAGGTAAACAGTATTAGAACTTAGAATCTAAGGTGATTAGTAAAATAACATTTAAGTAAATCGGAGTATCCAACGTGGGCTGTAGCGAACGAACAAAAGAAGTTAAGCGACGACGTCACCGCCGAGTGAAGGTCAGTAAATTGAAACGCCAGTATGAAGCAGCAGATGCCTCAGGAAAACAGGAAGTAATTGCGAAATTAACTCGCTTAACTCCAGGTGCGGATGATATTTTATCCAACTGGGGTGTTGAGCGATAAACTCATTAGCAGACGCAAACACTGATCGCTATTTCCATCAAAAAAACGGGCTTCGCAATCAAGTCAATTGCGAAGCCCGTTTGCGTACGAAACTAGAATTTTCGTTATTCGTCGTTAACTGTTTCTTCTTTTTCAGCAGTCACGTCCGCATCGTCTTCCTTGACTTCAAAATCCGCGTCGATGGCATCGTCATCTACTTCAATATCATCTCCGTCATCCGAGGCGGATGCTTCATACAGCGTCTTAGAAAACGCCTGCGCCGTCTGTTCAAGCTCGTCAACCGCAGTCGTAATCTCCTTTACGTCTTCACCCATTGATAGCTGTCTAACCTTTTCGATAGCTGCGGTAAGCGGAGCCTTGTCATCTTCAGACAATTTATCTCCACTTTCCGTCATGGTTTTTTCCAGCTGATATGCTAGTTGTTCGCCCTTATTTCGGGCTTCAACCAACTCGAACTCTTTTTTGTCGTCTTCAGCGTGCTCCTCGGCATCCTTTCGGATGCGATCAATTTCGTCATCGTCAAGCCCCGCGGAATCCTCGATTCGCACGTTGGATTGCTTCTGCGTTCCTAAGTCTTTAGCGGTAACGTTGAGAATACCGTTTTGATCGATATCAAACGTAACTTCGATTTGAGGAACACCCCGCGGTGCGGGTGGAATTCCTTCGAGGTTAAATTCACCGAGTAGCCGATTGTTCTTGGCCATCTTTCTCTCTCCCTGGTAGACCTTTACGTTCACAGCGGGTTGATTGTCGGCAGCGGTGCTAAATACATTTTTCTTTTCCGCTGGAATTGTGGTGTTGCGTTCGACCAAAGCCGTCATCACTCCACCCTCGGTTTCAATGCCAACAGTAAGGGGAGTAACATCGAGCAATAATACGTCCGTCCGTTCGCCAGCGAGTACACTTCCCTGGATCGCTGCGCCCATCGCAACGACTTCATCAGGATTCACTCCCTGGTGTGGTTCCTTGCCAAAAAGGTCGACTACCATTTGACGCACTTTAGGAATTCGAGTCGACCCGCCAACCAACACAACTTCATCGATATCAGCGGCAGTGAAGCCGGAGTCCTTTAAGGCACGTTTAACGGGCTCACGGCATTTGTCGACCAGCGAGTCGATCATTTCCTCAAACGTGGAACGGGTGATCGTCATTTGCATATGTTTTGGCCCCGAGTCGTCGGCTGTGATGAAGGGTAAGTTGATGTCGGTTTGGGGAACCGAACTAAGATCTTTTTTTGCCTTTTCACAAGCTTCGTATAAGCGCTGCAGTGCCATGGTGTCATCGCGTAAATCGATTCCATGTTCACTCTTAAACGCGTCGGCCACATGGTGCAGAAGTGCTGCATCAAAGTCGTCACCCCCAAGTTGGGTGTCACCGGCGGTGCTTAATACTTCAAATACGCGACTCTCGTTGTCTGAATCGCCGGCATCATCAACTTCCAGTACAGATACATCGAACGTTCCACCGCCAAGGTCGAATACAACTATGCGTTCACTTTTGTCCTTATCGAGGCCGTACGCGAGGGCAGCAGCGGTAGGCTCATTGATGATGCGTGCTACCTCGAGCCCAGCTATTTGACCGGCGTCTTTCGTAGCTTGTCGTTGCGAGTCGTTAAAATAGGCGGGGACAGTAATGACTGCTTTATTTACCTTATGACCCAAGTACGCTTCAGCCGACTCTTTGAGTTTTCGCAGTGTTTTAGCGGAAATTTCCTGAGGCGAATAGCTTTTATCGTCGACATTGATTTCAACGTAGCCGGAATCACTTTTGCTCACTTTGTAGGGTACCAAACGATCGGTGTCTGAAATCTCGTTGAACCGTCGACCCATAAATCGCTTTATCGATTGGATAGTTCGAGTTGGATTGGTCACAGCTTGACGCCGAGCGGGTTCACCAACATGCGTTTCCGCTCCGTCAACGTAAGCCACGACGCTGGGCGTCAGTCGATTGCCTTCTGGATTAGGAATAACCGTCGGTACGCCACCTTCCACGACAGCCACCACTGAATTTGTAGTTCCTAAGTCAATCCCGATTATTTTTTCGCCACTTACCATACCATTAATCTCCTACTAGTTACGTCGTACTTACAGCAACTTATGAAAGTACGGTTTGAATGCTGTGTTCGTAGCAAAGCGTACCCTAGCTTGGTCACAACTATTTGCTAACGTATGAGACAATAAGCAAAGACCGTGCCATTCAAATGAGTAACTTAGTATTTGTCGGGCGAATTGACTTAAATTACTATTTCAATACCTTTTTTAACTCGGATACGGATGACGGCGTGCTGACATTAGTGGTAGATTGTGCCAAATTGGCAGGTAGTTTGACAAATTCAATTCACTATACGCGATGGCCTGATAATTTACGTTTAGCGTTGCTGGGTGACAGGTATTCCCTAACCGAGGGTGTTTCCCGTAGAATCGTGTTCAATAGCGATCAAACGATCACTGAAGCGGTCTTGAATTCACTTCAAGATTGCTCGCATTTTTTGTGTTTTAACGAGAACCGATGTTATGACTGCGCCGACACAAGTCGCTTATCTCGGACCTATTTACAGTTACAGCTATTTAGCGAGTCTAGAACATTTTGGCCATACTGCAGAATTTGTTCCCGTGAATACGATCGCGGCGGTGTTTGACGCAATCCAATCTGGCCTCGCAAACTACGGTGTCGTACCTTTGGAAAACAGTACAGATGGTAGAATTGTAGATACGCTTAATATATTGGCGAGAGCGGACATCAAAATTTCCGCAGAAATCAACTATGCCATCCACCATAATTTGATTGCAAACTGCGAGATGTCTGAAATTCGGGAAGTCTACAGTAAACCTCAGGCTTTGTCACAATGTCGAAACTGGATTGACCACAACCTTCCCGATGTTGCAGTATACGGTGCAGCGAGCTCGGCGGAAGCTGCTAAAATGATCTCCCAGGCGGACACAGCCGGAGCTGTTAGTGGAGCAGCGGCGATTGCCAGCGCGGCAGCTGCCGAGCATTTCGGAGTCACAATCATCGCTGCATCAATCCAAGACAAAGCCAACAATCTCACTCGCTTCGCTGTGCTAGGAAGTGACAGTCGGTCGGCGACGGGAGATGACAAAACGCTGCTCTTGCTAGAATTGGACCATTGCCCAGGCGCTTTGGCGGACGTCATGATCGTTTTTAAGACCGAGGATATTAATCTGACATGGATCGAGTCATTCCCTAACCCGAACGCAGCAAATGAATATGTATTTTTTATCGAATTTGTGGGTCATCAACTCGATGAAGCGGTGCAACGCGCCATTGTTGGTTTGCAGGATTATAGCCGCGCCGTTCGTGTGCTTGGAACATATCCGCGGGCCACGGTCACTGGGGTTCCGACTATTTAGGATTACCCATCTCTGGAGCTGATTTGTTTGCACCGCAGGGCGACTGGTATTTCCGCATTGAATTGGCTGTGGTAAAGTGACACTTGAACAACGTCTTAAGGGTGAACAGAACAATTCTCTTAGATGCACGACGTGAACAGCTTATGAATCGCTTCCTAATTCCCCAATTTCAACAAAGAATCCGTACTAGACGAATTTAAGGCATCCACACTTTGATTATTATTCTCAGTTCCGACACGACCGACGAACAAATCAACAAATTGAAAGATCACATCGAGTCATTGGGTCTGACGCCACACTTGAGCATAGGTACTTTCAGGACGATCATAGGGGTCATTGGCGACGAATCCAAGATTGATGCGGACCAACTTTGCGCCTTCCCAGGTGTATCATCAGTTGTTCCCGTTTTACCGCCATACAAGTTGGCCAGCCTTGATGCCCACCCACAAGCGAGTGTCGTAGAAGTAGGTGATGTAAAGATTGGCGGCGGTCACCTTTGCATGATATCGGGTCCGTGTTCCATTGAATCGGCCGAGGGGCTTGATGCAATCGCAGCTGCTGTTGTCGCCGCTGGCGCTAACATACTTCGCGGTGGTGCCTACAAACCGCGATCCAGTCCTTACGCTTTTCAGGGAATGGGAGTTGCCGGTTTAAAGATCCTGCGTGACGTCGGTGAGCGCTACGACGTTCCCGTCGTGACCGAGGTCACTGACCCGCGTAATGTTGAGGTTGTCTGTGAGTACGCTGATATGTTGCAAGTGGGCGCGCGAAACATGCAGAACTTCGTGCTCCTTACTGAGGTGGGTAAATGTGGCAAACCGGTCCTGCTAAAGCGGGGAATGAGTGCTACGATTACGGATCTCTTAATGAGTGCTGAGTATGTGTTGGCCGCGGGCAATCAAAATGTGGTGTTGTGCGAAAGAGGTATCAAGAGTTTTGATCCATCCACACGCAATTTGTACGATGTTGCCGCGGTGGCGGCAATTAAGACGTTGACACATCTACCAATTATTGTGGACCCCAGTCACGCCACTGGTCGACCAGATATTATCCCCGCATGCGCATATGCCGGTTTGGCGGCGGGTGCTGACGGCATCCATATTGAAGTACACGATCACCCCGAACAAGCGTTTTCCGATGGCCCGCAGGCATTGTCACCAAAGGAATTCGCTGTGACTTTCAAAAAACTTGAAGAACTAGCTCGCGTTTTCGACGCGACATTTTAACCATCTAGGGATTACGGGCACCATGAGAAAAACATTTATTGCTGGTAATTGGAAAATGAACCTGACTCAGTCTGGGGCCACCGAACTTGCGGCGGGACTTGTTGCAAAACTAGCGGACAACACCACGGTAGAGGTTGCCATTTGCCCAAGTTTTGGTTTCCTATCCGGAGTCGCCGAGCAACTGGCCTCATCGCATATTTCTTTAGGCGCTCAGAACCTTTATCCGGCCGAGTCCGGAGCGTACACTGGTGAACTTAACGCAGAAATGCTATTAGACTTAGGCTGCGATTACGTCATACTTGGTCACAGTGAACGACGGCATCTTCCAGCGCTCGATGAGTCAAACCAGTTCATTAATTTGAAAGTGAAGTCAGCGATAGCGGCCGGCCTAAAACCGATCCTGTGTGTTGGTGAACTACTAGAAGAACGCGAAGCTGGACGAACCACGGCAGTCGTTGAGCAGCAACTAACAAACTCGCTGGCGGACATCACAGCAGAACAAATTGAACTTATTACCATCGCATATGAACCAGTTTGGGCGATCGGCACCGGGAAAGTCGCCACGCCTGAGCAGGCAGAAGAGGTTCACGGCAGTATTCGCGCTTGGTTACGTAATCGATTTAACGATCTCGTCGCAGACACTACTCGAATTCAGTACGGCGGTAGTGTAAAACCCGAAAACGCTCGCGAATTGCTAAGTCAACCCAACATCGATGGTGCATTGGTCGGTGGTGCAGCTCTCAGCACGGATTCTTTTATCGGTATTATCGAAAACGCCTAAAATAGTCTGTTGGGGGACGGTAACGTAAAGCCACTTGCAAGACGATTCTTGCCATTCGCCCATTTACAAAAACCAACATTCGTGCCAAATTGGTAGATTGTCCACTAGTGTTCTACGTTTTTTCATTGGATGTCGCAGCGTAATGTTTGAATTTTTGTTGATCGCCGATTCGGCCGGATTCTTTCTGGGTCTGTTGGGAGTCATTCTTTTCCTGATATCGGTTTTTTTAGTATTTATCATTTTGATTCAACGTGGAAAAGGAGGCGGCATTGCTGGGAGTTTAACCGGTACCGCCCAAAGTGCGTTTGGTGCGCGAGGTGGCGACATTCTGATGTGGTTGACGCTCAGCCTCACCGTTATTTGGATACTGCTGTGCTGCGTCACAATCTTCTTTTATAGCCGTGTGCAGGATTCCGTCGCAGAAGGAAGAGAAGATGCGGACATCCAAACAGATATCATATTACCCAGTGGAGTGAATACCGAACCCAATGGCGTTTCGCCGATTGATTTGCAAGACGCGGAAGATGACGCGGAAGATGACGCGGAAGATGACGCGGTAGATGACGCGGTAGATGACGCGGTAGATGACGCGGTCTCTGGGGATACGCCACCGGCGGTTAAACCAACCATTGAAACAGACGACAGCGAGAGCGACGACGAGTCATCGACAGAAGACGCTCCAAGTATCGATGAACCAGAACCTGATGACGCTTCAGTCGACGGGTCGCAAAATGAAGGTGCGACTGCGGGTGACAAAGAGTAATTTTCGGTTATCCGAATAGCGTCTTGTTTGTATCACTAGGTTAACAGCGAATTGACAGGTGGTTGTAATTTCGCAACATGGCACCATTCTTAGCGGGATAATCGCATGCTCCACAGTATGACCGGACAAGGTACGGGCGATGCAACAAACTCCGATTATGCGGTGACAGTGGAATTACGCTCCGTGAATAATCGCCATCTTAAGTTGAATATCCGACTGCCGGATTCCATCAGCTTGTTTGAAACCCAAGTTGAATCACTGTTGCGAAAACATCTCAGTCGTGGTTCCGTTTCAGCCCATGTCCGAATTGAGTCGGTCCAGCGGACGAGAAGCGTCCAACTTGATGAGTCGTTGATCAGCGATTATATGGAGCAACTACGAACTGCCTTAAATGTGCCTGACCTGGTGCCATCTCCTGAGTTGTTGATAAGTCTACCGGGGGTCATCAGTCAAACCGGAGGAGAACTAAGCACTGAAGGTGGCCTTGGCGACTTGATTCTCCAAGCATGCAGTTCTGCAACCAGCAGTCTGTTGGACATGCGACTGAGCGAAGGTGCGAGACTTGGCGAGGATATTGAGCGCAACTTAAACGTCATCGCTGAAAACTTGAAGGGAATTACGGTACAAGCGCCTCTGGTCATTGAACAATTTTCCGAGCGTATCACCGAAAGAATTAATGCGCGTCTCGCTCAGCATCAGATCACCTTAAGTGATACGGACCTCATTCGCGAAATTGCAATCTATACTGATAAGTGTGATATTTCCGAGGAGATTGTTAGGCTAGGTAGTCACCTTCACCATATGCATGAACTTCTAGTAGCGACGACAAGCAACGGACGCAAACTCGATTTTTTGACACAGGAGTTGTTACGCGAGGTAAATACTATTGGCTCGAAGGCAAACGACGTCACGATTGCCAGTCTAGTGGTTGACACAAAAGCAGCAATTGAACGGATTAAGGAACAAGTTCAGAATATCGAGTAATTATGAACGCACAAGAATCCAACGGAAAACTAGTGATTATTTCCGGCCCCTCTGGTGCCGGAAAGTCGACCGTTGTAGATTTACTACTCAAAAACTGTTCGTTGCCCTTGAAACTCAGTGTTTCCGCGACGACTCGGCCTCCCCGCAAGGATGAGGTGGACGGTGAAGCGTATCATTTCCTTGATGAGCATGCCTTTGCAGAACTACGCGATGAAGATGCTTTCCTTGAATATAAGGATGTATTTGCCAGCGGATATTGGTATGGTACGCTTCGTGAAACAGTAACCACTGGTCTAAATCAAGGTTTATGGGTAATCTTAGAGATTGATATCCAAGGCGCGTTTAGTATTTTAGATTCAATTCCTGATGCGACCACAATTTTTATCCACGCTGGGAGCATTGAAGAGTTAGAACGACGGTTAAAAAACCGCGGTACCGATGCCGCTGAGTCCATCGCTAGGCGACTACAGGTTGCTCGCGATGAAATGTCATTCGGCGAACAATATATGCACCAAATCACCAATTCAGATCCGATGCAAGCTATGTCGGATATCTGTTCCATTTTAGAGAAAGTTGGAGACTAAAAGTTATGCTCGAAGCCCTCAAATCAGATGAAATCGTCGAAAAAGTCGGCGGTCGGTTCAAATTATCAACGTTGATTCAAAAACGTCTCGTCCAACTTAAGCAAGGGTCACGTCCACTGGTTGATATGCAAACGGACAATATGATGGAATTGGTCATGGAGGAAATTTTACAAGATAAAATTTTGCTTGATACTGAGGAGCAAGTACATACGGCGGAGGGGGAAACTGTTGTAACGGACGTTCCGAATATTAATCCCTTGGAACTATGAATTCGAACTCGTCAAACGCGATTCAACGTTCGATCTGCGTGTGCGTTACTGGCGGGGTAGCAGCCTATAAGATGGCCGGTGTTGTTTCCGCCTTGGCTCAACAAGGTGATAATGTCACCGTCATCCTGACGGCCAATGCGGAACGATTCATCGGCGAGTCCACGTTCTATGCACTGAGCGGCAATCCCGTCATTACATCGATTTTCGATTATGCCAGCGCGCCCTTTGGTGCGCATATCAACGTAGCCCGGACATGCCAATTATTGTTGGTCGCTCCTGCTACTGCTAACTTTATTGCTAAAGCATCTCAGGGGATAAGTGATTGTATTGCCAGCACCACATATCTGGCGTTTGGTGGTCCAATTGTGGTGGCCCCATCCATGAACGATGAAATGTGGAATAAACTCACAACTCAGCGTAACATTCAACGCATTAGTGACGACGGCGCTATCGTGATTGGTCCCTCAACGGGATGGCTGAGTTGTCGTAGCGACGGAGTTGGTCGCCTCGAAGAACACGATGCTATCATGGCAGCAATCGATTCACATTATCCTAACTAGGCAACACTGGGAATGCCCAGATTTTGGGAACTAAATGTCCAAGATACTTATCACGTCAGGACCCACACGACAACACATTGACCCTGTCCGATATATTACAAATTCTTCCAGCGGGCGGATGGGGTCCTGCTTAGCCCAAGCCTGCATCGCGATGGGCCACGACGTAACAATTGTGACCGGCCCTGTTGACGTAACGTACCCGGCCGAAGCCCAGCTCATTTCGGTAGTATCAACTGATGAGATGTTGAGCAGGGCTGTCGAGTGTTTTCCTAAATTTGATGGGGCAATTGGCGCCGCCGCTCCCTGTGATTACCAACCGACTGAAGTAGCATCACGAAAAATCTCTAAGACGGGAGACGGGATTAGTTTAGATCTAATAGAAACTCCGGACGTAATTGCTACGTTGGGCGGTATTAAGCGTTCCGACCAATGGGTCGTTGGGTTTGCCCTCGAAACAGATGACCACCATTTTCGCGCAATCACCAAAGCACAACGCAAGTGTTGCGACCTGATAGTTCTGAATGACGTCGCCGCTATCGATTCCAAATATAACGAAATCGAGTTGTTGCAACCCGATGGTAGTTGCATCTTGAAAGTAGGCGGGGCTAAATCGCAGGTGGCTGTTGCAATTGTCGCAGCGATTCAATCGACACTTATCCGTCCCAATAGTTAAGAAAGTTGGTTGTCGTGCGATATGCAGACCTAAGAACACCCTCTCAAGCGAAATTGACCACAGTTGCTTCGCTGGCCTTCACCGAGGGTCCGGCTTGCCACGCTGACGGGAGCGTCTTTTATAGCGATATCTTAAACAATCGGATTATGCGATGGACACCTGAGGGCAACAGTGTTGTTTGGAGAGAGCCAAGTAATCGGACTAACGGACAAACGTTTGACCCCCAGGGTAGACTATTGCATTGTGAGGGTGCCGAATTCGGGTCGGCAGAGGGGGGGCGACGTGTTACTCGAACCAACCTTGAATCCGGTGAGTACGAGGTGCTTACCGACCACTACCAAGGCAAACGTTATAACTCGCCAAATGATATATGTGTTGACGCACTCGGGAATATTTATTTCACGGATCCCTGCTACGACGACCGCAGTATTATGGAAATGGATTGTGATGCCGTGTACCGGATTGACATCTCCGGAAACGTACAGAGAATTCTCTCTCAGCCCGAGATTCAGCGCCCTAACGGTATAGCGGTCAACCAAGCTGGTACCGCGCTCTATCTTGTGGATAGTTGTCCTGAAGTGGGTGGAAATCGCAAAATCTGGAAATTCGATTTGAATGAATACGGGATTGCCGATCAACAGCAAGAGTTATGGGATTTCGGCGGTGGCCGCGGTGCTGATGGGATGCGACTATCCGCATCTGGAAACTTGTACATCGCCGCGGGTATATCAACGCCTCGCGGTAAACATGAAAACCGGGACGTTCCTACAGGAGTGTATATTCTTTCTCCACTGGGAAAGATGCTCTCGAGGATTCCTATTGCTGAAGACGTCATCACTAACCTTGCATTTGGCGGAACCAACGGCCAAACCATTTTCATTACCGCTGGCAAGACGCTGTATCGCACGCATGTTCCTGACGTCGGCGAAGTTGCATACCCAACCTGGAACCAGTTAGATACAGGCGGACGGGAATGAAATTAGTAATCCATCCGAAAATTGATACTCGCCGGTTGAACTTGTTGGTTTCCGTTAGCGAAGAATTGAACGTCATCAACGCTGAGTCGTATCAAGTTGCTTTGTTGGAAATTCGCGAGGCCAATGGCTTTTACGGAAAGATCACGCCCGAGTTGCTCGCCACTTCAACATGTTTGCAATGGATACAGAGTCCGACGGCGAGCTTGGAACATTATATTTTTCCGGAGTTAGTACGCCACTCCTGTACGTTGACAAATATGCAGGGGCTCTTTTACGATGTAATCGCGGATCACGTCTTGATGTATATTCTCATGTTTTGTCGGCAGATGCCGCATTACACTAGGCAACAGCTTCAGTCGAATTGGGCTCCCTTGGGTGGCGAAGATACACGCAGTGATTTCAGCGTTGGTCCAGGAATGGTAACTGCTATGGATTTGGCCCATTCACAATTGGCCGATATGACGGTCGGGCTGATCGGCTTGGGTAGCATTGGTGCGGAAATTGCCTCGCATTGCATCAAGCTAGGAATGCGGGTTAGTGGCGTTGATCCCTATTGTGACACACCACCGGAGGGAGTCGAATTCATGCACGGGGACGATGGACTTGAACAACTATTGGGCAAAAGTGATTTTGTGATTATCGCGGCGCCACACACCCCCGAAACCGTAGGAATGTTCGATTCAAAGAGATTTAGCCAAATGCAGGACACGGCCTATTTGATAAATATTGGAAGGGGCGCTATAGTACCGCTAAACGACCTGCGGCAGGCGTTGGAAACCGGACAAATACAGGGCGCGGCGCTGGATGTAATGGAAAGTGAACCTTTAGGCGTTGACGATTCTCTATGGAAGCATCCTAATGTGATTATCACACCCCATGTGGCGGCGTGTTCAAAGCGTGTTGCCGAACGCCATCTTGAAACGCTGTTAGAGAATGTTAAACGATTCACCAACCATAAACCACTTCTCAACGTTGTAAACAAAGCCCGCTGGTTTTAACACCAAGGCGCAACGAACAATGAAGTCTAACGTAGGCGATATGCCAAGATGACTGATCTCCCGATCTATAGTGACCAAGTGAGCAAAGGACGATATTCCTTCATTAGCCTTGGGTGCCCAAAGAACACGGTAGATAGTGAGCGGATGCTGGGGTTGTTGCAACTCGATGGTTACGAATTAGTCCGAGAACCGGTCAACGCGGATTTTGTTGTGGTCAATACTTGTGGATTTATCGAGGAAGCAAGAACGGAATCATACGGCGCTATTGACGAGATGCTAGAGCTGAAAAAGGCGGGAAAGATAAAGGGGGTTATCGTATCAGGTTGCCTTGCTGAACGGCAAAAGGAAGAGATGTTGATTGAGCGACCCGGCATTGACGCTCTCGTCGGAGTGTTTGGTCGAGAGGAGGTGACGAAAGTTGCTGATCGACTGATGGGTAATCATGAACAGCGGACGGTGTTCCGCCCAGCGCCGATACGGGCTTTGCCAGATACGGACCGCCTACGAATTACCCCACAACATTTTGCCTATCTCAAAATATCTGAGGGCTGCGACCGGTTATGTACATTCTGCGATATACCTCGGATGCGAGGTAAACACGCGAGCAAGCCAATGGAAACGATCTTATTAGAAGCACGGCAGTTAGCAGCCGATGGCGTCAAAGAATTGAATATCGTTGCGCAGGATACAACATACTATGGTATCGACAGTTACGGGGAACCGCGACTTGCTCAGTTACTACGAGAACTCAATGAGGTCGAGGGGTTTGAGTGGATACGTTTACTCTATTTCTACCCGATGTATATCAGTGACGAATTGATTGATGTAATCTGCGACTCTAATCGCATAATTCCTTATATCGACATGCCACTGCAGCACATTAATGACCAGATGCTCAGGCGGATGTCTCGTCGTGTGAATAAACAACAGACAATCGAGACAATCGAACGCCTACGTGAGGGGATCCCAAATCTATGTTTGCGGACAACTATGCTCACCGGTTTCCCCGGTGAGACCGACGAGCAGTTTGAGGAATTGGTAGAGTTTGTCAACGATACGCGATTCGATCGTCTCGGTGTATTTAGTTATTCCTTCGAGGAGGCGACCCCTTCCGCGAATCTGACCGACCACATAGACGAAGATGTTAAAATAACGCGTCGTGAAACGCTAATGCTGGCCCAACAAAAAATCATGTATGAGCGAAATGAGTTGTTGATTAATAGTAGATTATCTGTAATGGTTGACCAGGCGGTTCCCCAGCAAGCCAACGCTTGGGTAGGTCGCTCGCAGGCAGACGCGCCGGACATCGATAGCTTAGTGTTCTTAACAGGTAATGGCGCCCAACTCTCGCCGGGCCAAATTGTAGAAGCTGAGATCGTCACCGTTAGCGACTACGATCTAATTGGCGCGGTATTGTAAAAAAAACAGTACTGCTGGGTGTGTTTTTTTTGGCTACGGTGTAAATTGGAGCCATTGATAGTATCTTGTTAGCACAATGGTTGTTAGTAATATGGATTCCAAGGCAGATGCGTCCAACGCGACACAGACAAACCGGCCGGCGATTCTTAACACGCCGAATCTGATCACGCTAACGCGATTTGCATTATCGATAGTAGTGTTCGCTCTCATGTCCCATGAATACTTTTATGAGGCGTTCTGGGTGTTTGTAATCGCCGCCAGTACAGACTGGGTTGACGGCTATGTCGCTCGGCGAACGAGTCAGGTAACACAACTAGGAAGGATATTGGATCCCTTTTGTGACAAGATAATTATTTGTGGGGCGTATATTTTAATAGCAATCCATACTGTAACACTGGACGACGCAAATTTGTCAGTGATCACCGGTTGGATGGCCGTCGTGGTTGTTGGGCGGGAACTTTTGGTTACCATGTTGCGCGGGTACATCGAACAGCACGGCGGTGATTTCTCCGCGAACCGCGCTGGGAAACTCAAGATGGTATTCCAATGTATTGCAGTAGGAGGTTGCTTGTTGGTGTTCGCCTTGCAAAATTCAACCGAAACGTTTGCGGTTGTGATTGGTTGGATTACTGCCGTAGCAGTCTGGGTGGCGATCGTTAGCACGATTTATTCTGGAACTATCTATATTTTCGCTGCGACGAAAATGGTTAAGGATTTAACCAGACACGGGGACGCGACCTAAATCCTATCTCAGCGTGGCACAGAGACATCTAAATCAGAATGAGTTTACTAGGTACACTTTATGGATAGTTATGCACTGATATCGTTGGCGGTAGTTGGGCTAACGTGCGCATGTCTTTTTGTAGCACCGCCCTGGATTTACCTGTTTATTACGCGTACTAGACGGCAACGCCCATTGTTGAAACAGTGGGAACAGGAAATTTCGCGGACCGACTTTCTGGACGTGATCGTTGTAGTGGTAATTTATTTGACCTCGCAAGCGATTGGGTTATTGGTGGTTGTTGAATTGGACGTATTTAGTGCCGGGGCTGGATTTAATCCGATCCTGATAACACCTTTGAATTCCGCCGCGGGATTAAGCGTCATGGCAGGGGGCCTCGTCGCCTTCACATTCGTCTATCTAAGACGCCGAGACCTTCGAGTTATTCAGTTTCGTTTTGATAGACTTGGCAAACAAGCGTTGATTGGCCTAGCGGCATCGGCATGCGTGTTGCCTAGTATTTTATTGATTAACGGCGTCGTTTCGATTTTTGTGACAAAATACAGCCACCCTGTGATCGATGCATTCCTAAGTGAAATGTCGCTCTCGGCATTACTTTCCACGTCGTTTACGGTGTGCATTGCAGCGCCGCTTGTGGAGGAGTTTGTATTTCGTGGAGTTCTTTTGTCGTTTCTACAACGCATCTTTGACCGTAATTGGGCATTTGAGACTTTGATATTGTGTAATAATACGACTTTACCAGCGAGTGTCGCCTCACAAGGTTTGGCTAGTCGCTACGGTGCCATTGTGGTCACCTCGGTACTTTTTGCTGGTCTCCATGTCGGGCAAGGAGCTGCCTATATACCGCTGTTCTTTCTAGCGTTGGCTCTTGGCTACGTTACGAAGAAGACTGGTTCAATTTTGCCAGCAATTATCATGCATGTTTGTCTCAATTCATTAAGCACAATTACGTTAGCTTGGACGTACCTACAATCGACAATTGTATGACAATTACCAAAACAGTTTCAAAATACGCTTAGGAGATAGATATGGCTTTAGGATTCGGTATCATCGGATGCGGTATGATCGCAGATTTTCATGCTAGGGCGATTGCTGATATACGTGGCGCCAATTTGGTTGGTTGTTTTGATCTAAATGCTCCATCGGCGTTATCCTTTGCTGACAAACACGACTGCACACCCTATACGGACTTAAACAAAATGTTCGAAAATCCCGGTCTGGATGTGGTAACCATTTGCACGCCGAGTGGCGCCCACCTAGACCCAGCGGTTGCTGCTGCAAACGCCGGCAAGCACGTCATCGTTGAAAAACCGCTTGAAATTACGTTGGCACGATGTGATGCAATTATTGACGCGTGTAAGAGAAATCGCGTTCAGCTATTTACCGTTTTTCCATCGCGGTTTCACGAGTCGTCGCAACTCCTGAAAATGGCGGTGGATAAAAACAAATTCGGTAGGCTCTCGATGGGCGATGCGTATGTAAAGTGGTTTCGAACACAAGAATATTATGATAGCGGGGCGTGGCGAGGTACTTGGCGACTCGACGGTGGCGGAGCATTGATGAACCAAGCTATCCATACCGTTGATTTGCTGTCATGGTTGATGGGTCCTGTTGTTGAAATTACCGCGCAAGCGGACATGCTCGCTCACAAGCGCATCGAAGTTGAGGATGTCGTGGTGGCGACGTTGCGATTTAAGAACGGCGCGTTAGGTGTTA
>Ga0208879_1002201_pt1 | contig 17534 bp, 17 predicted proteins | sample Knorr_S15_td_Bot_FD_185605 | JGI IMG/M metagenome (GOLD analysis project Ga0208879, IMG submission 185605) | Marine microbial communities from Southern Atlantic Ocean transect - Knorr_S15_td_Bottom_ad_5009_LV_A (SPAdes) (version 2) | ecosystem: Environmental > Aquatic > Marine > Oceanic | place... | reverse complement strand
CAAACTTGTGGCCGTTAGACAACAATTCTTGCTTCAAAGCAAGGAAGTTTTCGACGATGCCGTTATGGACCACGGCGATGCGCTGGTGGCAGTCGGTGTGTGGATGCGCGTTAGCGTAAGTGGGCTTGCCATGGGTCGCCCAACGAGTGTGCCCCAGGCCTAGGCAGCCTTGAGGCACGTCTTCCTGGCCGGAAGACGTGAGGCCGTTAACTTTCCCCACGGTCTTTCGGAACTGGAGTTGGCCCGATCGATCGACTATGGCGATGCCGGCGCTGTCATAGCCGCGGTATTCCAGCCGCTGCAATCCCTCAAGAATGATCGGCCAGGCTTCGCGGTCCCCCACATAACCAACTATGCCGCACACGTTCCCTCCCAAGGCACTCGCCACCGGCTTGGGCGCCGGGACCCACGGTCCAAACCGTGATGCCCTTGGTCAACTAGCAAACTTCCGGGCTAACGGCAAGATTGCTCCGGTATATTTTACCAGAAGTGACCTGGGCTACCGCATGCTGGCTTCCAACTCTTCGAAAAATGCTCTCAGCTCGTCGGCTATTTCTTGGGCGGGGACATCTTCCATGCTCTCGGCCAGATCCCTTAGCGCTTCGTCGATCTCCACTTCATCTTCGAATATGTCTTTCAACGAGAGTGCCGCGCTTTCATTGCCCCCAGTAGGCTCGCTCTTGGTCTCATTCTGAGCCGGCTGACCCGCATTCGCCCCGCCTTGGGTCGGGGCAGACTCTCCAGCGGAAGCGCCGGTGCCGCCGCCGGCTGAAGGCGCGTTACCGGGCTGAGGCCCGGCAGGCGCGGAGCCTCCACTTGAGTCATTTACCACACGCACGTCTGGGACGCCTTCTAGGCGAACAACTTGGACATCAGGTAGATTTTCTTCTTCTGCGGGTTCGGCGGCGGCATCTCCGGCGGCCACCTGAACGGAACCGTCGTCCTGAGCCTCGTCCACATCTTCCGTGAGGTCTTTAGGGTCCCAATCGTCGTCCTCATCGTCGTCATCGTTGGACCCCTTCCGGTTACGCAGGCCGCGTAGCCGCCCCATCAATCCAGCTTTCGAGCTGCCGGTATCCGGCTCCGCATCTACAGATTCGACCTCATCATCAGGATCCAGGTCGTCGTCCTCGTCATCGTCAGTGGTAGCGCGTTTTTTGGTCAGTTTCCCGATAAGTCCCAAGAATCTACCTCCGTTTCATCTAGCCCGTGGCAAGAATACCTCTGGCCACCGGTGGGATTATCAACATGTTGAATCCGGTCATTAGGCATGTAATGGCCCCGTACAACGCGGTATTAAGGGCATGCCCCCCAGGGCAACTTTGGGCGCCAAAGCGTTGGATATAGTCATGGAGATCAAAGTTGCTAGAGTCAGATAGCCCATCAAGGTTAGGTCTTGGCCTCTGAAGACCGGAAGGGATTGAGCGATGCTCAACCCAGCGCCACCTGATTGGGCCGCAAGTTGGTCCGCGGCGGTCGAGATGCGATCGTTGAATGCAATCATAATCTCCATGACGAACACCGTTAGCCCGGTCATGGCGAAGTGCAAGGGAATTATCAGAAACGCGAATGGCGCAGCAGTAACCGCTCGCCGGTCACGCATCAGCGCGGTGTCCATGGCATACCCGGCGGCGATCTCCCCCACCCGGTCCGGTGACCCGCCCAACGCACACCCATCGACGAACATCCTGGTAGAGCGGTTCATCAATTGACTCCCTACCTCGTCCCGGAACGCACCCCATGCCTTCTCCGTACTGATTTTCCGGTCAAGCAGCACCTGCAGACGTTTGAGATAAGGATTCAACTGGCCCAGGGCCCGCCGGTCGATCTTTAACAGAGCGGCGCTCAAAGTGGAGCTCAAAGAAGCGGTTACGTTGCCCAATGAGCGGATAAACATGGCCGCCTCCTGATCCAGACTGTTAAGTTTCGCGTTCTCCAACCAAGCAAGGACGCCCGAAGGGATAAGAACAAGGCCAAGAGTTACCAAAAAATAAGGGAAGCCGTAGGCTCAGCCAATGATGATCCCCAGTACCACACCCGGAGGCACTAAGTAGTAGAAGGCCCGTCTAGCCATTCGGCGCATTTTGGGGCCGCGCCGGTTCTGATAATTCTTGTCTTCATGGGGCGCTGTACGGTGGATGATGTACACCCCGAAAAAGCTCACGAAGAACGTTGAGCCGGTCAGCGCCGTCACGAAAATGTCTCCCAGGTCGCTCAGCATGGTTGATATCATTGCTACAACGACCCCCAACGAGATGGAAACCAGCAGCGCGGCGTAGGCATCCCCCCATTTTGCCAGGGCTTCTAAGCTCCGGTAATAGTTGTTGATGTACATCTCCCGCTCCACGCGGGCCTCTTGGGCCAAAAACTCCGACTCAGATACGCCGGCGGTGATAGCACCGGCGAAACGCAGGAGATGGTTCTTCACGGTGGTAGCGCCGGCCTTTCTTGCGACCATACGGAAGGCGCGGGTGTACTCAAACCCCATGCGTTTGGCCAGCAGGTAAACCTGCCGGAAGTAGACCCCAGTCTGATAATTCTGGGCTATGGTCATCCGCAGTAGGATCTCCCGGGACGGATTGCCATCAGCCAAGGCTGCCATATAGGTCAAACTGGACAGCAGGTCAAAGCTGATCGCCGCGTTATCCGAAGACGCCTTCGCGGTACGCTTGCGAGATGACTTGGTAGAGCTCATTAAATCCTGTAATCCCTTGGTCTTTTAATTTTCTAAGGACGTTGGCGCGGCGGGTCAACTCGCTGTAGATGTCCCGTTTGCGATTGGGTGGTATGCCTCGCTTTGCAGCGATCACCTCTTCCAAGAGGTAGCTGTTCATATGCCCGGTGAACTCGAAGGTATCGTTGGACGGATTCCAACGGAACACCTCTATATAAGAAAACGAGTCGGTGGCAGAGTCGTAACCGACGATCTCGTTGATGGCGATGATCCGCCGGCCGTCCTTGCCGTTGGGCAGGGCGCACCGAGCTTTGGATCACCACCAGATTCAGGTTGTCCACATAGGTCTTGGGAATGTTGATCGGATGGCCGGTAAGCCTCTGTATCAACTTCTCCACCGTCGCCGCGTGGAAAGTGGCCATGCAGGCGTGCCCCGTTTGCATAGCCTGAAACATGATTGCTCCCTCTTCGCCCCGAATCTCGCCGATGATGATTTCATTGGGGCGCTGACGGAGGGCAGCCCGGAGCAGGTCGAACATGGTTACCGAGGAGCCTTCTTCCTCGCCGGCTTTGCCCCGGGTCACCTCGCGGATCCAGTTGGGGTGGGGGACCACCAACTCCGGAGTGTCCTCAATGCTGACGATCTTGGCATTTGGATTGAGGAACACAGTGATCGCATTCAACAAAGTGGTCTTGCCCGAGGCGGTCTCGCCAGAGATGAAGGTGTTCATTCCGTGCAGCATGGCCAGGGAGAGGTATGCCGCCATTTCATAGGTCAGGCCGCCGAACTCCACCAATTGAATTATGCTCAAGGGGTCGGCAGCGAACTTCCGGATGGTGAAGTTACTCCCCCGGCGTGACACATCGGTGCCGAACACTAAGTTGATGCGGGAACCGTCCGGCAGCGTGGCGTCAATGATTGGGTTGCGGTAGGTCACCGGCTTGCCAATCTTTTCCGATACCTGAATAACGAAGGTGTCCAACTCCTCGGTGCTGCGAAAATCGATGCTCGAGGTCAGGCCTTGAAATATCTTGTGCTCCAGGAAAATGTTGCCCACGCCGCTGCAGCTAATATCCTCCAGATAGGGGTCCTGGATCAGCGGCTCAAGTACTCCCATCCCCTCTTTGTCCCGTATCAGCCGGTATCTCAACGCGGCGTATTGAGACTTGGTAACCGGCATTTTGGAGTTCGGTTTTTTCGCGGCTTTCATTCTTGCCTGCCGCAAGTCCCTGGGCTTGACCACCATGCAGGTCTCTTTGAGGATCTTATAGAGTATCTTCTTCCGGTCGTCGTCTTCCAGCATATCCACGTGGTCCACCAAGTGATCTTCCAACTCCAGCATCAGGTTCACGCTGTCTTCGATCATGCCTGGCTCGATGGCGATGTAATGATCTCGGGCGTCACTGGGATTCGGGAAGATATGAACGTACAAGCCACCCCCGATGGGGTAGATCAGGTTAGGGTTTTTGATGTCTCCCATATTCCGGGTCAGCTCGTGGTAATACTCCGGAACACCGAACTGCTCCACTGGGAGCATATGGATGTAGTCCAAAAGAAAACTGTTGGTCTCAGCTTCCCGTTGCAACGGTTCGGGCAATAATTTGAACATAGGGCAGCTGGAAGGGCCACCCTTGTGTGCGTGCCCTTTCGGGATGTCGAATGGTAACGCCGCCATGCTCATGGTTTATGCTTTGGCCTTGGAGATCGGGATGATTTTCATTCCCATTCCAGGTTCTACATCAAAGCTGATCACGTTACCGGTGGACTGGTCGGCATTTCTAACCTTGGCTACTTCCATAATCTTGATCAACCGTTCGCCGACCTGTTCCATCTTGAGCACCAAGTGAGCGTCACAAAGAGAACGGATCCGAATCAACATCTTGTCTTCGAACGCATAGGAGTGGACCACCGCGATTATCGTCCGGCCCTGGTCACACAGCTGCTTGCACGCGGCGAAAAAGTCTATGACCGCACGGTCTTCACTATGCGTGACCAAGCCGGTTAAAGAGTCCACGATGATCAACTGGAATTTAGTAGGCAAGCAATCTATGTGGTCAAGCAATAACTGGAACGCCCCTTCGGTGTCGTCGTCTCTCACTGAAGAGATGTCCACTGGATACACCCGCATGCGATCGCACAGGAAAAAGTCGGTCACGTCCAAGTTAAGGGAACTCATCTGGGTCATCAGGCTTTTGACCGTATTCTCGGTGGTGTAGTAGGCCGTGGACATTTTAGAATTCAAAGACCCGTGGCAAAAGTGCTGCGAAACAACACTCTTTCCGGCGTCGGACTGGCCCTCCAGCAGAACCAAAGAACCAACGGGAATGCCGCCACCAAGTTTCTTGTCAATCTCAGTGCTGCCAGTGGATATAATTTTTGTTTTATTTTGGATTTCGTCGTAGCTAGTTGTCACCCCAACCTCCTCGTACCTGCCGCCGTAACCTCATTAACAGGGTTCAGCTCCGCCTTCCTCACGGATTAGTGATGGAACTTTGATCGTTCACTCCCCATGGGGTGGCAACCACCACCCAGGCCGTGGTCCCTGCTTTGATGGCCGGGGAAACTCGGATATCAACGGTCAATTCCTCATCCGAGTCCCACATCCTAGGATTGAAGCTGTCAGGCTGGACGCCGGTTACACCAACGGTCCACTCGTTGTCATCAAGACCTCCAGCGTTATAACCCATGTAGGTAAGAGTCAAATTATCAGATATATCCGTGTATTGAATAATCACGTCCATTTCAGAGAAATCGGCCACCGATTGGGAGCCGGTGTGGTCCACATGGACCCAAACGTCGCTGCCCCCGGCGGTATAGACTGCCGCGCCGGTGATGTTCAGCCCGCTGCCCTCCCGGCGAGAATTTGTCTGAGTCATGTCTTTCATTGATTGTGACTGCGCCAGGGACCTGACCAGGAAGGAATTGAACATCAGAGCCGACGCCACGAGGAAAGACGAAATAACGATGAAGCCGCCCAGTATGGTGCCCAATCAGCCCGTCCTCTTCTCCGGCATTTGGCCGTTCTCTATACACTGAAGTCCTTGGTAGCGCTTACCGCATTGACCACGCTGACCTTCACGTTGTAGACGCCGGTGACCACGGAAGTCGAAAGGGTAAACTTTACCGTGGCGGATTTGTCCCAGTCAGAGCCACCCTCCTCAATGGAAAAGTCCCAACACTCATTGGAGCACCCTGAATCGTATCGCAGCCTAAGTACGTCGCTGGGCGTGGTCACGATAATGTCGCTGGCTGTCACCGGGACGATATTCTTGACCCACACGGTGATTATATTAGTCGTGGCATTGCCGGAGGCGTGGATGATTTCAATGTCGGTGCTGATACGGTCTGCCGCCTCGGCGTCAGCCATAAGCAATGCTCCCGAACTCTTGCCGGCCGCCGGAATGACCGCGTTTATCAGCGCCATGACTGCCACGATGCTGGCGATTATCAATATGGCTGACGTAATGGCTTTTTCCAAGATATATCTCCGTATTAATTGCTTTGTCGTCTAGCACCAATGATTCCGTTATCCATTTGTGGGCTGTACTACCTGGGAAACCTGCCCCACCGGCAGACCCCCGGTCAAAATTCCGTGTAAATGAGAGATGAGGTCAACGCATATTTGAGCCGTCTGCTCCTCGTCTCCAGGGAACGCATCCACCATCTCGGTGATTTGGTTGAGCAGATCCTTCAGGGAAGAAGAAATCGGCCGGGACTGGAAATACAACTCAAGAATGCCGCTGAGCCGCTCTTCTCCGACCCGATGCTTTGCGATTGAGGCCCAGCGCACCAAGCTAGCAACCAGATTAAGGTCTAGAGTCGCTCCAGCCGGAACCAGACCGGAGAGTTCGGGCCCTTCTGCTATCTCCATGAGTTCGAAATACTCATCGAAGACCGGGCTGCCACGGCCGTTGTTCCCTCTGGGCTCGTATTCTTCTTCCACATGGTCGAATTGGCTCCCTATCTTGGTCTCTGGCGGTTCGTCTTCCCGTTGTGGCGCCCGCCGGATCTGCCGAACCGGCTCCCGGCTCTCGACATAACGGACCTCCGTCTTTACTACCTTCAGGGTCTCCTCAAGCTCTTTCTCGGGAGCCTCGTACTCACCTGCACGCCCGTTGATGGAGACCGCACCTTTGATATCAACTTCGGCGTGGTTCTCGAAGAGGTGGTCTTCGGCATCGCGGGGATCCTGGGTTGAGCTATTCGTTGCCTCTCGGGACCCAGTAAACTTCTGCTCTTCCGTTTCTTCTGTTGCTTCGGCTTCTACCGTTGCTTCGGCTTCTACCGTTGCTTCGGCTTCTACCGTTGCTTCGGCTTCTACTGATGCTGCCACGGAATGATCTTGCTTAACCGGCATTCGGCCCGGACCGGGAGGCGGTCCCAGATCTGGCGGCTTCCTGGCCTCCGCCAGATTTAGCTCCAGCTTGGCGATTCTCTCTTCTTGTTCGGATTGTTTGTCGCTGGACTGTTGATCGTCATTAGATTTGGATCGGTTGGCCTCCGCCAGATTTAGCTCTAGCTTGGCGATTCTCTTTTCTTGTTCGGATTGATTGTTGCTGGACTGTTGATTGTCATTGGATTTAGATCGGTCGGCCTCGGCCATTTTCCGCTCTTGCTCAGCGAGCTTCCGGTCCTGTTCCGCCATCCTCCGTTCCTGGTCCGCCATCCTTAACATCTGTTCTGCCGCTCCGGAATCTGGAGCCCCCGGCGGTGGGGCCGGCGGCGGCGGCGGAGGCTGGTATACAGGCGCCGCAGGCCACGCCGGCGGCGCCTGTATGGGCATCCCGGGAGGCATCCCCGCGGGAGGCCCCGGAGGCGCGAATCCCGGTCCGGGACCAGGTCCAGACGCGGGATTCTCCACGGCTTCAGGTATCGGCTGCGCTACTGGCGGCGGCGGCGGCGGGACCGTCTCCCTTTTGGTGGCAGGCGCTGCCTCCTCAGGGGCCGGTTCGGCCGTTGCAGACCGGCGCCCGATAGAGCCATCGTTCAGCGGGGAGTCTGCTCTCATTACCAAGGCCCTGAGGTCAACCAGGGTACGCCTGACTTCTCCTTTGAGGACCTTGATCTCCTCCTCGAGCACCTCTAGCTTTTGGTCGTCTGCCATCGATTATCCCCAGCCGTACTACGCTAATTAAGAAGCAGACCCCGGTGGCGGCCTCGAGGAAGAACTGGCCCCGCCACCGTGGTCTGCTTGATCTGGGACCCGCCCTCGCATTGCTTGACTGCGCCAGCTCGACCGGGCCACATGCGCTGCTTGTTTATATTTGAATTACACCGGCCTAAATCAGCCTGCTTGGACTGACGCCCTTCGTCAATTGAGGCTGTTGGACGCATCCAGAGATACCGACGTCCTACGTCCGATGAAGAGGACCGCTCCACTGGGCGGTATCAACTCTATGGTGAATTCGGTATTGGTGCCCAGGTCGGTAGCCAACTGACTGGTCATATTCAGCAGAACAATTTCGAAGACCTCACCTGTCTCCAACAGGGAGTCGGTGTCGCCAAATGCGGCGATGTTTGTAGCGGTAAACTCGGAGGTTTCGTTCATGGTCTTTGTCTGGTTTTTGTCGCTGTACTTGATGACGGTGTTCCCCGGTGTCAAGTCGATGGCTTCGCCGGCGGCGGCGTTGGAGACCTGGAAGGTGATGGAGGTAACCGCGGCGGTGGTTCCCGTGGTGCCGATCCCGGTGGCGACGACCGAGCCTTTCAGTTCCAATGTGCCCCTGCCCTCGGCAAGGCCGGCGCTGATGGTCTCTTTCGCTTTGTCACTGGAGAACAAGCCGGTAGACAGGGCGGCGAAAGCGAACACGGATGAGACCACCACGAACGCGATCAACACGATGGCCGTTTCCAATCCGGTGATGCCACGCTGGTCTGAACGGAAGCGCCGCAACAGATTGCCTAGGATATTGCTCATGACTGGTTTCCTCACTTGTCGATAGATTCCCTGGCCCCTGGGGCAGCCGGTACGGATGCTGGTCTTAACGCTTAGTCACGGAATATTCACATCCCACAACCCCCTTTTTAGGGCGCACGGGGCGCACAGTTACCTTTCGCTCAAGTCAGTGTAGCTTTGGGATGAGGGTAAACCTACGATGCGGCCACCTGTGTGAAGGGGAAAAGCGGCAACACTAGCCGGAGGTGGGAAACCTAGAGAGATACCGGTTTCACCCAGGCAACCGGGTGCCAGCACCCATCGGTCGGGGCAGACCGCTAGCTAAGTGTGGCTAAATCAGAAAATCTGAGCCGGCCTATCGGAAAGACACGTCACTTTCCACCACCAAGAGGCGGCCAAATAACCGATGATCGCGGAGGGTAGCATGGATTCATGAACCGGACGGTTAGTATTCAAACGAAGCAAAAGTGTGCCTCGTCATTCCGATTGTAAGGAGGAATCTGGGGAGCGGAGAGGACGCCTCGGCCTAGATGATTCGTCCTTCCCGCGAAGGACCCAGCATGACATGCTCGAAGGAATTACACGCCGGCTTGATCAGTCGAACCATCACATTCAAGTTGGCGCAGTTCTAGAACGGATCTAAACCAGGGGGGGACCGGGGGTGGAAAGCTAGCTCTGGGCCTGTTTGGCTAGGTTCCGAGCAAAGTCTTGCAGGGTGGAATTGGCTTTACGGCGAATGATCGGCTGACCCAACTCGCCAATCTTGCCCATAAACACGGTGTCGGAGACGATGAGCATCTCAGTCTCCTCCGGAGAAATGGAGGTGATCTGCATGGTCAGATCGGCCCTGATGGATCCTCCCACCCTCCGGTCGGCCGCTTCGATGTGGAAACGAGCTACGCCCTTCTCCTTGTCTTGCTCCACAACACTTATCGTACCGGAGAAGTTCAGGCGGACGGGCCCGATCCGGACTTGCATAACGGCCTTAAACCGGTTCTCTCCGTCGGCAACGACGTCCTGTACACCTGGGATACAGGGAGCGGCTTGGGGGATGTCCAGTAACAACGCCCATGTTTTATCCACCGACGCAGGCACTAGACAGCGGTTTTCCAGCTTCATTTGGCTACCCTTAGCGGCCCGCGGCTAGGGCTTGGGTAACGGCGCGGCGGGTGAAGACCTCCGCCATCTGCCGTTTGTAATCGGCCGAGCCGCGGAAATCGTCCAAAGGGTCAACTTCCTCTATTACCGCCGCCGCGCTAGCCCGGATGTTCTCCTCGGTCAGGGGGCGTTGCCGCAGCAAATCTTCGGCTGCCTTCGCCCGTATCGGGGTAACGCCCGACGCGCCCAATACGATGCGCACGTCCCGGCAGTTGTTGCTCTCGTCGGCGTCCACCACGGCCGCCACGGAGACGGTGGCGTAATCGTCGGCGGTGCGTGGCAAGAACTTCAGGTAGACAGCTCCGGAACCGGCGGGCGCCTGGGGAATCAAAAGGCTGGTCAGAATCTCACCGGGTTGGACGTCGGTTTCGAAATAGTCGATGAACAGGTCTGCCACCGGGACGATTCTTTCACCGCCCTTGGAAGAGAGGACCACCGAGGCCCCCAGGGCAATCAACGAGGGGGGCGGGTCCTGGTTGGGGTCGCCGTGGACCAGACCACCTCCGACAGTGCTCATGTTGCGGATCCTAGGAGTTGCCACCTTCCGGTACGTATCGGCGACTAGGGGCAAGCTTTGGCGGATCAATGGGTCGGCTTCCATCTGGCGCTGGGTGCACAGGGCGCCCACCCGCACCGCGCCGTTACCGTCTGAGGCCACGGAGGCCAAGCCGGGAATGCGGCGCAGTCCGATAACGTGGCCCGGCTGAGCCAGACGCTGCTTCATCATAAGCACCAATGCCGTACCGCCGGACATCACTCGAGCATCGTCGCCGTACTGGTCCAGCAATCCGAAAGCTTCATCCAGGCTGGTGGGGCTGTGAAACTCAAAGTCGATCATCGCCCGGCCTCCCGGGACACACGGGCCGCGTTTTTCACTGATTCCAAGATGCCGTAGTATCCGGTGCACCGGCACAGGTTCCCCATCATCCAGTCCTTTATTTCTTCCTCGGTTGGGTCGGGATTAACGTCCAGCAGGGCCTTGGCGGCAATCACTTGACCCGGCGTGCAGATGCCGCACTGGAAACCGCCATGGTCGATGAACGCTTGCTGCACTGGGTGCAACTTCCCATCTTGCGCCAATCCCTCAACAGTGGTTATGTCGGCGCCGTCGGCGGTTACCGCCAGAGTGATGCACGATGCCACCATCTGCCCGTCCACCAGCACGGTGCAGGCCCCGCATACTCCCACGCTGCAACCTTCCTTGGTCCCGGTCAGGCCCAGATCGTAGCGCAAGCAGTCCACCAGCATGCGGCGCGCCGGCACCTCCAAATCATGATCTGTGCCATTTACTTTAAACTTAATACGATGATCCATTTTCCATCCTTCCCGTATCTGAGAAATGCCCGATTTGGCGAAACCACCCAATGTTATACTACGCGTCATCGCGTGACAAGAGACTCCGCCGTAGTCGTGAACCAGCAGATTCCGGCAAGGGCTTCCCCAACGGATTCTGTATCGGTCTGATATTAAAGCGAGGTGCCAACATGCCCAACGAGAACAATGAACACTCTATCCAGCACATCGGCAATACCATCCTGGTGGTGATGATGGAAGTGGAGCCGGAAGGGGAGGAAGCCTTCGAGCGATGGTATAACGACGAACACCTGCCGGAGCGCCTGGAGATACCCGGCTACGTCAGTGCCCGCCGCTTCAAGCTGGAGGAAGGAGAAGGGGTCTTAAAGTACCTGTGCATCTGGGAATTGGAGGACGCCAGCCCGCTGGAGAGTGACATGTATAAAGCCCAACGAGCACGCCCCAGCGAGATAAGAGACCGGGCAAACAAATACATCACCCAACGCGCCCGAGGCGTCTACAAGCAGATCTACCCGTTAACCGGAGCCTATGAAGACCACTCCGGCTACTACCCGGAGCAGGTTCGCAGCTAGAGCCGGCGGCGGCTTAGAACTTGGTCAACCGGATCACCTCTCCCACATCAGCCAACTTCTCCAGATTCCAGAGACGGTCCAACAAGGAATCGGCTTGGGCTTCGGACAGCGGACCACAGGCCAGGGACCGGAACTTTTTCTCCAGTTCCGCGTCGGTCAGCGGGTTCTTGAAGTGGCCTTTGTGGTAGGCCACTTGGGAGGAATATCGCTGACCGGCCCCGGTTAGCACTTCCAGGTCGCACAGCATGGCTTCCGGCGCCCGCTGGTTGGCCTCTTCTGAAACACTCACGTTGACCCGGCTCGTCAGGTCCAGCAAGCTCTGGTTTTGCAGATACTCGTCGCCAAAGTGGCTCTGGTCCACCGCCCCGTACATCAGCGCCACGGCCACGGTGTAGGGCATGCTGTGGTCGGCGGTTTCCCGGTTGGTAGGCCGCCACTTTTCCGCGTCCCCCGCCATGATGTTGATGGCGGTCTGCAAAGTCTTAACGTCAACTTGGACAATGTCCTCACCAGCTGGCAATTGTTCCCTAACCTCCAGAGCGGCCTGCACCACGGTTTGCGAGTACTGGCCCAACGGAAAGCGCTTGATGCTGCACTCCCCGATCTTGAAGGGCTGGTCCCCGCCTCCAAAAGGCTCCAACTCGAAGGGCTGGCGGGACACCGCCTTGAAGTAGCCGCCATCTCCCTCGAAGATCGGCGAAGGACCGGTAAGCCCTCTTTGGGCCAGCATGGCGGCGAAAACGGCGTTGCGGCTGGCGTTGGCGTAAGCGCATCCCTTCCACATGGACACATCGCCGATGCGGGTTTGGTACAGGGCCAGATTGGGAGCGATCCCCAAGTTCAACGCCTGCAGAGTTTGATCGTCAGTCAGCCCCAGGCAATGGGCGGCCCCCAGAACGCTGGCGATGCCGCCCACGGTTACGTGGTCAAACCCGCTGGGCTTGATGTCCACGGCATTGCAGATCCGGCAAAATACTCATAGGCCAGCACGGTAGCGACAATCATCCCCTTGCCCCCGGCCCGGCCTACTTCGCTACAGGTCAGGGTCGCGGCAATGCTGTCACTTGGGTGGCCCGACTCTTTACTGGTGTAGCCGTCGTTGTAGTCCAGATAACGGATCATCACCCCATTGGCAAAGGTGGCCATATCCGGGCTGGTGGCCAGGCCGCTGCCAAGAATCGTGGCGGTCGAACTGCTGGTCACGGTCGCGGCGGTTTCACGGGCGATCCGGCTGGGCTCGCCGTCATATCCCCCCAGGGCGCATCCCAGTGTGTCGATAATCATCCGCTTGGCCAGATGGACGACATCGGGAGGCAAGTCCTCGTATCGTAGGGACGTAGCGTAGGAACTTAACCGCTCGGCAATGTTGGGCACTATGGTCCCTCCAGGCAGAATAATGGCAGCCAAGGCGGACTTTTAGGCGAAGTGGGGCATGACCTCTTTGGCGAACAACTCCATCGAGCGCATCAGCTTGCTGTGCTCCATGCCACCCATGGAAAAGGTGCAGCCAAGGTACTCTATCCCTTCCTTCTGAAGTGCTTTAATCTTAGCGATACACTGCTCCGGGCTGCCGATAATCGCACGGTTCTCGTAGATATAGTCGTAGGTGGGAGGAAGTTCGGTTCGGGTCCGGCGCCAGTCCTCCAAGTGATGGTGGACCTCGCTGCCCTCAGGAAATTGACGGCGCCATTGCGTCATGTCCTGAACCCAGTTCACGGCCTCCCGGCTATCCCGCCGGGCTTCCTCCTCGGTCTCACCCACGTGGAAGTAGCGAAAGAAAGGTATTTCCGACATCGGGACGTTATGGCCCGCGTCTCCGGATAACTCCACGAACCGATGGCATAGGGCCAGAGCTTCGGGAGTGTCCTGCACTACCCCCACGATTAGAGGAAAGCCGGTACTGGCGACGAAATCCAAGGTGGCCTGGGTCCGGGTGGCTGCCAAGTAAACCGGTGGATGGGGCTGCTGCACGGGCGGCGGCACCAGAGTGGCCCGGTTGACCTGGTAGTGTTCGCCTTGATGCGAGAACTCCGGTGTCGTCCAGAGACCTTTAATCACCTTGATGCTCTCTTGGAATCTTCCCTGGCTCTCTTCACGATCGACGTTATAGCCCCGGTATTCGTAGTTAGCCGTCCCCCGTCCAAAGCCAACGTCCAATCGGCCATCGCTGAGGGCATCCACGGTGGCGGTGTCCTCGGCCAGGCGGATCGGGTTGTGCAGCGGTGGTACCAGCACGGCGGTGCCGATGCGGATCCGTGTCGTTAGAGCGGCAAGATTGCCCGCCAACACTAAACAAGAAGAGCCGATCCCATAGCGGGAGAAGTGGTGTTCGGCCAGCCAAGCGCTGTGGAAGCCCAGTTCCTCCGCGTATTGAACCTCTTGAATCGTATTGCGAAATACCTGCCGTGTATCGATCCCTTCGGGCCAGGGAACGTGGGTGAAGATTCCGAACTTCATTCTTAGTCCTCCCGTTGGCTCCGCTCCAGAATCGCGTCAGGTCCAGAACCCGCCCTATTATTCCATATAAATCTGACACCTACCAATCTTTGCCGGATGACCCGAGATTCCTCGCCGCCCTTCCGCCGAAGGGCTGGTGCCGGAATGACGAACTGCGCGACCGAACGTTGCCAATTCTATTTTCGGAGGAATGACAATCGCAAAAATTAACTGTGCTCGGCAGGGGTCGACCATTCCAGGCCGCAGTGACCATGCCCGGTCGAACTAATCAAATCGGATGGTATAATCCGTGGGCGGCGGGCCTTGTGTCCCGATTTGCAGCCTGCCCTTCCCGGTTCGTTCCCCTTTTACTCAGATCCTTAGTTGGTGGACCATTGCCTGCTCACGTCCTGCACGGCGATAGCTACTTGGTGCAACGGCGACTGTCCCGGCTGGAAGCGGAAGCCGGGGCCGAAGACGTTCTGGACGCCAACCGCCACCGCCTCATGGGACCCCAGACCAACCTCAACGAACTGGTTGCCATCTGCAACGCCCTGCCGTTCATGGACTCCCATCGACTGGTGGTGGTGGAAGGCCTGCTCGCCACGTTTGAACGCCGCCCAGGAAGAGGCCGGCGCCGGGGTAGCGATAACCAGGCAAGCGGCGGGGCGCTGGGCGGCTGGGAGGGACTGGACCAGGTCATCGCCGCCATGCCCGATACCACTCTGCTGATCTTCCTCGACGTGACTCTGCCGCAGACCAATCCGATGCTTCAGCGTTTGCGCGAAGCCGCCGAGATCCATGGATCGCCCACACCTTCCGGAGAGGCCCTGGCCCGTTGGATCAAGGCTACCGTGGAGGAGAAGGGCGCCAGCATCAGCCCGTCGGCCATAGGCTCGTTGACTGAAATGGCAGGCGGAGATCTCTGGTCCCTGGATAATGAGTTGGAGAAGCTTTCCCTCTTCGCCGCCGGCGCCCGAATAGAGGAATCCCACGTCAACGAATTGGTGCACCTGGCCCGGGAGTCCAACGTGTTCGCCGCGGTGGACGCCATGATTAACGGCCGCCAATCAATGGCCTTGAGATTGCTACACGAACTACGCGAGGACGGAAAAGAAGTTCTCTACATCATCTCCATGGTGGAAAGGCAACTCCGCTTGATGGCCCTTGCCAGAGACGCTGTCGACCGTGGGATACCCCAGGGGGAATTGGGGAGCCACCTGGGAACTACCTCCCAATTCGTGATTAAAAAAACCATGGAGCAGGCCCGCCGCCATTCATGGAGCGACATCATGTGGCGCTACCAGCGCCTGCTGGAAGCGGACCTGGCCATAAAGCAAGGAAAGTTGGAGCCGGACCTGGCGCTGGAACTCCTGGCGGCAGACCAGGCGGACCGGAGCCGGCGCTAATACCTAGTTTTGTAAACAGACGTAAGAATCTCCCGTTCGCCCTGAGCTTGTCGAAGGGTCCTTCCGCGGAAAGGTGGTTCGACAGGCTCACCACGAACGGGGTCGGTAACGCTGATTTTCACAAGGACGTGCTAGCTATCCACATCACGAAAATGTTTCTAACCATCGGCGAATACCGGTCCCCGATCCCAGCTGCTGAAAGCTATACGTTTGCCTATGTTTAAAGGGTCGTCTATCTTGCCGATGCTCCGCGCTTGCGGGGCCGAGGTTGTTGGAACATATCTGCTGGTTGTCTTCGGCACCGGTGCCGTGGCGGCCGCCGTCCTTACCGAAGCCCAGTCGGGTATATGGCAGGTGGCGGTGGTGTGGGGTTTCGGCATCACAATCGCCATCTATGTGACGGCGGCGGTATCCGGGGCGCACCTGAATCCGGCGGTAAGCCTGACCTTCGCCATCTTCCGCCGGCGCGAGTTTCCTTATACCCGTTTGCTGCCCTATTGGACTTCTCAGCTTACTGGCGCCATCCTGGCCGCTTTGACCGTCTTGTGGCTGTACGGTCCCTTCATCGCTCGGTTCGAGTCCGAAAGGGGCCTGGTACGCGGCGCTCCCGGCAGTCAGCATTCGGCGATGGTATTCGGCGAGTACTTCCCGAATCCCGCCCTTTTCGGCACCGGCCCCGATGCCCAGAGTCTGATAAGCCCCCTCGGCGCCGCCGTGGTCGAGGGCTTCGGCACGGCCATCCTGCTACTGGTTATCTTCGCGCTGGTGGACCGCCGGAACGCCAGCCTGCCGACCAAATACCTCAGTCCCTTCTTCATCGGGTTCACCGTGGCAGTCCTGATCAGCCTGTTCGCTCCGTTAACCCAAGCAGGGTGGAACCCGGCCCGGGACTTCGGCCCCCGGCTGGTTGCCTACTTTGCCGGCTGGGGAAGCATAGCGATACCGGGACCATCCGGCGGGTTCTGGGCTTACATCATCGGCCCTCTGGTGGGTGGGCCCTTGGGTGCGGCAGTCTATGAGTTCCTGGTCCGGCCCGGATTGGCAGGCCGGATTCCCGTGGGCTCCCAGAGCGACAACAGCGATGATGAACCACCTACGGGCCTTCTGGAATAACGGAGGCTGGGGAGATTTTTCTGGACGTCTATCTTAATACTAATTAAGAAGTAAGGGAGTCCCGGCCCTTCAATAGTTTCACGGCAAACCGGCTGTCCCCGATAGGATCGTGCCGAACCACGTTTCAGAACCCGGCTAAGTCCCCGGAAGCATGGGATTGTAGCAGGCCACCATATGCTCCGAGGCGACCTCTTCCAGGGGCGGGCGGCGTTCCACCCGGCACCGGGAAAGCGCTTTGTGGCACCGCGGTAGGAAGGGGCATTCCTCCGGCAAGTCAATCATGTCCGGGGGCACACCCCTTAGGGGTTCCAGCCTCCGGTCGACGTCATCCAACCGGGGCAGAGTCTTCAGCAGGGACCAGGTGTAGGGATGCTGCGGTTCTTTGAAGAGGGGAATCACTTTCGATGTTTCCACCACGGTACCCGCGTAGATGACGCCGACTTTTTGAGCCATGCTCGCCACGATTCCCATGTCATGAGTGATCAAGAGAATCGAGGACCCTTGCTCCCGGCAAAGGGCTTTCAATCGTTCCAGGATATCCGCTTGAAGCGTTACATCTAGCCCCGACGTCGGTTCGTCGGCGATCAGTACCCGCGGCCGCAGCACCAGAGCTATGGCCAGCATAATCCTCTGGCACATACCTCCGCTGAGACTGAAGGGATATTGGCCCATGATTCGCTTGGGATCTGGCAATCCCATCTCCCGCAACATATCCTGAGCCATGCCATTGGCAACACGGGACCCGACATTGGTGTGGGCCAGAATGACTTCTTCCAACTGTGGTCCAACCAACTGAACCGGGTTCAGGGCGGATTGGGCATCCTGGAAGATCATCGATACCTGGTTGCCCCGAATCTTTCTCAGTTGCTCTTGGCCGATCCTTAGCAGGTCCACTCCGTCAAAGATAACCCGGCCCGACGGCACGGTTGCCGACACGGGGAGTAACCCCATGATCGCCAAC
>Ga0208879_1002200_pt1 | contig 17536 bp, 13 predicted proteins | sample Knorr_S15_td_Bot_FD_185605 | JGI IMG/M metagenome (GOLD analysis project Ga0208879, IMG submission 185605) | Marine microbial communities from Southern Atlantic Ocean transect - Knorr_S15_td_Bottom_ad_5009_LV_A (SPAdes) (version 2) | ecosystem: Environmental > Aquatic > Marine > Oceanic | place... | reverse complement strand
CGATTTTAGCCGTGTTGATTCCAACGACTTCGCCGTACATATTCACGAGCGGACCGCCCGAATTTCCCTCATTGATTGCTGCATCGGTCTGAAATACATTTGTCAGATCAGCACCTGATTCGCCAATAATCGTCCGGTCGAGCGCACTCACCACGCCTTTGCTAACCGTCGGACCGCCCTCGAGGCCCAGGGCGTGGCCGATCGCCACCACATCTTCTCCGACCCTGAGGGTGTCGGAATCGCCGAACATTGCCGGCGTGAGGCCCATCCGGTCGACCCGTATGATTGCCAGGTCGAGCAGCGGGTCGCTCCTGAACAGCTCGCCCTCGGCAATGGTCCCGTCCGCAAAAGCAACGGTAATGGTGCTCGCGCCCCGCACCACATGCCAGTTGGTGAGGATGTGGCCCCGGTCATCGAAGATCACCCCCGTACCAACGCCTCGCCCGCGCTCCAGGCTGACGGCAACCTGGACTACCGACGGGGCGAGCAGTTCGACAAGTTCGGGAGTCGTCAGAATGCCGGAATCGCCTGGAGTCGGCTGTGAGCCCTGTGAGTTCTGGGGTGAGTCGGCCTGGCCATCCGAATTGACCTCAACTTCGTCCGTAGTTGGCGTGGAGCAGGCCGCAAGAACCAGCGCCAGCGTGAACACCAGGAGGACGAAAACGGTAGATATGAGACGGGGTCGGAGTGTCATGGCAACGGCATTGTGACGGTCGAAAAGGTCGAAATCGGCTTAGCCAGCGTATCAAGCGATGGTGTAGGTTGCTCCATGCAGTCTCCAATGGAGCCCGCGAACTCGGGTTGCCCTCCGCATGGTCCGGGGAGGTTCCGGATAACAACGGCCATCACGGTAATTTCGCCGGAGTGCCCCAGGATTCGGAGCATTCCGGTGAATTACGTACAGGATTGAGAACGAAACTGAACCTGAACGGGCTAATAAAAAGTCGTGCAAGTTCCGACCCTAAAATAATCGTCGGGCTGATGATAGGCGCGCTGTTCGCGGCCGCGACCGCTGCCGGAATCCCCCAGTACGGTCGCTCTCTCGAAATCGTTTCGATGCGCGCCACCGTTGCCGATACCGGGCCGTATAACACGAACGTTCACATTTCGACGTCCTGGGTTCCATTGACCGAAAAGGACCGGGTACGTTCAGACCAAGCGGTACTTACTGCGGCCGATTCCTATCTTGGCGACCTGGTGATCGATTCGGTCATCCTTACGAAAAGTCGCCTTCACTGGTGGGCCCAAATGGGCGAACCACTGCGGACGGACGAGTTGGCCTCGCAGGCTACGTTCCAGTACATCGAACATCTCGACGAGCATGTCGAGTACGTTACGGGCGCTGCGCCCACCGATGGCACGTCGGAAATCGATGGAGAAACCGTTATCGAGGTTGCGGTTTATCATGACCGGGCCACGCATTTGCGGATTGAAGTCGGGGATGTAATCGATGCCCAGCCGATAGACACCGGCACCGGGACTGTCAGGGCGCGTGTGACCGGGACGTTTGTGAAGTCAGTCCCGGACGACATTTTCTGGATGGGGTTTGACCGGGCGTTTATCAGCCCCGACATCATAGGTCGTGAGCAGCCGCTGATCATGCTCCCGACCCGCAATTCGATGTTCGGCGCGGTTGCCAAAACGAATGCGGGGCTCCCTGCGACGTTCGACTGGTTCCTGTTCACCGATCCCGTGATAATGGCCGACATGAGAATCGATGACCTCGCGGTTGCCTACGCCGACTTGACCGCAGAGCTTGATGATTCGCTGGCCCGTCCGTTTGTGATCACCGAAATGATCGCGCGCCTCGATTCCATAAAACAGCGGGCCCTGTTCGGGAGCATTCCATTGCTTTTGATGGCCCTGCTGATTTTCGCCTGTGTGGGCTTTTACCTTACGATGGCCGCGGGGTTGCTGGCGCGGAGGCGGATCAATGGGTACATGATGATGCAGACCCGCGGGTTCAACGTTCGCCAGCAGCTGAAAATCCATGCGGTCGAAGCGGCGATCGTTTCGATTCCGGCCGCGTTGCTCGCGCCGTTGGTATCGATCGCGATCATAGCGGCGCTTGGCTACCTGCCGGCCTACCGGGCGATCACGGACAACCACGCGATGCCGGTCGAACTGGCCTTTTCTGGCTGGTTATGGTCGTTCGGAGCCGCGATCGGGACTGCAATTGTAATCACGGTCGCGTCGTCGTTCTGGGACCGGTCTACCCTGGCGACATCTCGGTCATCGGATGCGCGTCCGGTGGGCGCACCCTGGTTCCAGCGCTATTACGTCGACGCGTTCTTGGTCGGCCTGAGTGCAATTCTCTGGTGGGAACTCGGGGCACGGAGCGGGGTGATCGCCGCCGAAAGAACCGGCGAATTCACCCCCGACCTGAGCCTGCTGGCGGCTCCAATCCTCATCGTCGTGGCAAGTTCGCTGGTGGCGCTGAGAATCTTCCCTGTGCTGACACGGATCGCGGCCCGGATCAGTTTGCGGTCCAACTCTGCGGCGCTGGGTTTCGGTCTCGCGAGCGTTTCCCGGCGGCCTTTTTTCCATGGTTGGCCGATGCTGGCGTTCGCGCTGGCAATCGGCACCGGGATCGTCGCCGGTTCGGTCGTATCGACGCTCGAGCGCTCGACCAACGAGCAGGTGCTCTACAGTACTGGCGCCGACATTCATGTCACAACGTCAGGCACCACCGGGCAGGTAGGCAGCGAACAGCTGGCGCGGATCAGGGACCTCGACGCGATCGATGTCGCCACCCCTGTCCTCCGCACCGGCTCAAGAGTTGGCACTACTGCGCGCGGGACAGGCTTCACACTGTTGGCGGTCGACCCCATCGACTTTCAGCAGGTCGCATGGTTTCGGCACGATTTCACCGATTCCTACGTGGATATCACCCAGCTTGTCGACAGGCTGGCAGTCCGGATACTCCCGGAACCGATTGAGCTGCCACCCGGCACGACCGCAATATCGCTCTGGGTAAGGTCAGAACCGGTAGTCCCGAACCACCAGATCTGGATAGTGGTCAGAGACGGGACCGGGGTGACTCACACTATTAGCCTGGGTGGGTTTGAAGAGGGATGGTCGCTAAATACTGCGAATTTTCCGAGGATAATCGAGCCGGTCGAGATAATTTCGATTCAAACCTTTCTCAGGGTCGGACCCGACAGCGCTGCGCCGGTCGAGTTGCTTGTCGACGACCTGATCGCAACTACCGCCGATGGATCTCAGCACATGATCATCGACTTCGATTCGCCGGGGTTGTGGCGAGGACTCCCGACTGCCGAGGGTGAAGATACCGGGTTCACGATAACCCCTGAGCCCCCGGGCATATCTGGAATTCTCGACGGTGATTCGGGCGTCGGAGTCGGGAATATCTCACTCGGGCGCGGGTCGAACCAGGGAATTCGGGGAATTTACCGCCGGGCCGTCGACCGCCCAATTCCAATCATCGCCAGTGCGGGTTTTATGGCCCGGACGGGTGTCGGTCTGCGGCGACCGTTCATGATTGACGTCCAGGGAGGGTTGGTCCCGGTCGAGGTGATCGAACAGATCACTTACTTCCCGACGATGGACCCTGCATTCGGGCCATTCGCAGTTGCGGATGTCGACGCGATTGTCGATTTTATCGAATTGCGGGGGCGAAAGAAGATAACGCCTAACGAGCTGTTCGTCAGCCTGCGACAGCCCGGTTCACCAGGAGCCGAACCGCCCGCGGAGGTAGCGGAGAGCGTCCGCAAAGTCTTCAGGCTTGCGTATGTCGAATCGCGGGCAGACCGGATCAACGACACGTTTGTCGATCCGGTTGCGGTGGCCGGCTGGCGCGGTATGAGTATCGTTGCAACGATCGTCGCCGCAATGGTTGTTCTGATGGCCTACACGATATTCATGGCCGCCTACACGCTCCGCATAAAGGGCGAATCGGCGCTGATACTGGCGTTGGGAGCGAACAGGCGCGACTACCTGGTGGGTCTGGTCGCCGAACTTTCCCCGGCGATCATCACCGGAACGCTCGTCGGTCTGGGTACCGGGTTTGCTGTGAGTACCCTGATGATCGGTTCGATGGCCCACACCGGGACCGGCGGGCGGTTGCTGCCGCCATTCCTGCTGCAGATCGACTGGACGCTCCCACTCGTTACAATTGGCGCAATATTTACGATCTTTATGATCGGCGTGACTAACTCCGTTCGATCATTCCATGGAATCCAGATTGCGCGGATGGCCCGTGAAGGCTTCTCCGCGACCTCAATATGATCGGTAACTCTTTCCAGCTAATCGCTAAGCGAACACTCGCCCACTGGCGGCTGTTGTCGGCGGTCGTCGTCGGTGTGGTCCTGGCGTCAACGATCATGGCTAGTTCAGTCATATTCTTCGACGCGCTGCGCGACGTGGCTCTGCAGAGGGCGCTGTCCACCCACGAGGCGTCTGAGCTCGACGTGCTTGTCGAAGCCGGGCAGGTCCCGACGAACGCCGAGACCCACGCGACGATAGTCGATGCGATGAACGGTTCAATCGTCCATCGGTTCGAGCCATTCCTGGACAACCGGGAATTTGCACTCAAGACCTGGACGTTCTTCGTCGACCTTCCTCCTGCCATGGTGGAACCACAAGACTGTCCGTGCCGCACTGCGATTGCGGGCGCTGGAGGCGAACACCCGCAGCTGATCGAGTGCGATTGTCGGCGTGTGACGATGATGACGTTGCCCGAAGTGGACAGCCGGGTGAACATAGTCGAAGGCACGATGCCGACGGTCTCGACCGAAGTTGGGCCTGACGATAGTTTCCAGATCGAAGCACTTCTCGACGTGGCCGCAGCCAAAACGCTAGGGATCAAAGTCGGGGACATATACCCGGCACGGCCGCACTGGGAAGACGAACACAACCGCGTCGACGTGCTGGTCACCGGTCTGTATGTGCGCGTCGACCCGGAGGCCGCGCACTGGAGGCTCCAGGACGATGCCTTTGGAAGCCGTACCAATACGCTTCAATTTGCCCGCTTCGTCGTCCCGGAAAAAACCATTATCGACGGTCTGGGCAGCTACTTCCCGAATATGGGGACCGACTACGCATGGTGGTTGGACGTGGACCCCGGGCGCATCGTCGCATCGGAGACCGAGGCAATCCGAATCACTATCGACGCAACGGAGCGGGAGTTGAAGGCGATAGTGGATGGCTTCCTCATGACGTCGGACCTGCCAGACGTGTTGCAGGCGTTTGAAACCGACCTGTTTTTCAATCGTCTGCCGATGTTTATCGTGTTGATCCTGATCGTTCTCGTCGTCCTCTACTACGTTGTGACACTGGCCAGTTTGCTGGTCGACGCCCAGCGCGGTGAAGTCGGCCTGCTGAGGACGCGCGGGGCCACGTCGAGACAGATCCTCGCGGTGTTTGTGATCGAGGCCAGCCTGCTGGCGGTAATAGCGATTGCGACGGGGCCATTCCTGGCGATGGCCGGTGTCGCATTTGTCGGGGTGCTGCCAATCTACGGTGAACTAAATAATGGTGATCCGCTGCCTGTCAGGCTCACCGCCGCTGCGTTCCGCATGGCTTTGTTTGGCGGTTTGCTGGGGATGATTGCGCTTTTCATCCCGGCTCTGCGGGCGACACGCATCAGCCTGCTGGCCAACCGGATAACCAGGGCGCGACCGGCACGACTCGCAGTAGTCCAGCGGTACTATCTGGACCTGGGTTTTCTTGCCCTGGTGATGTTCCTTTTCTGGCAATTGACGAAACAGGGGTCGTTCGTGGCCGTCAGCCTGTTCGGCGAAACGACGGTCAACCAGTTGATCCTCGGCGTCCCGGCGATCTTCCTGGTGGCCGCGGGACTGGTGCTACTGCGCGTCTTCCCCGTTGGCATGGACCTGGCGGGCCGCGTGCTTTCGCGTCGCCCGTTGTCGACGATCACACCGCCAGCGCTCATCCTGGGCATCTGGCAGATGGCCCGAAACCCCGCTCACCACTCTCGATTGTCGTTGCTGCTCATTCTCACGTCGGCTCTCGGGGTATTCGCGGCAAGTTTCGGCGCTACGCTCGAACAGAGCGCTGTCGATAAGACGTATTACGAGACTGGTGCCGATGTGAAGATAACTTCGTTGAGCTTCACGAGCGGTGGTATTTCGCGTTCTGTCACCAAAATACTGGGCGAAACCGAGGGTGTTGAGGCAGTCACGCCGATCTACCGCGAGTCGGCAAACATCGCGTCGGGAGTGAGCGTCGAACGTTTCCAGTTCATCGGCGTCGAATTAGAAACGATCGAGGATGTCGCCTGGATTCGCGATGATTTCGGTCTGTCGTCTTTCGAGGCTAAGACATCGGTTCTCGATGTGGGGGGTTCCGCGGGCATTGTGCTTCCTGAAGAGGGCTGGTGGTTGACGGCTCGCATACTGCCGCTGATCCGTCAGCCGTCAACCTTCCTGATCGCACGGTTGTCCGACGCGAACAACCACTTTTTCTCAGTACCGCTCGGGAACCTGACACCGCTCGCCAGCGATCAGTGGCGATTCAGCTGCCCGCTTCCCATCGAGGGGGAACCGCCCGAGTGGTGCCGTATCGGATCAAGCCTCCAGGCGACCAGCTTCAGGGGTTCCGCGGGTCTGCTGCCGGTCGCTCCGATTCGCCTTCACTCGATCGGGGTTATCGATTTTGAAAACGGTCTCGGCCCCGCGGCCATCGATATCGACGACATTGCGGTGCTGAACCAGGCGGGCACCGAACTGATAATCGTCGAGACGTTCGATTCGGTATCCAACTGGCGAACGATGGTCCCGACCCGTGAGGCGCTTGGCGACAGCCTGACTCCCGCCTCGGATCCCGATGGGACTCTGCTGGAAGGCATTGCGCGTCTGCGCTGGACCACGGCAGGGCCGACCGAATACCGCGGCCTGGCACACGGGTCGGAGCTGGCAGTTATCCCTGTGATAGCCAGCACTGGCTTTATCGAGCAATTTGGCGGTGAAGACGGAAAAGTGCTCGAAATCGCGATCGATGGGATCCCGATAAAAATATCGATTCGAGATACCGTCGAGTTTTTCCCGACACTGGCGATGGACGGCGAGCCATTTTTGATCGCCGATATCGATGCCATTCACGAAAGGTTGAATGTTGTGCGATCGCGCGGCGACCGGCAGCCGACCGAGTTCTGGATCGCTACCGAACGGGGAACTGAACTTTTGAACTCGGAAGAGGGGATCCTGAACTCAGTTACCCCTGGCGATCCTGCAATTCCCGATATCCAGCGTGAGCTCTCATCGATCCGGGCGAGGTCCGGTTCCAAAACCGTCGACCGTACGGTCGTCCTGTCTGACGTGACGTTCGACCCACTCGTATCTGCCGGCTGGCGTGCGTTGCTCGGAATCGCCTTCTTCACAGTTCTGGTCGTCAGTGCCGTTGGATTCCTGGTCCATGCCCGCGTCTCGTTCGAAGGACGACGCACCGAACTGGCACTGCTCAGGACCATCGGACTTTCGATGAAGCAGCTATTGTTCCTGGTGGTGCTGGAGCAGGTGGTTGTCATAGGCACGGCAATTGCGCTCGGCATATTCATGGGTGCCCGAATGGGAGCCACGATCATGCCGTACCTGGCCTCCTCGGGCGAGAATGCGGTGGTCGTACCGCCTATGGTTGTCCAAATAGACTGGGCTGGATTCGGAATTACGTTCGGACTTTTGGGGGTAGTATTCCTTGCGGTGATCGGCGTGATATTGATTTCCGTTTATAGAATGTCGATTCATTCGGTAATGAGAATGGGAGAAGGATGATGGATTTTCCAGCGTCTTTCTCTACCGGTCATGCGAAGGGTTACGAGTAGTGACAACACCGAACTCCACCTATATTGAGTGCAGCGGGCTGTTCAAGATCTACAAGGCTGCCGACCTTGAAGTGGTGGCTTTACGCGGTCTTGAACTGACTGTTGATAGCGGCGAGATCATCGCGATAGTCGGCGCTTCTGGCAGTGGTAAATCGACCCTCCTCAACATCCTGGCTGGCTACGATGCGCCGTCGGCCGGGACGATCCGTGTTGGCAGTTACGACCTGCTGCAGATGACCAACCGCGAGGTTGTCGAATACCGACGCCACGAGGTCGGGTTTATCTGGCAGGAAACGTCGCGGAACCTGTTCCCTTACCTGAGCGCTCTCGAGAACGTAGAGCTCCCGATGGTTATTTCAGGTGCGCCCGGACCCGAGCGCACACAGCGTGCCAGGGAGTTGCTTGACGTGGTTGGACTGGCCGACCGCGCCGACCACAAACCGGCCCAGCTATCGGGCGGTGAACAGCAGAGGGTTGCCATTGCGGTGGGACTTTCAAATCAGCCTCCCCTGTTGCTTGCCGATGAACCAACCGGCGAGCTCGACGATGAGACGGGTGAAGAGATTCTCGAACTTTTCAACACGGTCAATACGGAAATCGGCACGACGATCATCATCGTGACCCACGACCCGGCAATCGCAACGAGCGTGGGGAGGGCGATCGCGATCAGAGATGGCAAGACCAGCACTGAGACTACCCGCGAAATTTCGTTCGAGCGGAAGCTGGGTGGAGATGCGACCGATACGGAAGAGTTCCTGCTGATCGATTCGGCGGGGTCGGTCCAGATCCCGCGAGAGATACTCGATGAGCTGGGCATTGGACGACGAGTTCGAGTCGATACGAAAGACGGAAGGGTGACACTTGAGTCAGGCGACTGAGCGGACAATCTCGCGTGATTCTCGTGGTGCGACGGCCCCGATTATCCAGGCGCTCGATGTTTCGCGCGATTACGAGCTTGCCGGTGAGACGGTGCGTGCCGTTCGTTCGGTGAGCCTCGATGTGCATGCAGGCGAATTCATCACGTTAGTCGGGCGGTCCGGCTCGGGCAAGACCACGCTGTTGAACATGCTGGCTGGGCTCGACAACCCGACATCAGGGCAGGTGTTGTTCGAGGGCATCGACCTGGCAGGCTTCAGTGAAAAGCAGATCACTCACCTCAGGCGACACCGCATCGGAGTGGTCTTCCAGTCGTTCGCGCTCCTTCCACTGCTGTCTGCCTACGAGAATGTCGAACTGCCGATGCGAATTGCCAGTGTCGGGGCATCAGAACGTTCGGACCGCACGCACGAGGTGCTTCAAATGGTCGGCCTGGAACGGCGCGCAAAGCACAGGCCATACGAATTGTCGGGTGGTGAACAACAGCGAATATCTATCGCCCGCGCGGTTGCGATGCGCCCCGACGTGATACTTGCCGACGAGCCGACGGGCGAACTGGACTCGGTCAACGCAGCTGCTATTTTCGGGCTGTTCCGCGAAATGGTGACCGACGAGGGTATGTCGATCGTCGCGACCACGCACGACCGCACCCTCCTTGACCTGGCCGACAGGATTTACACGATGCACGACGGGGAACTGGAACTGTCCGAGGTCGGCAGGCACGTCGACGCCGACGCACAGTTCAGGCGCCCTGATGCGGTACAAGAGCCCGATACGGATCCCGCGACGGGACCGTCCGACGGGTAAAGTTCTGCTAAAACTCGGATGAACGCCGCCAGGCCCTGTTGCGCGCCTCGGTCGCGGTGTACAACGCGTCTTCGACCGTGTCGGCAACCACGTTGATGTGGCCCATCTTGCGGCCTCTCCGGGGCTCAGCCTTGCCGTACAGGTGCAGGCTCACGCCCGGCATTTCAAGCGCCCGCGCCCAGTCCGGATCGCCACCTGTGTCTTCCCATATTTCGCCCAGGAGGTTGACCATGACCGTTGGAGAGTGGAGCCTGGGTTCGGTAATCGGCATACCTGTCAGCACTCGCACCAGCTGTTCGAACTGTGACGTATTGCATCCGTCCATCGTGTAGTGGCCTGAATTGTGGGGGCGGGGGGCAAGTTCGTTTACGAGTATTTCGTTCTCTTTCGTGATGAACATCTCGACCGCGATCAGCCCGACGACTTTGAGATGATCGGCGATATCGACGGCGAGCTGGCGGGCGCTCAGGGCGATGCCGTCGGGTATTCGTGCCGGTACTATCGATATGTCGAGGATATGGTTGCGGTGAATATTTTCGGAAACCGGAAACGTAGCGGTCGCACCCGCCGCAGTACGTGCGCAGATGGCCGATATCTCCATGGTGAACGGTACAAACTGTTCCACAATCAACTCGGCATTGTTGCGGCCCAGCGGGTCGTAAGCATTGGCAATGTCTTCCTCACGGGTGATGATGATCTGTCCCTTGCCGTCGTAACCCATCGTGGAGGTTTTTAACACCATCGGATAGCCGAGGTCCGAGGCGGCATCCCGCAGATCTTTGAGCGATTCGACGGGCTGGAACGGTGCGACAGGAATACCGGCCTTCAGCAGGGCGTTTTTTTCGTGCAGCCGGTGCTGCGTGATGCGCAACACCGTGGTCGACGGGTGAACGGGCTTGAGCTCGGCCGCAGCCGAGACCGAGTCGGCATCGACGTTCTCGAATTCGTACGTGACGACGTCGACTGCCCTTGCGAGGTCCCTCGAGGCCCCTCTGCTCGAATAGGCATCCACTATTTGCCCGTCAGCTACCTGGCCGGCCGGACACTCGGAATCGGGGTCCAGCACGATGGTCTTATAGTCCATCTGCCGGGCCGCTATTGCGAGCATCCTCCCGAGTTGACCACCCCCTATGATGCCAATCGTGGAGCCCGGGTTGAGAAGTGATTCTTTTTGCATTACTCGCTGGATTTGATGAACGTACCGGCTTCGACTTCCGCCGCCGCATCTTGACGTCGTTTTGCGACGTTTTCCTGAATATTGGGGTCGATCAGGCCAATGATCTGTGCCGCAAGAATTCCCGCGTTGACGGCCCCCGCCTTGCCGATTGCGACCGCCCCGACCGGGATCCCGCGTGGCATCTGGACGATTGAAAGCAGCGAATCGAGGCCGCTCAGGTTGTGTCCTTCAACCGGTACTCCAATCACCGGGAGCACAGTTTTTGCAGCGGTCATGCCCGGGAGGTGAGCCGCTCCGCCAGCACCGGCAATGATGACCTTGATGCCGCGTTCCTGGGCTTCCGAAGCAAACGTGAACATAAGGTCGGGCGTGCGGTGCGCTGAGATAATCCGTATTTCGTGGGGCACTCCGAGCTCTTCAAGCAGGTCGGCGGCGTTCTGCATGATCGGCAGGTCAGAAGTGCTGCCCATGATCACCGAAACCAGCGGTTTTGCCATTGTGATAACGCTCCGTTTGAAGACTTTAATTTCGACTCAAAGAGTTTACAGTCGCCCCGAAGGGCACGGGGCGACTGGCGCGGGCCTTATGCTCCGGGCGGGGACGTTAGCTCCGGGCATTGGCGGACTCCTTGGTCGCGCATGTCTGCAGACGCGGCCCCGCGCCGGAGGGCACCCACCTCCCGAAAACGGGGGAGAAGCGCCACAGGGCTCCAGGCGGGGGTGACCTGCCCCCCAAAAACTAGACCAGGGTAAATGTTAGAAACTCTGGTTCGTGAAGGGGGTGGAAATGCCAAGAAAGAGACACAGTCCAGAGCAGATCTTACGCAAGCTCCGAGAAGTTGAAGTTGCGCTGGCCAAGGGCGAGACGGTTGCTCGAGCAGTCAGACAGATAGCGGTAACCGAGCAGACCTACTATCGCTGGCGAAACGAGTACGGTGGACTTTCGATCGACCAGGCGAGGAAGCTCAAGAAACTCGAACTGGAGAACGCAAGGCTCAAGCGAGCTGTTGCCGATCTCACACTGGACAAGCTGATCCTGAAAGAAGCGGCCGAGGGAAACTTCTGAGCCCTGCACGTCGCCGAAAGTGTGTTGACCACGTTCGACAGGTACTGGATGTTCATGAACGAAGAGCCTGCAGGGTGCTTGCACAACCAAGAGCAACCCAGCGCTTGCGACCGAAGATCCCGGATGATCATGATCTCCTGACAAGAGACATCACAGACCTGGCAACTCGGTTCGGCAGGTACGGCTATCGCAGGATCACGGCATTGCTAAGGGATCGTGGCTGGCATGTGAACCACAAGCGTGTCGAACGGATATGGCGACGTGAAGGGCTGAAGGTTCCCAAGAAACAACCGAAAAGAGGAAGGCTCTGGCTGAACGATGGATCGTGTATCAGGTTGAGACCTGAGAGACCGAACCATGTCTGGGCTTACGACTTCGTCTCCTGCAGGACCGAGGATGGACGAGCAGTCAGGCTGCTGACGGTGATCGATGAATACACGAGAGAATGTATGGCCATCAAGGCAGCAAGAAGGATCAGGTCAGATGATGTGATGCACACGCTCACCGGGCTCTTCACGTCGAACGGCGTGCCGGAGCACATCAGGTCGGACAACGGTCCAGAGTTCACGTCGAAGGCGATTAGAGACTGGTTGCCGCGTGTCGGTGTACGGACCCTGTTCATCCAGCCAGGGAGTCCATGGGAGAACGGCTACAACGAGAGCTTCAACGGGAAGCTAAGGGATGAATTGCTAAATGGCGAGATCTTTTATTCGCTCAAGGAGGTGCAGATACTGACAGAACGATGGAGAAGGGAGTACAACACAATTCGACCACACAGCTCGCTCGGATACCGGCCGCCAGCACCGGAGACAATCAGGCTGAAACAGGCCGTCGGACTAACATAGCAAGTGGTACAGGTATTGGGGGCAGGTCAGTTGTGCGTTCAGGTGAACATTGAACAATATTCCACGGTACTAATTTTCAGGGATGGAAGTTTTCCGGCGCATACCACCGATATTGCATGAGTTGCGCAGCACGGTATGGCCGTCAGTGTCCAGAAGGAAGATTTTGCATCGGACTTCAGGACGAACGGATGATCCGGTTCCATGTGCCCGAAGGGGACAGACGCTACTTCACGAATGCCGCTGAGTCCGATTCCCGAGGCCTTGACGTAGGCCTCTTTGGATGGGATCTGACAGATCCACTAATTCGGTCTCCCGAAGGAAGGGGAGCCCGCAGAGCCCGGGGCAGGCTTGTCCGGGGCGGCAACGGCTAGAATCGTTCGATGCCAACCCTTACGTTTGGATCGCTCGAGATCAACTACGAGATCTCCGGATCGGGTCCGCTGCTGATACTCCATCACGGCTTCGGGTCGTGGGGGCGTGACTGGGCCCGCGGCGGATGGCTGGGAGCGCTGGAACCTCACGCGACCGTGCTGACGTTTGACGCTGTCGGTCATGGCACATCGACCCGTTCTCACGACCCCCGCGATCACGAAATCGAGAGGAGGGCAGCCGTTGTTATCGGACTGGCCGATTCAGTTGGAGCCGATGAATTTGGGTTTCTTGGCTTTTCCCTGGGTGGCCGTGTTGGCTTCGAACTCGCCGCATCCGGCCCTGGTCGGCTTTCGGCGCTCGCGATCGGCGGCATGCACCTCTTGCCACCATCGCTGGACCGAGACCGGTTGGAGCGCCGTATTCGTGTGCTGAGATCAGGGAGGGCCAGGTCGATTGAGTTACCCGACGGCGACCGGCCCGGAAACGACCCGCTGGCGCTCGCCGCCTCGCACGAGGCGTTATTGCGGTGGGAGGGTGCATCCGGGCGTCTCGCCGACCACGGCACGCCGACGATGCTGTTCTGTGGAGAAAATGACGGCTTCTTCGAGAACGCCCGGGAGACGGCGACACAGATGGGCTTCGAGTTCGTGCCGCTGGCCGACACCGATCACGACGGTGCCTTTTTCTCGCCCGGTCCAGCCGTCACGACAGTCGCCAAATTCATGCAACTACATCTCAGGTAACGGGCTAATAAAAGCGACATGCGGTGCTACCATTTTTAGCCGTGTGCGACGAAATTGGTCCAGTTTTCCATTCTCAGCAATAAACAGGGGCTTCTCAATTCATGACTAGCGATAACGGTACGAGCGGCGATTTCAGTCGGGCGATGGTGGTGATCGCACACCCCGACGATGCCGAATATGGCTGCTCGGCGTCAGTCGCAAAGTGGTGCCGGCTCGGATGGGAAGTCGTCTATGTTCTGTGCACCGACGGATCGAAAGGCTCGGAGGATCGAGAGGTCAGCTCCGGGCAGCTCGCCGAATTGCGTGAAAAAGAACAACGTGAGGCAGGAAAAATCCTCGGTTTGCAAGATGTCGTGTTCCTCGGATATCCGGACGGCTATCTTGAGCCAACCCTTGAGGTCCGAAAAGACATTTCCCGCGAGATCAGGCGGTGGAAGCCGGACGTTCTGATTACGAGCAGCCCAACGCGTGATCTGACGGGATCGACCTATATCGGTCACCCCGACCACTTTGCCGCGGGAGAAGCCGCCCTCTCCGCGGTTTTTCCGTCTGCCCGCGATCACCTTACGTTTCCCGAGCTTCTCGACGACGAAGGTCTCGATATCCACAAGGTGAACGAGGTGTGGGTGATGAGCTTCGGCACGACGGCAAACTTCTGGAACCCGCTTGAAGAGCAGGACGTTGCTACGTCGATTGCTGCGCTTGGCAAGCACGCCAGCCAGGTGAGCAACATTGAGGAATCGGCAAAGTGGATGAAGCAGCGCCGCGCCGAACTCGGCAAGCAGATCGGTGCCGACTACGCCGAGTCTTTCCGCAAGTTCTCGCCCGGGTAGGCGTACCTCCCATGGACCTTGTTTACACCTTTTGTGTACTCAGTTCGTAAACAAGGGCGGCACCGTTCATCCTCTTCCCAACCAGCGCTGGGGGATCAACAATCGACGCGGGGATGTGAATTCGAGTCAGTTGGTACTGAACTTGCCATAGTCTGCGGTGTTTACACGCCGGAGAAAGTCAGTTCGATACTGCGGTCGGAGCGACCCAGTTGCCCGCACTTCGCCCCAGGTCCCGTCCCCCTGCCTGGCGGGAACCGAGAACCTAAACGACGTCCAGGGTGTCTTCGGCCTCGACCTCGGCAACGTCGCCGTGGATCTTGCCGGCGAATTCGCGGATCTGGGCGAATTCGTTCTGGGTGCCCCTCAGGAGGATCCCGGAGTCCGACGAGTGCATGATGAACCTTGCACCGAGTTCGATAGCTATCGTCGAGGCCTCGATGGTCTGCTGGTGAATCATGGTCGGAATCCCACGCTTGTCGGCCGCGCCGATGATCTTGCTCAGCGTATCGAGGTAGATCGGGTTGGCTATTTCGTCAGGAATACCCAGCGAAGTTGTCATGTCGTTAGGTCCGATAAACACTGCGTCGATCGGTGCGCAATCGATCAGCTCTTCGACCCGATTCGCAGCGGGCTCACTTTCGATACCCATGATGAAGATGTGGTCTTTATGGCGGTTGTTCAGGTATTCCTCTGACTTTGCACTCGGATACTCGCCGGTCGCGACAACTCGCTCGTAGTACTCGCCTTTGAGGGGATGGGTGCGCACTTTCATGCAGGTGTGGCGAACTTCGTCAACCGTTTCGCAGTAGGGAACGAGCACGCCATCGGCACCGGCGTCGAGAGCCATCGCCACCCACACTTCTTCGGTGTTCGGCGTTCGAACAATGGCGGTAATGCCCAGCGACTGCATCTGCGCGCACGTGTCGGCGATGAGCTGCCGGTCGCGTGAGCCGTGCTCCGAGTCGATAACCACAAAATCCAGAGTGCTACCGGCAAACATTCGGCCCCAACGCATGCTGGCAGTGGCAGAGATCATAAATCCAAATACGGGCGAGCCCGCCTTAAGTGCAGCTTTTAGTTCAGCTGGTTTCATTAAGTCGTCTCCGATGTCGATATTCGGGTGGTCTGTTTACGGTCCTTGCGAAATTCGCCGGCCGCCGGGAGTGCAAGCTGTACCCGGGCATAAGTGCCAACTGCGCGGGGTACACCAGGGCAATGGCGACCCCCGGGTTGCCTGATCCCGGAGCGTACCACCAACCGAACACTTCCGGGGACTGATCTGAGATGGGTCACCTTTACATGCGTCAAAAATCGCATTGAGTATTTCGGCATTGCACCAGTTTGTTGCCCGGAATTCCCAATGACTGGGGGACCCTAAACAAGTAGCCTCTGAGGTCGTGATGGACAAACTCGTAAATCGAACCCACTCCGGCCGTCTGCTGTTGCTGATGATTGCAGTAGCGACCTCGGTGGCTCTCGCCTGCACTCCGGCCAACGAACCCGACCCAACGCGTGCGCCAGTGGTTCTGGGGCCGACGACCACGAGCGCACCGGCGCCTCTGCCAACGGCGACGCCGATTGAGGTGGTCCCGAGTCCGGCTGCAAAGTCTTCACCCACTCCAACTGCCGCACCAAGTGCGACTCCGTTGCCAACGGCCACGTCTGTGCCCACACCGGCACCTGCACCGATGCCATCGCCCGTGCCCACAGCCACGCCCTCTCCAACGGCAACCCGAGTGCCCACCGCCACCGCGACACCCACAGCGGTACCGCCCACAGCCACCGCCGAGCCGACGCCGATACCGGTCGCAACGAATACGCCGGTACCCACTCCAACTCCGACCGCTGTCCCGACCCTGATCCCTCCAACCGCGACACCCTCACCGGCCAATCCAACGCCTCAGTCGACTGCAACCGCACAACCGTTGCCAGCCGGGCTGATATCTGCATTCATTTCACCGGCGAAATTTGTTGTCGGGCCAACCCCTGCTGCAACGCCGTTCGCGGTTCAGACCGGGCCGTTCCCGGAGCCGACTCCGCAGCCTGCTGCGCTCGCAAATCTGCAGCCGTACTTTGGATCGGGCCAACCGCTTCGGGTGAGAAATCCCAGGGGTGGGCCGTTCGTCGAGAAATCCGATCTCGTGCTCGACTGGTTTATAGAAAATGATGGTTCCAGCGACGTAGTCGGCAGCTTTTTCATCGATATATATCTTGACGAGGTCCTGGCCGACAGGTGGACGGGTGCCGGTCTGTCACCGAATCATTTTTTATCGGTCGAGGGATATACGGATTTACTTGAGCTGTTCAACCTGACCCCCGGAAAACACACCCTCAGGCTGGTTGCCGATTCGACAAACAAGATCAACGAAAAGTCGGAGACCAACAACACGATTACGACCGAATTTACCTGGGAAGGCCAGGTGGTACCCACGCCGGTACCGGGCACGCGCCTGCCCAATCTGTCGATGGTTGCAAGTACGGGCGAGAAGGCCCCGATGGTCGTTGCGCCGTTTGCCAACGCCGTCAGTTCAGGCGGCCTTTCCATCCATGGCGACACCCATATCTCGGTATCGATCCTGAACGATTCACCGATAACTATCGACCAGACGTTTTCAGTCCACATACTTTTCGACGGCGTAGTGGTCCGGCGGGTCACCTACTCGGGTTCGCTGGGTGGTGAAGCGCTGAGTTTCGAGTGGGGTGACCTCGGGACCACAGTCCCGATCACGGCGGGCCTGCACACCCTCAAATTGATAGTAGACCCGACCGGGATTATCGCCGAGAGCGACGAAACCGATAATACGTTTGAAATTGAATTGGCCTGGGGTGCAGACGCTCCACTTGTGGCTCCTGAGCCGTTACCCACGCCGGCAGTTCCGACCAGGCCACCACAGGCGCTGGCAAACCTGACCGGGTACATCGCATACGGCTGGGACGCAGCTATTAGCGTGAGCCGGGAAGCCGATGGACTGGACGCGGGCCGAGAAGGGAGTGTGTGGGCTTCTGAAGCAACCTCG
>Ga0208879_1002197_pt1 | contig 17544 bp, 15 predicted proteins | sample Knorr_S15_td_Bot_FD_185605 | JGI IMG/M metagenome (GOLD analysis project Ga0208879, IMG submission 185605) | Marine microbial communities from Southern Atlantic Ocean transect - Knorr_S15_td_Bottom_ad_5009_LV_A (SPAdes) (version 2) | ecosystem: Environmental > Aquatic > Marine > Oceanic | place... | reverse complement strand
TAAAATGCGGTACCATCATAATTCCAGCACCAATAACTGTAGATTGCTGAATAAATTTTCTTCTTGATCCCATAATTAGTGATTTAGATATATCAGTTAGTTTTTATATATGAATTATTTCCTCACTAGTTAGGATATCATCGCCTCGAAGACGTAAGAATATTTGTGCAACAGCAATCGTATCTTTTTCGCAATAGGTAATAATTCTATCTATATTATTCTCCTCATAGTAAACACGATATACTTCACTGCCATCAATATCATCTTTTGGTGAAGGAATGCCGAGTACATTAGTTAACAATTTTAAAGAAGTATAGCTTTTATAATCTCCAAATTTCCATAAATCTAAAGTGTCGAGATGAGGAACTTCCCAAGGCTTCTTCCCAAAAAGGTTGAGCTTATACGGAAGCTCGATAGCGTTAATTATCATACGTCTTGCAATGTATGGAAAGTCGAACTCCTTTCCGTTATGAGCACAAAGCAGATGCTTGGCTTGACTAAAATGTGAAATGAGTAGGGTTTTAAAATCTTTTAATATTTTTATTTCTTCACCAGAAAACGAAGTCGTTCTAAAGGTGCGTTTATCATCTTGAAATGTAAAATAGCCAACCGAAATACATATTATATTTCCAAACTCTGCCCAAATTCCTGCTCTTGGATAAAACTCTTCAGCAGTAAATTCATCTTTACGTTGATATTGTGATTTCTTGTTTGGATTTCTCTAAATCAGAAAAATGCTGTGTTTCCGGAATCGTTTCTATGTCCAGAAAGAGTATATTTTCTAAATTTAGTTTATGAATCATATTTATTTTTCGCTATTTCCATTCCGATAATTATCGGGAGTTATCTGGAGAAACCTTTTATTATTTAACGATTTACTTCCCATCATTTTATAAGCCTCATCTATATACGTGTAAAAGTTTGGGGAATGTGGATCCTTGCTCATATCTTTTGGTATTTCAATTCTATGTCCAAGACGCACGATAATAACATTGTCTTGAGGAATAACAATAACCATTTGTCCTAAATGCCCTCTCATATAAAAAATATCTTTATTATTATGTTTTGCAAGCCACCAGCCATAACCGTATTCAGGACTTGCTGTAAAACGAGGCGTTATAGATTTTGCAATAAAAGCTGAATCTAAAAGCTGCTTTCCATTCCATTTACCATATTGTTTGTATAATTTTCCAAAACGCGCAAAATCACGCGCATTACTGGCAACACAACAGAAGGTTTTTTCTAAACCACTTTCTTCGCTATCTAATTGCCAAAAAGCTTCATTTTCGGCACCTAGAGGTCTCCAAAAACTGTCACTTAAATAATCTGATAGTTTTACGCTTGTTGCTTTTTCAATTACCATTCCTAAAAGCTGGGTATTACCACTTAAATATTTATACGATTGTCCAGGAACTTCGGTTACTTTTACACCAAGCATCATTTTTTCTAAATCATCATAAAAATAGGCTCTTGTCATAATAGATAAAGGAGAATAATAATTTTCATCCCAATTTAAACCCGAAGCCATTGACGACAAATCTCCAACAGTTAATTTATCTGCCAAGCCTTCCTTAAATTCAGGATAAAAATCACTAACAAGCTGATCTAAACTTTTAATTTTGCCTTCCATAATGGCTTTGCCCAACATAGCAGAAATCATACTTTTTGCCATTGAGAACGAATTACTTTTAGAATCTTTATTATAACTATCATAGTAGTTCTCAAACCAAATACTATCGTTTTTAATAATTAAATAAGCAACTGTTCCTTTATCGTTGTTAAGATTAGTAAGTACCTCTGTTTCTTTTACTGTATTATAGTGTTTATGAAAATTCCAAGGTTGTGCTGTTCCTTTTTTGATAGTTCTGTTATCAAACACATTATAATCTGAAAGGTAAGAAGTTGTATGACCTTTTGCATAAATGGTTCTTACCGCTTTAATTATGTAGTCATAATCAAATACATAAAGAGTAATAATAAGTAATCCGAATAGAATAAGGATCCATTTTAAAAGTCTTTTAAGAAATCTCATATACAAATATTATTTAGTTTTTAAAGATAGATTTTTTTATTGAATAATAGATTCCTGCCTTCGCAGGAATGACAATTAAAACAATGATTGCTGTTTATACGGACTTTCATGTTCTAACAACCATTGTTTTCTATGTAATCCACCAGCATATCCTGTTAAACTTCCATCGCTTCCAATCACGCGATGACATGGCACTATAATCCAAAGAGGATTTTTACCATTTGCGTTTGCCACAGCACGAATTGCTTTTACGTCGCCCAATTGTTTCGATAATTCTAAATAAGATAATGTTTTACCATAAGGAATAATTTGTAGTTTTTCCCAAACTCGCTTTTGAAATTCTGTGCCTTGCGGATTAAGTTTTAAGCTGAAATGTTCTCGTTCACCATTAAAATACTCTTTAAGTTGGTATATACAATCCTGAAGTTCTTCGGGAATTATTTCTGTAATAATCTCATTTGAATTTAAAATAGTAACCGAAGAAATGCCGTCTTCATCACCAATTATTTTAGCTATGCCTAGAGGTGTTTCTATGGTGCAATTGCTCATTTATCTTTAGTGCTTTAAAACTCTAAAGTACTAATTATTTACAATTTAATCCTTGACTTTTGAAGCCGTATAAAACACTTGTTGTAAGGCTGGACGAATATTCAGATTGTAAATATTACGATGTGTTCTTGTTGGGTAAACTCGATTTGACAAAAAGATAAATACTAATTGTTCTTTAGGATCAGCCCAAACAAAAGCACCTGTATATCCAGCATGTCCAAAACTTGCCGCATTAACTTCTGGTGCTGGATACGCTTTTTTTATACTCAAAGTGTCATTTCCAATTAATGGTTTATCAAATCCTAAGCCCCGACGATTATTATTTTTTGGGTATTGAATTTTGGAAAATTCGTTGAGTGTTACTTCAGTAATATAGCGTTTACCATTATAAATACCTTTTTGTAAATACATTTGCATCAGTTTTGCTAAATCTGAAGCTGTACCAAACAAACCAGCATTTCCAGAAATACCACCAAGCAATGCTGCGTTTTCATCATGAACCCAACCTTTGGTAAGCGTTTTTCTGAAGAGGGAATCTTTTTCGGTTGGAACAATACTGTTTTTAAAACCTTTAGACATTGGGAGATAGCCTAAAGTATTACATCCTAATGGGCGATAAAAGTTTTTTTGAAGATAAGTTGTATAAGTGATTCCAGTTATATTTTCAATAAGTTGGGGATAGATTAAAGAGGCTAATCCTGAATATTTATAGGTTTTATCGCCACTTACTTTAGATAGTTTAATTATCCGAAACACCTTTTTCTTAAAACGCTTATTGATGTAGATGTTTGAGTATGCTTGATTAGGAAATCGTTTACTTTTTATATGTCTTGCAAAACGTCTATTTAGTTTTCCTTTTTTAAGAACTTCGTTTAAGAACACAATATAAGGTTGTAGTCCGGATTGATGTGCTAACAATTCGCGAAGCGTAATATTGTTTTTGTCTTTTCTATGCTTCCAGGATTTCCAATAGCTGCTAAAAGGAACGTCTAAATCAAGCTTTCCTTCATCATACAATTTCATTAAAGCAGGAAGAGGACCAATTATTTTGGTAACTGATGCCAGGTCGTAAATATCATTTAATGCTACTTTTTGAATACTATCGTAAGTATGATAACCATATGATTGATGAAAAATAATTTTATTGTTTTTTGCAACTAATAATTGTGCTCCTGGGAAAGCGTTTTCTTTTATCCCAAGTGTCATTATCGAATCTATTTTTTTTTGAATATAATTTGAATCTAAACCAGTTTCTTCAGGAGTTGCATATTGTAATTGTGCATTAATAAATGTTGTGGTTAAAAGAAAACAAGAAAGAATAAAAAACAGGGTTTTAAACATTATTTCAAAACAAGAATTATCCTGAAAGTTAAGAAATCAATTTCACAATGTCTTTCGCGAAGTAACTTGCAATAATATCGGCTCCTGCTCTTTTAAATGCAATAGTGGTTTCCATCATAATCTGGTCGTGGTCTAACCAGCCTTTTTCAGCAGCTGCTTTAATCATTGCATATTCACCACTTACCTGATACACAGCAACAGGAATATCGAATTTATTTTTTACATCTCGAACAATATCCAAGTATGCCATTCCTGGTTTTACCATAACAATATCTGCCCCTTCTTCAATATCCATTTTGATTTCACGAAGTGCTTCATGACGATTTGCAAAATCCATTTGATACGTCTTTTTGTTTTTTGGAACATTTACCAAATCAACAGGAGCCGAATCTAAAGCATCCCGAAATGGGCCATAAAATGCCGATGCATATTTTGCAGAGTAGCTCATAATTCCAGTATCTGTAAACCCTTCATCTTCTAAAGCTTCACGGATAGTGAGAATGCGACCATCCATCATATCGCTAGGTGCTACAAAATTTGCTCCAGCTTGCGCATGAGACACACTCATTTCAGCTAAAATTTCAGCAGTATCGTCGTTGATTATTTTACCGTTTTTTACAATTCCATCATGACCGTAAATAGAATAAGGGTCGAGTGCCACATCTGTCATGACTAACATTTCTGGGCACACATTTTTCACATTTTTAATAGATTGTTGCATCAATCCGTTTGGATTTAAAGCCTCTGTCCCTTTATTGTCTTTTAAATTATCTGGTACTTTTACAAATAGTAAAACCGATTTTAATCCAAGTGACCAAAGCGTTTTCACTTCGTTCTCTAATACATCTAAACTGAACCGAAAGTAGTTTGGCATTGAAGTAATTTCTTCTTTGATGCCTTTTCCTTCAACAATAAAAAGAGGTACTAAAAAATCGTTTGGGGTAATTATCGTTTCACGAACTAAAGAGCGAATTACTTCATTAGTTCTTAATCGTCTGTTTCTTCGTAGTGGATACATTTTTATAATGTTTATCTGTTTCTTCGTTAATTGTTAATCCAATCTACAGGACTTTTAAGGGCATAAAGTAATTTTTCTTCTTTGCTTCCTTTTTCGGGATGATGATTGTAAACCCATTGTACATGTGGTGGCAAGCTCATTAAGATACTTTCTATTCTTCCGTTTGTTTTTAATCCGAAAAGCGTTCCTTTATCATGAACTAGATTAAATTCTACATAACGACCACGACGTATTTCCTGCCAAGTCCTGTTTGCTTCAGAATAAGGTAAATCCTTTCGTTTTTCAACAATAGGCACGTAAGATTCTAAAAAACTATCTCCAATTTCGGTTACAAAGTTATACCAATTTTCCATACTCATTACTTTGGATACCTTACAATAATCGAAAAACAAACCACCTATGCCACGAGCTTCGTTACGATGTGAGTTATAAAAATAGGCATCACAATGTTTTTTATATTTTGGATAGAATTCTGGGTTGTGTTTGTCACAAGCTGTTTTACAGACTTGATGAAAATGATTAGCATCTTCGTTAAACAAGTAATAAGGGGTTAAATCCTGTCCGCCACCAAACCAGCTATCAACAATCGTTCCTTGCTCATTATACATCTCAAAATAACGCCAATTGCCATGAACTGTTGGCACCATAGGATTTTTAGGATGCAATACTAAACTCAGCCCACAGGCATAAAAGTTAACTTCTTTTACTCCAAAATGGGTACGCATAGTTTGAGATAATTCGCCATAAACAGCCGAAATATTAACACCTCCTTTTTCAAAGACATTACCGTTTTCAATAACACGAGTTCTTCCTCCGCCTCCTTCTGGACGTTCCCAAAGGTCTTCATAAAATTTTGCTTTACCGTCAATTGCTTCAAGTTTGGAAGTTATAGTGTTTTGTAAATGTTGTATGTATTTATAAAACTTCTGTTTCATATTAATTTTTATACTCTTTCACAGCAACAATAAACGCTTTTGCATGGTCTATGGGAGTGTTTGGCAAAATACCATGACCTAAATTTACGATATACTTATCTTTCCCGAAATCGTTAATCATTTGGTGTACCATTTTTTTGATTTCTGATGGAGGTGAAAATAAGCGAGAAGGGTCAAAATTACCTTGTAGCGTTATGTTTCCACCAGTCAAATACCTTGCGTTTTGAGCGGTAATCGTCCAATCTATTCCTAAAGCACTTGCATTGCTTTTCGCCATTTCTTGCAAAGCAAACCAGCATCCTTTTCCGAAGGCAATTACTGGAGCATCATCTTTTAAGGCTTCAATAATTTGATTGATGTATTTCCACGAAAATTCCTGATAATCTACAGGGGAAAGCATTCCACCCCAGGAATCAAAAATTTGAACTACATCAACTCCAGCCGTTACTTTTGCTTTTAAATAGGAAATTGTGGTTTCAGTAATTTTTTGTAATAATTGATGTGCAGCTATAGGATTTGTAAAACAAAATTCTTTTGCTTTATCAAAAGTTTTAGAGCCTTGACCTTGTACACAGTAACATAAAATAGTCCAGGGAGAACCTGCAAAACCGATTAAAGGAATCTCGTTATTCAACAACTCTTTAGTTGCTTTTATGGCTTGCATTACGTAATCTAATTCGACATCAACATCTGGTACAATTACATTATCTACACTTTTTTGATCACGAACAGGATTTGGAAGATAAGGGCCAAAATCAGGTTTCATTTGCACCTCAATATTCATCGCTTGTGGAATTACCAGAATATCGCAAAATAAAATTGCAGCATCCATACCAAAACGGCGAATAGGTTGCACAGTAATTTCACTTGCCAATTCTGGAGTTCGGCAGCGCGTAAAAAAATCGTGCTTGTCACGAATTGCAATAAATTCTGGTAAGAAACGTCCAGCTTGACGCATCATCCAAACTGGAGGGCGATCTACAGTTTCGCCTTTTAAAGCTCTTAAAAATAAGTCGTTTTTTATCATATTTATTTCCCGCTAATTCCGATGGCTATCGGGAGGAATCTTTTTAATTACACTTCAATTTTATTACGAGATACCGAAACTAGTTCAGGATGACAATGGCTTAAACATAATTCAAATTCACTAATTCTATTACACTTTCAACAGTTGAAACTTTAGCAACTCTAACATCTTTAAAATGTTTTGATGCTTCTGTAGCTGTTGTTTCACCAATACAAAAAGCAATCTTATCTCCATTGTTTTCTAACAAATAACTTTTTATTGTTGATGGACTGTAAAACATTACACCTTCTACTTTTTCATCAATTTTTATTGAAGCTAATCTCGTACTGTACGCTTCAATTTCATTTACAGTAATGTGATTTTTGGTTAGAATATTTGGTAAATCATCAAGATGTAAATCACTACAAAAATAAGTGACTTCAGTACCTTCAATATATTCTATGAGATATTCAGCTAACTTTTTAGCGTTTGGTTCAGAATGTGTGACTTTTCCAATTTTTTGTTCTATCAAACGCTTTGTTCGTCTACCAACGCAATAGATATTTTTGAATTGTAATTCTTCCGCAGGAATATTTGTGATTAATGATTCAACAGCATTTTTACTGGTAATAATCACATTTTTAATTTCAGATTTTAAGATGAATGGATTTATTCTATTAGTATTAATTTGAATAAAATCACTGCCTTCAACGTTAATATCATTATGAAACAAATCTGATTGTGAGTTTGATAGTGATTTTGTAGAATATACAGTTACTTTTTTATCTACTTGTTTTAATTCATTCATCAATCGTTTACCACCACGTTCGATAATAAAATTTGCACAATAGGCAGCCATATCCTGATGTTCGCCTAATTTTTCGTTTCGAGTAACTTCAATCTTTTTTGTTCCGTCAATATTTAAAAGCACGCCTTGAAATGAAACTTGCTCATCTTTTATAAAAGCAATTGCTCCAATTGGAGCTGTACAACCACCTTCTAAAAGATTTAAAAACTTACGCTCAATAGAAGTGCAAATTTCTGTTTCCTCATGGTTTAATTCGGCACAAATAGCTTTTATATCTTCATCTTCATCTAAAACGGTAATCATTATTGCTCCTTGTGCCGGAGCAGGAATCATCCAATCTAAATTAATTGCGTTTTTAGGTCTTAATCCGATTCGCCCTAAACCAGCAGCAGCGAAAATGGCTCCATTCCAATCGTTGTTTTCTAATTTTTGTAAACGCGTATTTACATTACCGCGTAAATCTACAAGCGTGTGAGTTGGATATCGATTTAACCATTGCGCTCTACGTCGTAAACTACCAGTAGCAATAACAGCATCTCGTTGAGATAAAAACTCTTCATTGTTTTTATAAACGAGAGTGTCTCTTATGTTTCCCCGTTTTAAAACTGCAGCTTGCACAATACCTTTTGGTAAAATTGTTGGTACATCTTTAAGGGAATGTACAGCAATATCGATATCGTTATTGAGCATTGCAATGTCTAAAGTTCTGGTGAATATTCCAGTAATTCCCAGTTCATATAAGGGTTTATCTAAAATTAAATCTCCAGTAGATTTTTCAGGGACTAACACGGTTTTGTGACCGAGTTGTTCTAACATTTGTTGTACAGTTTTTGCCTGCCAAAGAGCAAGTTGGCTCTCACGTGTACCAATTCTAATAATTTTAGACATTTGTAGAAGTTCCTAACTGAAACACTTTTTTTATAAGTTCAAGGCTTTCATCGGCAGAAGCGTCATCACTTTTTAAATGATGCGCAAAGTGATTGGTAATTTTTTGAATAATATTGTTACTGATTAATTCGGCTTGTTCTACGTTGAAATCGGATAATTTTTTACGTTGTAATTCTAATTCAGTAGTTTTAAAATCTAATAATTTGTGTTTTAGAGCCTTAATAGTTGGTGCAAACTTTCGCGCTTCTAACCAACTATTAAACTCGTTTTTAACCTCTTCTATTATGACTTCTGCATGTGGAATATGTTTTTTTCTTTTTTCTAAAGCTTCATCTGTTATTTGAGAGAAATCGTCTAAATGTACAAGTGTTACGCTCTTTAATTCTTCAACGTTTTCATTCACATTTTTCGGTATAGATAAATCTAAAATTAAAAGCGGTTTATTGGTCTGAATAATTTGTTTATCTATTGTTGGGTTTTGAGCTCCTGTTGCAACAATTAAAACATCTGACATATTTATTTCTTCTTGTAAATTAGCGTAATCTTTAACAACAATATTGAATTTTCCAGCTATTCGCTCTGCTCTGTGTTTTGTTCTATTAATTAAAGTAATTTTTTCATTTTTGGTGTGTTTTACAAGATTTTCGCAAGTATTTCTTCCTATTTTTCCAGTACCAAAAAGTAAAATATTTTTCTCTGAAATATCCTTAACATTCTTAAAAATATATTGCACAGAAGCAAAAGAAACAGATGTGGCTCCTGAAGAAATTTTGGTTTCAGTTTTAATTCGCTTACTGGCTTGTATTACAGAATTTATTAGACGCTCTAAAAAAGCATTTAATAAACCATGTTTTTTTGAAGTTTTTGCACTAATCTTTAATTGACTTATAATTTCAAAATCACCGAGTATTTGACTGTCAAGCCCAGATCCAACTCTAAACATATGCGAAATGGCTTCTTTATTTTTATAAACGTAAGCTACTTTTTGAAATTCGTCTATAGTCCCATTAGTATTATCGCAAAGTAATTTTATGAGTTGAAAAGGATGCTGTGCAAAACCATAAATTTCGGTTCTATTGCAAGTAGATGTAACTAATAAACTCTCAATATTTTTTTCTTTAGCTTGATTAAGCAAAGTAGATTTTGAGGTTATATCTAAACTAAAACGGCCTCTAATTTTGGCATCTGCTTTTTTATAGCTTAAACCTATAGCATAAAAAGAATTTCCTTTAGAAATATTATATTGCTTCATTATCTAACTTGGATTATTGGAAGCAAAAATATGTAGCTAACGACTAAAAAAATAACGCTTAAAGAACTTTTTATATCGTTTGTGGGTTTTTAAACTTTATTTTTAATATTATATGATAAATGTCATATTTTTGCACTTAAATTAACCCTTTTTAACAAGTTAGTTTAGAATTAATATAAATAGTTATGAATGTAAATAATGATAATAGTACGTTAGAAAATGTCGCTAAAGGTGCTTTTGATGAAACTAAAGTTGATGAAGGGTTTATTATACTATTAAACAAAAATGAAAGTGACAAATTACAATATATTGAACGCGAAATAGATAGTGACTTCATTCAATTTCATTTTTGTTTAAAGGGGTCAATCAAATTTAATTTCAATAGCGGCAGATATGTATTAGATATTTTAGAAGAGAATTCCTTGCTCTTATATAATCCGCAACGAGAATTGCCAATTAATCTTGAAATTAGCCCTAAATCATGGTTAATTACGGTCCTGATTTCTATTAAAAAGTTTCACGGTTTGTTTTCTCAAGAGGCAGATTATATTAGGTTTTTAAGTGATGACAATAGAGATAAGAAATATTATAAAGATGGAAAAATATCGCCTTCAATGGCTATAGTTTTGAATCAATTAATAAACTATAATCTAAACCGGTCAATAAAGAATTTATACTTTAAAGGAAAGGCATACGAAATCTTAAGTTTGTATTTTAATAGAAATGAGGATGCAGATATTGAACAATGTCCATTTTTAGTAGATGAATCTAATGTTATTAAAATAAGAGAAGCAAAGGATATTATTATTTCAAGAATGGTAGAGCCGCCAACACTACAAGAGTTATCAGAAGAAATTGGTTTAAGTTTAAAAAAGTTAAAAGAAGGATTTAAACAAATTTATGGCGATTCGGTGTATAGCTTTTTGTTTGAATACAAAATGGAAGTGGCTCGAAAACTATTAGAATCGGGTAATTATAATGTTTCCGAAGTTGGTTTAAAAGTAGGCTACAGCACAGCAAGTCATTTTATAGCTGCATTTAAAAAGAAATATAGAACAACGCCTAAAAAATATATAATGTCTTTGAGTTAATTGACAATAAACCTGTTGTCAGGTATTTAAAACCTTATAGGTTATGATAATGAAATAAATATGAAAGGAATTTTACTTATAAATTTAGGTTCACCAGAAAGCCCAAACCCAAAAGACGTTAAGAAATATTTAGGTGAGTTTTTAATGGACGAACGTGTGATAGACGTTCCGCTTTGGGCAAGAACACTACTTGTAAAAGGCATAATTTTAAATACAAGACCAAAAGCATCGGCATCAGCTTATAAAAAAATATGGTGGAAAGAAGGCTCGCCTCTTATTGTGATTTCAGAAAAACTTAAGGAAAAGGTTAAAAAGCAAGTAAACATTCCAGTTGCATTAGCCATGAGATATGGAAGTATGACCATAAAAAAGGGACTCCAAGAATTGGTTAACAAAGGTGTGGATGAGATTTTATTATTTCCGTTATATCCACAATTCGCTATGGCAACAACCGAAACAATTTTAGTAAAAGCTAAAGAAGAACGACGCAACTATTTTCCAAATCTTAAAATAGAATCAGTTCCGGCATTTTATAACAAACCAGATTATATTAAAGTGCTTTCCAATTCAATACAAGACGCATTAAAAGATATAGACTACGAGCATCTTTTATTCTCATATCATGGTGTTCCCGAACGGCATATTAAAAAAAGGGATATTACAAATTCACACTGTAAAATAGATAAGACTTGTTGTGAAACACCTTCAAAAGCTCACGAATTTTGTTACAGGCATCAATGTTATGAAGTAACACGATTGGTTGCTAAAAAACTTCAACTTACAGTTGGGACATTTTCAACTTCATTTCAATCCCGATTAGGATTTGATTCTTGGTTGCAACCATATACTGACCTTACAATCGAAAGATTGGCAAAACAAGACATTAAAAAAATGGCAATAGTAACTCCAGCTTTTGTTAGTGATTGTTTAGAAACACTTGAAGAAATTGCCATGGAAGGTAAAGAGATTTTTAAAGAATTGGGAGGAAAGGAATTTACAACTGTTGCCTGTTTAAACGATAATGATGATTGGGTAGCCTTATTAACAAAATGGATACATGATTGGGCTTTAAAAGAAACAATTTTAAGTTAAAATTGAATTCACATAATAATTAATAGCTATTAATTATTACTTTTATTTGCTAATAATTAAACCAAAAACAATTATGCGATTTTCGACAGTAATTATAGCAATGCTACTTTTCTTATTAAGCGATACCCAAATCAATGCACAAACATTTAAAGAAGCACAATACGATGCTTTAGAATATAGACTTGTTGGTCCTTTTAGAGGCGGACGAAGTGCTGCTGTAACAGGAGTATCAAACCAGCCCAATCTATTTTATTTTGGTGCAGCGGGAGGAGGAGTTTGGAAAACTTCAAATGGTGGGCGAGAATGGGAAAACATTTCTGACGGTTATTTTGGCGGAAGCATAGGAGCGATAACAGTTTCGAAAAACGACCCGAATGTAATTTATGTTGGAGGTGGCGAAAAAACCGTTAGAGGAAATGTGTCTTCTGGATATGGTATTTGGAAAAGCGTTGATGCAGGAAAAACATGGACGGAATCTGGATTAAAAAACTCAAGACACGTGTCTCGTATTGCTGTTCATCCAACAAATTCAGATATTGTTTATGCAGGAGTGTTAGGAAATATTTACAAGCCAACTCTAGAAAGAGGTCTTTATAAAAGTACAGACGGAGGGAAAACATGGCGTAAAACATTATTTGCTAATGACCATGCAGGCGTTGTAGATTTAATTATCGATCCAACAAATCCTAGAATTTTATACGCTTCAACTTGGCGTTTACAACGTACTCCTTATAGTTTAAGTTCTGGAGGAGAAGGTTCTGCACTATGGAAAAGCACAGATGAAGGAGAAACCTGGAAAGAGATTTCAAAAAACAAAGGCTTTCCAAAAGACACTTTAGGAATTATAGGTGTAACCGTTTCATCGGTAAATAACCAACGTGTTTGGGCTATGGTTGAAAACAAAGAAAAGGGGGGCTTGTACCGTAGCGATGATGGAGGTGAAACATGGACACAGGTAAACAGCGAGCGTAAATTACGACAAAGAGCTTGGTATTATACACGTGTTTATGCAGACACAAAGAATGTAGATGTTGTGTATGTTTTAAATGTTCGCTATCATAAATCTACAGATGGTGGAAAAACCTTTAACACTTATAATGCACCTCATGGCGATCATCATGATTTATGGATTGCTCCCGAAGATCCAAATCGTATGATTATGGGAGATGATGGAGGAGCACAAGTGACTTACGATGGAGGAATAACCTGGAGTATATATCACAATCAACCCACAGCACAATTTTATCGTGTGACAACAGACAATCATTTTCCATATCGGATTTATGTAGCTCAGCAAGATAATTCGGCTATAAGAATACCTCACAGAACTAATGGCAGATCCATTGGAGAAGACGATTGGGAAAGTACTGCTGGAGGAGAATCTGCTCATATTGCAGTCGATCCAGAAAACGACGATATTATTTATGGAGGAAGTTATGATGGATTTTTAACAAGAGTAAATCATAAAACCGGAACTGTAAGAGCCATTAATGTGTGGCCAGATAACCCAATGGGTCATGGAGCCGAAGATATGAAATATCGCTTTCAATGGAATTTTCCTATAATTTTTTCCAAACACAACACAAAACGATTATATACATTTTCTAATCAAGTTCATGTTACCGAAAATGAAGGTCAATCATGGAAAATTATTAGCCCGGATTTAACAAGAAACGATCCTGAAAAATTAAAATCTTCGGGAGGTCCAATTACTCAAGACAACACGTCTGTTGAATATTATTGCACCATTTTTGCTGCACAAGAATCGGCATTACAAGAAGGCTTACTTTGGGTTGGAAGCGATGATGGTTTGGTACATGTTACAAAAGATGGTGGAGAAAATTGGGAAAATGTAACTCCTAAAGGTATGCCAGAATGGATGATGATTAATAGTGTTGAGCCAAGTGTTTTTGATGCGGGAACTTGTTATATTGCAGGCACAAAATATAAATCGGGAGATTTTGCACCTTACCTTTACAAGACTGTAGATTATGGAAAAACCTGGACGAAAATTACTAACGGAATTGCTTCAGAGCACTTTACAAGAGTACTTCGCGAAGACCCAATACAAAAAGGATTGTTATATGCAGGTACCGAAACAGGAATGTATATTTCGTTTAATGATGGAAAAAACTGGAATCCTTTTCAATTGAATTTGCCAATCGTTCCAATTACAGATTTAACGATAAAAGATAATAATTTAATTGTCGCAACACAAGGGAGGAGCTTATGGATATTAGACGATTTAACAGTTTTGCATCAGTTGTATAATGTTCCAGAAAATGTAAATATTTTGTTTCATCCAAAGGATGCTTACAGAATGCGTGGAGGAAGTAAAAAAGAAAGCAAAACCGAAGGCACAAATCATCCTAATGGTGTAATGACCTATTTTAATTTAATGGATTATGTTGAAAAAGAAGAAATATCTCTAACGTATTTTGATACAAAAGGTGATACCATTAAAACGTTTAGTACTAAAAATAAAAAGAAAGACAAATTAGAAATAAAAAAAGGAGCAAATCTGTTTGTTTGGAATATGACTTTTAAAGGTGCAGAAAAATTGGATGGTATGATTTTGTGGTGGGCAAGTTTAACAGGGCCAAAAGCAATTCCTGGAGAATATAAAGTAAGTCTTAATGTAAATGGTAAAAGTATTTCACAGCCTTTTACTATTGTTGCTGATCCAAGATCCGAAAGTTCTTTAGCCGAAATGCAAACGCAGTTCGATTTTATAAAAGATGTAAATAAAACTATGGATAATGCTCATAAATCCATAAAGAAAATTAGAAAGATAAATGAACAATTAACTGCTTTTGAAATCCAATATAAAGATGATGAAAGTGTAAAAGAACTTTTAGAGAAAGCCGAAAAACTAAAAGAGCAATTTTCAGAAATTGAAAAAGAACTATATCAAACCCAAAACAAAAGTGGTCAGGATCCTTTAAATTTCCCTATACGACTAACTAATAAATTAGGACATTTAAATTCTTTGGTAAGAATGGGAGATTTCCCGCCAACCGAGCAAGATATAGCTGTGAAGAATGAATTATCGAAACAAATTAATAATCAACTTACAACTTTTAATGATTTGGTGGATAATGAGATTAAAGCGTTTAATGCAGCATTTAATAATAAAAAATTGAATTATTTATTTGTTGAGGATTAATGGAGTTATACAACTATATAAAAGCACTACATCTTATTTTTGTTATTACTTGGTTTGCTGGATTATTTTATATTCCAAGATTATTTATATATCAAATAGAAGCCTTCTATAAACCTTCACCTGAAAAAGAAATCCTAGGCAAACAATTAAAACTAATGGCGAAGCGTTTATGGTTTATTATAACATGGCCTTCAGCCATATTGGCAACACTATTTGCCATCTGGCTTTTGTTTTTAATCCCAATATGGCTCGAACAAGGATGGATGCATGTTAAATTAGGATTTGTAGTTTTACTTTTCTGGTATCACCTTAAAACGCATCAAATATTTAAACAATTGCAAAAAGACGACGTAAGATATACATCAAAGTTTATGCGAATCTGGAATGAAGGAGCAACCCTCATTTTATTCTCCGTGGTTTTTTTGGTCATTTTAAAAGATGCTATCAATTGGGTTTTTGGAGTTATAGGAATAGTCGTACTGTCAATTTTATTAACGATAGGGATTAAATGGTATAAAAAAATTAGAGATAAGAATCCTAAAGCTTAATTTCAATCTTCAAATTCCAAAACCAAAATTTCAACATTGGTAGTTTTGGAATTTTAAAATTTTAACATTGAGATTTGTTTTAAAGAATTTGGTTTGATTATTGTTATATTTATGAAGTAAATTTAGTAGATGGCTACAAACAGATTGTCTTTACGTTCCCGTATTTTTTTGTATATGATATTATTGGTAGTTGTTGCATCAATATTGATTGCTTTAGTTACTATTTATCAATATAGTGAGCAATCTAAAGATTATCATATGCAGCGCCTTGCGCGAAAAGAAGTTCAACTACTTTCAAGTATGAATTATGTATTGAAAGAAACTTCTTGGCCTATAGATACAGAACATTTAGGGCTTATATTCAAAGATGAAATTTATAAAATTGCTGATTATTTAAATGTTGGATTTAATCTATATGATTTAGATGGAACCTTAATTAAAAGCTCAAAATCTGCTTTTATAAATGATTCTTTAATAAAATGTATTTCAACGGATATTTTAAATAAACTATCACAAAGCATTGATAAAAAATATATAGAGCATATTGATATTATGGGAGGTGATTTCCATTCTTCTTATATCGTATTTTCCGATTCTAAAGCAAAACCTTTAGGTATATTAAATGTACCCTATTATCAAGACGATTCGTTTAGTAATGCAGAACTTAAAGAGTTTTTAATACGCTTGAGTTATGCCTATTTTGTAATGCTGTTAGTTGCTGTTGCCTTTGCTTTTTTTGTGTCTAAATATATTACACGTTCGCTTAAAACTATTAGTGATACGATGAATGAAACTCGGTTAGAAAAACGAAATAAAAAAATAGAATTAAAAGGTGCGAGTCAGGAAGTTTCGATATTGGTAGAGTCGTATAATAGTATGATAGATGAATTGGAAGAAAGTGCGGTAAAATTAGCAAAAAGCGAAAGGGAACACGCTTGGAGAGAAATGGCGAAGCAAGTGGCACACGAAATAAAGAATCCGTTAACACCTATGCGATTGAGCGTGCAGAGCTTTCAACGAAAATTCGATACAAACGACCCAAACGTTCTTCAAAAAGTTGACGAGTATAGTAAAACCTTAATACAACAAATTGACACATTGAGTTCTATTGCATCAGCGTTTTCAAGCTTTGCCAAAATGCCAGCACAAAAAAATGAAATGCTCAATATCGTTGAGGTTGTAAATTTAGCGCTGGATATTTTTACTGAAGATTATATTAGTTTCACATCAAAGGGAAAGGAGGTTATTGCAAAATTTGACAGAACACAACTTATTCGTGTAGTTACTAATTTAGTAAAAAATGCCATACAAGCTATTTCAGAAGAGCAAGAACCAAAAATTATGGTAAGCGTTTATTCTAAAAATAATACTGTTTTTATTACAGTGAAAGACAATGGAGATGGAATTTCAGAAGAAAATAAACCAATGGTTTTCGAACCAAAGTTTACGACTAAATCAAGCGGAATGGGATTGGGGTTACCAATGCTTAAAAAAATTATTGAAACTTATAACGGAAGTATTACTTTTACATCACAAGAAGGAGAAGGAACTACTTTTATTGTAACGTTTCCTAAAGAATAAACCTATTCCTGTTTAAGCAGGAATCTCATTGAATTAATTATGAAACATCCATTACTAAATCTCGATACTTAAGAAAATGATTATATGGATGCTACATGTGTCCAATAAAAAACAATAAATATGAACACATGAATTACGATAATATCTTATCCCAATTCCAAAATGGGATTACAACAATAACCATTAATCGTCCAAACAAATTGAATGCTTTAAACACAGAAACCATTCAAGAATTGC
>Ga0208879_1002196_pt1 | contig 17546 bp, 13 predicted proteins | sample Knorr_S15_td_Bot_FD_185605 | JGI IMG/M metagenome (GOLD analysis project Ga0208879, IMG submission 185605) | Marine microbial communities from Southern Atlantic Ocean transect - Knorr_S15_td_Bottom_ad_5009_LV_A (SPAdes) (version 2) | ecosystem: Environmental > Aquatic > Marine > Oceanic | place... | reverse complement strand
GGGAAATCGTCGGATTACAAGAAAATACAAAAATAGCATATTCTGATGATGATGATAACTCGGGACTATTGACAGATCCAATAACCGGACTTCGAGGTCGCCCTGACCAAATAGTGATAGTCGATGGTGAATTTATTCCAGTTGAACAGAAAACCGGAAGAATACCAAAATCCCCTCACAGCTCTCACAAAATGCAAGTCTTAGCGTATTTGCATTTGGTTGAAATTAATACTAAACGACCAACTCCTTACGGTGTTTTACGATACGGGAATGAAGATTTGCATCAAATCTCTTGGGATGAAGAGAATAAAGATTTATTGCTTGATGCTATTGCTGAAGTTCAGAGATTAATGGTTCAAGGCAATGCAAAAAGAAACCATAACAGACCGGGGAAGTGTAAAAATTGCTCACGCAATTATGCATGTCATGATGCTTTAGTTTGATTCATTCTGTCGCACAATCTGCTTCCAAGGGATACTTGACACATGTTTTTGTTATCGTCAATTGAATATTGAAATTGTCATGGATTAGTCCAAATGTTTCTTCACCAATACCTCTCGCTTCAACATCTAGTACCCACTCACCCTTAGCAAATTCAGGAGTTGGTTCAAGAGTTTCTTCAACCGGTGCTGAATCTGAACTAACGTCGACATGCCATTGTATTGCCCCTTCTGAATCAGTTAATGTGGCTCTTACATACCTCGTATTATTTTCAAATTGTGGAAATAATTCAGAAAATGTAAATGCGGCCTTGAAATATACTGAAATTTCAGTAACAGAATCATCAACAACAAATGTTGACTTGTTAGTATATGGCTGTATTTCTAATGTAGTATAGATGTGAGAAACATATATTTTGTCATAGTCGAATGCCCATTCGGCCGGTTCTCTAAATCCTTCAACTGCTTCGCGTGCTGGAATTAAGCCCAAACAACCAACTGTTGAAGTCATCAATATAGCCAGAACAACTAGCATTGGTAATAATCTGCGCTGCATCAAATATAGCCAATCTCCCTTTTGTTTTCAATGCCACCCCCGCTTGAGACAATTTGAAGCCAAGTTGTGTTGTGAGTCAAATCGCCTGGATGACGCACATGGTGGCCGAGCGAAAGCGATGACGAACTCTATGAAAGCCGACAGGCACCAACATCTCTCTTTGATCAGTACTCAATATCATTCAAACTTAGCACCGCAGGTACTGCACTCATTCGCTTCTACTGCAATATCTGCGCCACATGCACCACATTCTGCAAATTGAGAAATTTCTTCTTTTCGCTTAGGAGCGCGGCGTTTTGGCTTCTGTGCTTCCCTTGCAGCAGCAACTTCTGAATCGGACTTAGTAGATGCTGAAAGTGGGGCATCATCGTCTTCAAAGGAGAAATCTGTTTTTGATTCTATAACCTCATTTCCTACAAATGCATTGCTGGTTGCACTCATTCCAACTTCTACCTTTTCACCAGGCAATACACCTTTTTCACCTGTGACTTGGAAGATTTGCTCTCTAATTCCTGCATCACTTGCAGATAATTCCTTGCCGTCATCCAAATGAGCATGAAGTTCACGACCTTCTAGCATCTCGTCAATTCCAACTCCAACAGCGGCTTCTTTTGCACTCTTGAGTGTCGTAGTAACCTTGTTCTTATATTCTTCAATCTCTTCCTCTGTGAGTCCTTCGAGCGCTATCTCGTCTGCATGTCGTCTATCGTACGCAGCTTCAACCTCTTCCTCGGCACTCTTCAATTTTTCATCCCATTCTTGCCCTAGATGTTCTTCATCATAACCAAATTCTTGTGCTGTTGATGCGAAATCTTCTGCTCCAGTAACGATTTCATCTTCGTCTTCCTCAACTTCAATAGGAATGTGCTCTTTCTCTTCTACAACTCTTCTTTGGCGTTGTTCAAAGAATGAAGATACATCCTGCTTAGCACCACAATACGGGCAATCTTCCATCAAGTCAGGAATAGATTCTGTACATTCATGGCAATCGTGGAATTGCTTTCTAGCCTTCTTTAGATTGTATGAGCAATGCGGACAACGGTCTACATCTCCTTCTAACTCGCCATCACATGATGGGCAATAATCGAAAATATCTCTTTCCACTTCCTCTTCTCTTTCCCTCGTAAGAATAAATGCCACTACTAGCAATGCGACCAACGCAATAGCACCGCCCCCAAGTAAAGTCATTGTTCCTTTAGTAGATGCTCCATTACTAGTTATTCCACCATCAGCAGTTGCCGTTGGGAAAGCGCGTGTGAGCATACTAGTGACAGTCATATCTGATGGTGAAATTTTGATAGTACTAATTGGCGATGAAGCAACAAAACTACAAGAAATAGATGCTCTATCACCTCTTTCCTCTATTGTCACAAGCATTGTCTCTAATAGATCTCCATTTCCATCATCACAGTTGAATGAAACATTACCTGTTTCAATACTTGTCATGTTTATTGACAATGTGTAAGCATTACCACTTTGCAATGGCACAGTGGCTGTACTGCCAGTAATATCAGTTAATGAAATAGATGAATACACCCATTGTAATCTCAATGGAGCCTCAACCAAGATACTACCAGTTGCCAAACTATTCAATGGGTTACTATCCCAACTGGTGCTATGTGGAACCCATTGTGCTTCAAATTCTGCTGTATGAGAGCCGATTAATGTGGTCAAGGCAATATCCCATGGTTGAGTTGCTCCTGCATCGACAAATATCCAATCTGATTGACCTTGAATTCCTTCCCAAACATATACAATTCTTCCTCGCACTTGAATGTCTCCAATGTTAGAAATACTAACTCTCCAAGTCACATCTTCACCAGAAACAATTGATGAAGAAGAAGGTATTGCATCTCCATCAACAAAAATATCTGGAATTGGATATATGGAAAGTTGTCCAGATGCTCTATCATTATCAGTTGTCTCTTGGATGAAACTACCTTCATTGAAGGGATCTAATTGTGCAGTAACAATATGTGAACCTTCACTCAAAGAAGATAGGTCACTTATTGTCAGTACTTGACTCCAAGATGTCTCGGCATAACCTGCACCTGTGAGAGTAACAGTGAATGGAACCAGCGATAACAAACCTCCATTATCAGTTGGAATCTCAAGACGAAGAGGAACTTCAGTGGTTCCGGTTCCATTGGTTCTACCTAGAGTCCCTTCAATTGTCCATGGACCTTCCAAAGCGTTATCTTCAACACTTACCGTAAGACCTCCAATATGGTAGACATCCATTCTTGTCTCAACCAACAAAGATAGTTCTACAATCTTGTTTAACTCTGAGGCTTCATGTACTTCTTCATAATAATCTGGATTTAGATAGATGGTATGAGTTCCACTTTCTGGTGCAATAAATGTAGTATTAACCCATTGTGACTGACCTGCGAGTATTGCTGGGGTTGGCAAAAACTGTTCTTCACCACTGGATGAGGAAAAATGAAGGGTACTCGCTGATGCATCAACACTACCCGTGTTGGTAATCCGAGTTGATGCTGTAACATTATCGCCAAAGTGAATTCCACTCGCAGGAGATAATTCGCTTTCAACTACTCGCAGATTTGGCAAGCCTGTTACTACGAACTCGAGGTAAAATGATGCTTCGGTGTCGCCGTTATGAGAAAAAGTTACCCAAACTTTGTGATTTCCTTCTGTTAGTGAACTCCATGTTGCACTAACATCAACTGTTGATTCACCAAGGATATTGACTGTGTTCATTTCAAGTAATTTAATTAAACTTACTCCGTCTTTGTAAAATGCATATTCAACATCAAATGCATCAATTTGTTGAGAGTTGTAAAGTGTTAGCAAAATGTTGATTGAACCACCTGCTTCAGGAGATGCCGGCAGGATACTCAAAGTAGATGGTGAGGCCTGAATACCACCACTAGTTTCTGCTGAAACTGATAACGGAATCATTGTCAGAGCCAACAATACTACGACCAGCGTGGACTTCAACTCGTTCGCCATGTAACTAAGCGTGGTATTGCGTAGCACTTGAACCCATCTCAAACCAAAGGCATTAGTTGTCAAGACTTAGAGATTTTTTTCACCCGCCAAAATGCCATACAATCGCTGAAAGAAGTATTATTTTGGCAAATGATATTACCTTCGCTAAATTGTCAAAAGAAGCAATTCTAAGGGTAGCATTGAAGGCTGAGCCCAAACGTCTCATGGCTATGCAGGGGAGGGCGGCGAGTATCGTGTTGATTTTTCTTCTCGCCAGTCTTGTCTCCCCGCTAATTAATTGCAATGATAAAAGTGATACTTTATCAGACGCAATTGTTGTAAATAACTCCCCTTCAAATATCACTATCGCATTCAGTAATGGTCCAAATACAAATGATGATATCACCGGAATACATACTCTCACTTTTACATTGAGTGGAACTGGTAATATTTCTTCTATATTGATTGAAATTTTAGATTCTGCCACATGGAGTACGGTAGCAAATTTGACCGGAACACCGTGGTTAAAACATTTTGATTCAACAGCATTTACCAATGGGAGTTATACACTAAGAGCTACTGCTTGGGATGATGATGTTGCAAATAATACAACAGCACAAAGCGGACTATTCAATATCGTTAACCACATTCCAGAAATCACGATTTTCAAGGTATTGAATCCTGATTACGGAACTGGTGATTCCGCTACCGATAGAGCATGGTTTGATATTGAAGCCAATGAAGATATTTCATTTAGATGGGGCGCTATTGATGATGATCTAAAACGCGCAACTCTAACCAACGCACCTGGGCCTGGCACTCCACCAGCAGATGGTCCGGGAACTCTCAATTATGGTTGGGATTGGGCAAGTGGAAATATGTCCGAAGGTGTTTCTAATCCTCGCTTAACGGTGTTTGATAATTCTGGACTTTCAAACTCCTCTACATTATTCATCGGCATAGATAGAACCGGGCCTAGTATCGGCACAGTATCGGTTGGTGATGGCTCTTCTTGGCAACAAAGTACATCTATCACACTCATAAATCTAATTTCAGGAAGTGATGACGGCCAAGGTAGTGGTGTTAGCCATGTTGAATGGTCTGACGATATTGGAGTGACTTGGAATTCTGTAAGCACAGATTCGACTACATTGACAATGAACGAAGGAATCCATAATATTGCAATTAGAGCAATTGACAATGTAGGAAATACTGGGCCAAGTGATACCATTACGATCAGAGTGGATGCGACTGAACCAGAAGCAGATGGCTGGACTGTTGATGAATTGACAACCAGTAAAATCGGTGGTGCAAATGTTTCACTCAGTGCTATTGATGAACAATCTGGAATTGATACAACTGCATCATATATCCAATATGGATTTGACTCAAATGGAGTTGGACAAACACCTGACCTTTCCGGACGTTGGATTACATTGGGCACCAGTGGCCTTGATGGAGTTGTTGGATTGGCTAATTGGGCAACAAAATCTCGGCAATATTTAATGCTTCAAGCAGTCGTTTTCGATGTTGCTGGTAACTCGATTACAACTGCACCGGCATCATACCAAATTCTCCCGGGATTAGACCTATATTGGAATGAAACAGAAACCAACCTTGACAGATTGGTTGTACGACCTGGAGAAAATACGGGAAATATCACGATAACCAGTGTATTGGAGAGCAACCAAGACTATGGCGGTAGTGTTGTAGTTAGGCTTGAATCTGCGCCAGCTGACCGCTCTTCCACTGTTCAATGGACAGTGATGGAAGCAAGAACTCTTGCTACAGGAAGTCTTTCAGACTCCACTGAGACGATGATATGGAATTACACTGTTCCAAAAACAGGACAATTCGATTTACGCCTAGTTATTGACTATGCAAATGGAATTGATGAGTATGATGAAGGAAATAATTACAACTACATGGTAGTCACTGGTGCAGCAATAACAAGCGCTGGATTAGTTCCTTCTTTCGCACCATCGATAATCGCACTATTATTCGCTGGAATTGTGGTTTCACATCTCCAACGAAGAAGCAACGATTGAAAAGAGGGGGGCTGTAGCCTCGCCTCATGCGCCAATCTCTACCTCGTGTTCCGCAAGGCCGAATTGCGGTTCTTATTGGAGTAAAAGGTGTTACTGCGAGGTCATTGCACAAAGCGGCAGGCTGTAAGGAATTCAATATTGACTCCGACACAGGTGATGTAGAGGTTGTTTGGGGCGAACCTGGCTCTTACGATCCTGTGAAGGCGATGAAATTACCAGATGTTATCAAAGCAATTGCCAGGGGAATGGCACCCAAAGCAGCAATTCGATTACTTCAAGATGACCACTTCTTTGAATTGGTTGATTTACGTGATTTTGTTGGCAAGAGAGCAAATCAACAACGCAGAATCCGTGCTAGAATTATTGGCAGTGAAGGGAAAATCAGAAAATTGATTGAAGGATTAACAAATACTGAAATCACTATTTACAAGTCAACAGTCGTATTAGTTGGTCATGAAGAAGGACTGGCAGCAGCAAGAATTGGTATCGAAATGATCGCTGGTGGTGCTGAACACGGTACTGTTTTGAACTTCTTAGAAAAAGACAGACGTAGGTCGAAATTGGCTAGTCGTAGTTTAGACAGTATTGAAATTAGAGACGATGACCCTATCGAATCTGGTTTTGCAGACCTTGTTCCTGGCCTTGCTGATTTGAGTGAAAGGCGCAATAGAAGGATGCGCGCTGCTCAAGTTGACCCCGAAGACTCTGAGGCAGTTGAGTTTGTGATGGTATTGGCTGACGATGAAAGTATCACTTTTTCTGAAGAAGAATGATTCAATCTTCTTCCTCGGCAACTATTTCTAACTTTTTAACATGGTCTAGATTCATATTCAACACTTCATACATAGCACTGGGTAAATCAACCTCAAGCCCTTGCTTTTGACCCCATTCAACCAACCTAGTTACATCTCTGACGAGGAACTCTTGAGCCTTTGGATGTGTTTCTATTACCGCCTGACCGACATCTATTACGACAGGCCCTCCATCGTGCCAAAGAATGTTATATGGGGAAAAATCACCGTGTGCAAGTTTTGCTTTTTGCCAAGTAACCGCTAAAAACTCCAGTAACTCATCATAAACAGGCTCTGGAACTTCTACTTTTACTTCTCTAAGTTTTGGACTAGGTGATGTTTCATCGCCCAAATATTCCATTACTAGGACATTCTTGTGCAAGCCTAATGGTTTAGGCACCTTCAAGCCCCAACGCGAAAGTCTTGTCAAATTACTATGCTCCTTACGCACCCAAATATCTACCAAATCTCTATGTCGACGCTTTAATCCACTAAACCTTCTATCTCCTTCGATATATTGTACCAAATTCTTGAACACGGCGTTTGAAGTGTGGAAAATTTTGACTGCAACCACTTTGCCATCTATATCGGTGGCATGAAAAACATGTGCTTCTTTTCCTCTAGCGATTGGAAAATCAAGTGTATCTATGACTCCGGTCGTCATCAATTTGTACAATGACATTAGAGTTAGTCTATCAAAAACTTGGTCAAAAACACGGCGGTCTACCCAATCATAAGTGCCTTTACCAACCACTCCTTGAAGTTTGGATTCAATATCACGAAACATTCTCTTGTGTCTATCTTCTTTCATCCAACCATATCGCCCGGATTTTGGTTCCAAATCATTGAGGAACTTCTTAGATTGCTTTTCGTAATATTCTGCATCCTCCCTCTCCTCAGGAGTTTGTTTTTGATTCCTATTCTTTTTCCTATTACGGCGATGCTGGCGGGTGTTATCTGTCAAATCTTCCCAGCCATCGGAACTCATAGACTCTCACCCTTTGATTGCCTAGCATAGCAATATGACATCAAAGCGTCGGTCTCAAGCGAATAATGCGTCAATATCATCATCGTCATCATCATCATCGTCATCAAGTGGATCATCGGCAATGACTTGAGTAGGTTCTTCTTCAGCAACTTCTGGTTGTGATTGTTCCTCGGTTGATTCTTCTTCAGTTGCAAATAAGTCATCTGTTTCGTCATCAACATCCTCAACAATATCTTCTGCTGCTTCGTCAGCAACAGGTTCTTCTTGGATGTCATCATCAAGCATGACATCTTCTTCCATGTCACTTACATTACCGAATAGGTCATCAAATTCATCATCATCATCTTGGCGGGTATTCATTCCGAACATATCAACAGATTCTGGAAGTACTCCTTTTCGCGAGAGATACATCGATTGTGTCTTACTGTATCTATGTTTTACATCCGCTTTAGCATCTTGGAAATCCCAAGGCCATACGATAATCAAATCTCCTTCGCGAACCCATTGTCGGCGGCGCATTTTTCCTGGAATACGAGCCAATCTCGTCTCACCATCAGCACATAGTACTGATACGCGACGTCCACCGAGAATTTGTTCAGCCAAGGCAAACATCTCATTGACCTTTTTATTAGGCATCTTGACGCGAATTTTGCCACCTGTACCCCCTTCAGGAGATTCAAGACGGGCTAGTTCTTCCACGTCTACTTTCTCTTCACGACGACGTCCCATATGCTTGCACCTAACTGCTCCACCAGCCAACCCTTCTTGAAGGGTTCACATACTCATGCAGTGATTTTAACGCAATTATTGACTTGCCCAACTATAATTTAGGCTATTTGCTGCCATTTCACACAAATTGATTAATGCATCTGCATTAATTCCGAAGAACACTGAAGCGACTACGCAAGCAAATATTGCTGTTCGTACTTGCCAGCCATGTGGAAGTGGACCTTGACGTGTTCCTTCTGGTTCGTAGAAATACATTGTAACAACAACACGCAGATAATAGAACACTGAAATTGCTGAATTTAGAACCATTATCAATGCTAACCACCAAACCCAGTGAGCATCGCCAATACTGAGAAGGTCACCGTTGGATATCGCATCCCCCATATCTCCGATTGCAACCTTAACAATTCCCATTATCATCAATAATTTTGACATGAATCCAGACATCGGTGGAACACCAGCAAGGCTAATCATAAAGATAAACATGGATACTGCAAGTAGTGGCTCTCTCTTTGCAAGTCCTCTTAAATTGGACATTTTTGAAACGTCTCCTTCACTTTCTAGAACTGAAAGAACAAGGAATGCTCCCAGCTTGAAACATACTAATACCACCAAATGGAATAATATTGCTGTCATCACCATAATCGCCGCATCTCCGCCATGACCTGCAAGTTTAGGATCCCAATTCCATGCACCAATCGCAGTTAATCCCGCAAGCATGTATCCTGCATGAGCAACTGATGAATATGCCAACATTCTCTTTGGATTGTCTGAACCTAGTGCTGCAATATTGCCCCAGGTCATTGTGACAACAGAAAGAATACCTAATGCAACTAACCAAATTGCTGAACCGTCACTGGCTTCTGGACTTGCGACAATTAACAACATACGAGTCAAACCGACAATTCCCATCGCTTTACTTGCTGTTGCCAATATTCCTGCGATTGGTGAACTCGCTCCAGCATATGCATCTGGTGCTGCGAAGTGGAAAGGTGCGGCGCTAACTTTGAAACCGAATCCTACCAAAACAAATCCAAGTGCAACCAATGGTAATGCTGGAGAACCTTGCGGACTCATCGCCTCAGCAAAGGCAACAGATAATTCTCCTAATTGTAGTGAACCGGCCCAGAGATATAGCATTGAAATTCCGTATAGTCCAATACCTGATGCAACAGAACCAACGATGAAATATTTCATTCCACCTTCTGTACCTTCCTTCGATTCTTTGTGGAATGCAACTAACACATATGACGAGAAACTTGCCAATTCCAAACCGAGGAATAACACAAACATATCCTGTGCCAGTGCGACTATTGCCATTCCCATTCCACATGTTAGCAGTAAGATGTAGAAATCGGCTTGTCGGCGGTTGTTGTAAAGAGCATTTGTGCTTCTGTCAGAAGCGTTAAATGATTGCAAACGATTCATGCTAGCGATTGCAGCAAGGGAAAGTGCACCGAAGAATATCATCTCAAATAGGCGTGAGAAGCCATTAACAAGCAATAATTCCTTTGAACTTCCTGGAAGAATATGACTGCCTCCATTAACTAATACATCTCCTGAATTTACCTCGTTAATGGTTGTTGGAAGTAATTCTGATACGATCATATAGCGTTGAAGACCGCCATCAAAGGACATTAGAACCTCAACAAATGCAATGATCATTGTGATTACAGCAATCCAACTTGGTAGGCGTGGATTGGAGAATAGAGAATATCTCTCTCCACCTAAGAAGTATGGTAGTCTGATTTGAGTTCCTGGAATCCTAAAGGTAGCCTTACCTAGATTTGGAATTATCATCATTGCAAAAAAACCAGCAACTAAAATCAATTCTGGACAAAGCGCAGTAGTGAAGTTAGCATCAAATGGTTGAACATATGTTATTGCTTCAGACATTTTAGACACCTCCGCTAAAGTTACCGAGAATCGGCATAATCAGACCTTCAAATATTTGGACTGTCCAGTCGTTCATCATATCCAATACAATCCATGGCATTACACCGAACAAGATTGTGAACATTGCTAATACGAACATTGCCAACTTCTCATGGTTAGCAATGTCAGGAATCGGATGGCCATCCATTGAAGTCGGTGGTTGTGTTTCATCTCCACCCTCAAAGATTGTGCGCTGCATACTCCAGAGATAGAATGCCGCAGTAACAACGATAGTCAGTGCTGGTCCAACCATCCACAATACACTCCAGCCTTCAGCGACTAAAAAGTGCCACAGAGCGATTAGGACCATTAATTCTGCAACGAAACCTGCCAATAGAGGAAGGCCAAGAGAAGCCATCCATGCGAACATCATAGATGTCGCTAACCAAGGTGAATGCTTGGCCATGCCGCGCATATCACCGATTTCCATACTGTGATAGTGGTGCTTGAATGCGCCACATACGGCGAATAGGTGAGGCGAGATAATACCGTGTGCAAACATCATGAATAAGGCTGCAGCCCAACCGATCGGTTGCATTGTAGCAATACCGATACAAATTACTCCCATATGAGATACAGAGGAATAAGCAACCATCTTCTTGAGATTGGTCTGACCCAAACAAACTATTGAACCCCAAACAAGTGAAACCATCCCAATTGCCATCAATACTAATTGGAAGTATTCCAAGGCATGTGGGAATAGTGCGATTGGCAATCTAAACATTCCATATGCACCCATCTTTAGCATTACACCAGCAAGTAGCATTGAGCCACCTGTAGGGGCTTCAACGTGCGCATCGGGAAGCCAAGTATGGAAAGGAACCGCCGGTAACTTGACCAAGAATCCGAGCATTAACATTGCAAAGATAATCTTCTGCATAGAAGCACCCAAAAACCAATTTCCATTCATGTTAGCATTCTGTGCATAGTTCACTAGTTCTGGAATATCGAATGTGCGTCCTGTCAATGAACCAGCATAGGCCAATGGTTCCAATGGGTTTTGCAAGAAGTATAGGGTGACAAGACCGAGTAACATAACTACGGAGGCTGTGAAGGTATAGATGAAGAACTTCTGGGCTGCATATTTTCTATCTGCGCCACCCCACTTGAGAATCAAGAAGAACATTGGAATTAAGGTTAATTCCCAGAAGACATAGAACATGAATAAGTCAAGTGCAACGAATACACCGATTAGTGCTCCACCCATAAATAGAATTAGAGGATGATAGAATGCTCCATTCTTTTCATCCCAAGTTGCAATAATAGTAATCGGCAGAAGTAGTGTTGTCAGCCAAACCATTGGGAATGAAAGTGCATCAAGGCCGACGCTCCAATAAATTCCTAATGAATCAACCCAAGAATATCTTGCAGTAAATTCATAATTGTTGAAAGCAATTCCCTCAAATCCATTTAAATCTCCAAAATAATTGTAAAACATTGCAGTAGTCAAACCAAGCAATCCTAAAGAGAACAACAAGATTGCCCATCTGATTGGATTAACCAACTTCTCTCGGACTTCTTCACTCAAATTAGAGACTGTTCCCATAATGATTAGGCTCGCAATAATCGGGAATCCGACCAAAGGCATTGAAATTAGGTCTTGCAATCAGGCCACCCCCCAGATAAAGAAGAAAATCAGCAAAGTTCCTATCGCCACCCAAAGAATGTAATCACGAGCAGAACCAGTTGTTAGAGAACGAACTGTGGTTGAAATCTTTTGCGATTTATCTTCAATTTGCTTTATTGTACCATCAATGATTTTTGTATCGACTTCTGCGGCCTTATTTGAGAATCCAGCAACTATCTTGACCATTGCCAGATCATAGTACTTGTCGATATACAATCTGTTTTGCAAAGCGATTGCCAGTCCAGAAGTTGCTATTCCACTATTATCCCAGTGGTATTTATCGTAAACCCAATTGTTGAGTCTTATCACCGGTCTAAACCAAGGCTTGCATTCCTCACCATCTTCAAGTTTGCCACCGAATAGAGACATTGCCATAAATGGCCCAAGTATCGCACCTAAAGCAATTGCAATATATGTTAATATGAAGAAGAATGTGTCATGGTTTGCGAAAGCATGGCCCAATTCATACATGATTCCTTCTACCAAACCTTTGTCTGATAGGAAACTGTATTCTGAGTCTGGAGCCCAATGAGCAAAGCCCATACCAGCCAATAGAATTGATGATAATGTTACGAATGTAAGGATGAAAAGTGGTGTTTTAATCCAATTATTAGTTGGTCCTACATGTGCTGCAACTTCATTACTTGGCTTACCTGCAAAAGTCTTGAGCCACATTCTTGACATGTAAAATCCAGTCATTCCAGCACCGACTAATACGCAGGCTGCTGGGAAGAAGAACCGAGGGTCTTCCAAAGCAACTCTCCAAGCATTGGCGATGATTCCTTCTTTGGACCAGAATCCTCCAATCAATGGTAGACCCATGATAGAAGCTGAACCGACTAACATTGCTGTTGCAGTGAGAGGCATCTTACTTGCAAGGCCTCCCATATTCTCCATCGATTGTGCATCAAAGTCGTCATCATCTCCATGGTCATCGGGGTGAAGGTGGTGGTGTGCGTGATGAATTTCATGAATTACTGAACCACTTGCCATGAACAGCATTCCCTTTGCCATTGCGTGGTTGAATAAGTGGAATAGTGCTGCTCCGAATGCAACGACTACAATTGTTTGAGCCACGGGGTCGTGATAATCCAATGAATTTGCAAGCCATAAAGCCGCACCTAATCCGGTGAAAATATAGCCTAGTTGACTCATTGTAGAATATGCCAAAACCTTCTTCAAGTCATCTTGAACAAAGGCAATTCCAGCAGCCATGACCGCTGTAATACCGCCAATAGAAGCGATGATGAATGCTAGGTCAACCAATTCACCAGACATAGACTCTGCACCAAAGAATGGGAACATTCGAGCAACTAGGTATAATCCCGCATTGACCATTGTCGCAGCATGAATAAGAGCAGATACCGGTGTCGGACCTTCCATAGCATCTGGTAGCCAAACGTGTAATGGGAATTGTGCTGATTTACCGACAGCGCCGACAAACATCATTCCAAGTGCAAGTTGCAAAGAACCGGGGTTAACCGCTGCGATATTTGCTGTGTCAAAGACGACGCTATAATCTAGTGAACCGAATAAATCCCAAAGCATTACAAGTCCAATCATTAGGAACACATCACCAATACGAGTGGTCATGAACGCTTTCTTTGCTGCCGATGATGCACTTGGGCGCTCGTAATAGAAGCCAATTAGCAAATATGAGCAAAGTCCCATTATCTCCCAGAAGATGAATAACCAAAGGAATGAATCTGAAAGTACCATTCCAAGCATACCTGCACAAAATAATACAAATTCTGCATAGAAGCGATGATTTCTATCTTCGTTTATTGGATCTGTATTCATGTATCCAATCGCAAAGATGTTGATTAGGAAACATAGGAATGCTGCAACGAATAATAGCATTACAGTAATGTGGTCAATGTATATTCCAAAGCCGAAATGGATTGAAGTTACTGATGATCCGCCTTCCCAGATAGCAGTATTCAACCAAGTTAGAGAGAAAATATCTCCGTTATTGGAAAAACTACCAATGTAATCTTTGATAATTACTAATGAAATAAATAATGCTCCACCCATTGCTGCTAAAGCGATAATTCCACCTTCCTTTAGCGTATTCTTCCAAGTAGGATTTGTGTTGAATATCTTACCTAAGAATAAGATGACTGGCATTGCCAGCAACGGTAATAATATGATGAGAGGGGCATACTCAGCCATTGAACTGTCAACTATTTGTGAACTACTTGAACCAGACATGAGACCACCTCAGTTACTCAAGACATTGATATCGTCCAAAGTTATCGTTTCGTGCTTTCCATAAACGGCTAAAAATATGGCCAAACCGATAGCGACTTCACTAGCAGCGATTGCAATTGCGAAGAGGGCGTAAACCCAACCGGTTGCATCACCGTGGTGAATTGCAGCTGCTGCGAATTGCATATTTGCTGCATTGAGCATTAATTCAATGCACATCAATACAATGATGGCATTCTTTCGAGTGAAAACTCCTAACAGTCCAATAATGAATAGTATGGCAGAAAGACCGGAAACCCATGCTGGATCAATCATTCTTCTTCACCCCAAACATCTGAATCAGATTTGAATTCCCAAAGAAGATTCTCTCTCCTCTCATCCCTTACAAGATATGCAGCACCTATCATTGCGATAGCCATGAGAACTCCAAGCATCATCAAAGGAAGTGCCCAATCGTTGAATAGGCTTGATGCCAATCCTGCATTGGTTGGCGACATATCTGGATTCTTTGCAGATTGCCAAGTTGACGCATCTGAAACGATTTTTACCAAAATAAATCCAAGGCCTACCAGACCAATTCGAGTAATTGATGACAATAATTTCATTCAAAATCCTCCTCTAAGATTTGTCTGCGTGTCAACATGATAGCAAATAATACCACCAATCCAACACTTGCAAGATAAACTAAAATTTGAATTGCTGCCAAAAACTCTGCACCCATTAAGATAAAGATTCCTGATACTGCCATGAAACAGAAAATCAGAGAAAGCATGGAATGAGCAACACGTTGTGCAAGTATCAGTCCAACCGCACCTAATATTACGATTGTTGCGAATAAGAAGAACACCGCTGATTCAGCGATTATTTGAATGTCCATTCAAGCACTCTCCTCTTTTGCAGCCCTTGCAGCGGCTTTTTCACGCTTAGTGCGTTCCTTGCTGGCCCTCTTTGCCAATTCACCATCAACTGCTTCCTGGTGAACGGTTGGCAAAAGGCGAGTTCTACTAGCATCCATCCATAGATCTTGACGACTAAAAGCGGACATTCCGTCATACTCGTTGGTCATAAAGAAAGAAGTAAACCCACATGCTTCTGCACAAAGTCCACAGAACATACATCGACCTAAGTCAATTCTACCGGATACGATTTGGTCATCTGCAGTTCTCAATTCTGAAGTATTAACCTCAGATTCTTCTCCCGAATCATTCCAGCGTACAGTTGCAGTATCTCCTGATAGGTCGAGAACTTCTGCAAATCTCCATTGCTCAGGAACTTCACTGTGTGCTGTTGCTAAATTGAATGCGTCTAATTCTTCAGCAACTTCTGGTATTGCCATAGCAGCATTACCTCCAACTTCAAGTTCTGCGCCAAGGCCTGAATGCTCACCATCTGCTCCATCCAAAACATCAACGCGCAATTCAGTACTCATGTGAAGACAATCATTAGGGCATGCTGTCACGCATAATTTACATGCCGTGCAGGTCTCCCAGATGATTCCAATTCTTCCATTATAATTGCCTGGAGTGAAAAGCCAAGGCTCGATCTCCTCTAATCGTTCATATGGATATTGAACGGTTTGAGGCTTCCATAAAGTTGGTGTCAAATCAGTTGTCACACGGTCAGGTGCGAATCGTTGTTTTGAAATATCATTGATATGTGCATTACGTTCCATTCTTTTTGCTGTTGCAGGATCTAAAAACTCAGGGTGCTCGGTATTGTGATAAGCGCCCATCCGATTCCCCCATCTCTTACCAATGAACGGGAAAGTTCGCAATGCGGTAATCAATGTAATCTTAAATGGGTACCAGAATAGGTTTCTAAAGTTCGGTTGTGCTCTTGGGTGCATTGGCATTTCTAATCACCTCACTCCTGCCCCGGGACGTGCTTTCCCGCGGGCTGCATTGTTTGTACATGGAACATTCTTTCGGGGCTAGCATCTTTGTCCTCATCTCTTAACAACAAAACAAATACTGCAAGCCAGAAGATAGTAGTTGCAAGTGGAACGAAATATGGAATACCATATGCATCCCATGCCATACCACCAGCAACTGAATCAGACATTGCTGTTGGATCGAATAACCATAATCGGTAAATTACTGCCAAGACAACTTGGAGAACTGAAAGCGGTAGTAGTACTCTCCAACCAAATTCTAAGATTTGGTCTGTTCGGATACGAGCCAAAGCAAAACGCGCCATTACGAATACTAGGAGGAAAACAAGCCAAGTCTTTACCAATGTTACAACTGCGCCTGGAATCAATAGATAGAGCGAACCAATTCCGAGGAATTCAATAGAACCGATTGTGCCTTGAAGTGGCAAATGCCATCCTCCTAGGAAGAAGTGAGCGAAGAGGAAACATGCAACATAGGTTCTGATATATTCTGCCATGAATAGCATACCAAATCTCATTCCACCATACTCTGTCCACCAACCTTCAACCAGTTCAGCTTCAGCCTCAGGCATATCGAAAGGAACTCTTTCAACCTCTGCTATCATAGTCAACAGGAACAAAGCACCACCAAGTGGCATAAGGAAAATATTCCATGCTCCGGCTGAATGTTGGAAGTGAATGCTTTCAATAATATTGAATGTACCAGTGAGAATACTTACACTCAACAAAGTTAGGAGAAGAGGTATCTCATAGGCAGTAAGTTGAGCCGCTGAACGAATTCCGCCGATGAGTGTATACTTGTTATTACTAGACCATCCAGCAAAAAATACACCAATTGGTGCAATTCCGAAGATTGCGATAATATACAACATTGACAATTCCGGGTTAGTTGCATATATTCCACTAGATAGAGGAACTAGTCCAAGTATTAGCAATGTTGTGGAAACGATTAGAAATGGCGACACTTCAAAAATCAATTTATCTGCACGCTGCGGCACCATGTGTTCTTTGAGAAGGAATTTCATTCCATCAGCAACATTCTGGAAAAATCCTGGTAGGATTGGAAGACCCATCCATGAACGGTTATTGACGCGGTCAACCATTGCACGTTTTTCATCTCGGTTGCCAAAATTAGTGTTTAACCAGCGGTTGATTGCGCCAACTGGTCTGCCGACTCCGTATGGAAGCATATTCCACCACTCGCCCGCGGTTTGACCATTTTCACCGACCCAAAGGGAACGAAGTGCCGTAGTTGCACCGCGGCGGTCCTGCATACGAGCACACCACTTTCTCTCAATCCAAAGTATTGCAAATTGGGAGAAGAAAAGTACTAAAAATACAACATTAACTATCACGAAGGTTCCTAATCCAAAGGAAATTG
>Ga0208879_1002190_pt1 | contig 17569 bp, 13 predicted proteins | sample Knorr_S15_td_Bot_FD_185605 | JGI IMG/M metagenome (GOLD analysis project Ga0208879, IMG submission 185605) | Marine microbial communities from Southern Atlantic Ocean transect - Knorr_S15_td_Bottom_ad_5009_LV_A (SPAdes) (version 2) | ecosystem: Environmental > Aquatic > Marine > Oceanic | place... | reverse complement strand
CTGTTTGATTGTTAGAAATCATTTTTTCCAGCAATTCATTGGGGATAATAAATCGACCTTCACCGTGAGCCAAGGGAATATTGATAAAGTCACCAGATTTCAAATGGCGCGTAAATGCACAGCGGTGAGAAGGCGCAGACATTTGCAAATTTGCCCAGGTATTATAATAACCAACGCCAAGCACATGACCGGATTTAACTCGTTTGTTATCGGTGAGCGCAATCCCAATGCGGTGATTTTCCAACCCCGGGACGAGTCCGCTTTCTACTAAAATTTGCGCCCCATTGCAAATACCGAGAACCGGTTTTCCTTTTTTGGCTTCAACCTTGATTTGTTTCATAATGGGATCCAATGCGGCAATCACGCCGGCCCGGGAACGGTCTTCGTATGCGAACCCACCTACAATAATATATCCATCAAAACCCGGCAATTTTTTTGGTGGCTCATTCCACAAAAATTCTACAGGATTTAACCCCACACGATGGCAGGCCATAATTGTTTCCCGCTCTGTGTTGGAACCGGGAAATTGAATGATTGCTATTTTTGCCACAAAGCTCACAGAGAAAACTTCCTATATATTTTTCTCTTAATACTCTGTGTGCTCTGTGGCTTATGAAACCAAAACATGTTTTTCTCCACTTACAACAAAACCAATCTTATATACTTCTGTTAAATCTTTTAATGCATCTTTTACCGAAGCCACATCAGCAGAACCCACAATAAAAACCATACCGACTCCCATATTGAATGCGCGGAACATTTCATTTTTATCTACATCACCGATGGATTGTATTACATCAAAGACAGGAAGAGAAGGCCAGGATTCTGTTTGGATTTCAACACCACAGCTGTCCGGCAAAACTCTAGGAATATTTTCCACCAAGCCACCACCGGTGATATGAGCGATGCCTTTTACATCAATCCCATTGTCCAAAACAGAAAAAACATGATTCGTATAATTAATGTGTGATTCCAATAAAGTAAGTCCAACTGATTTGTCCAATTCTGGAATGGAATCGTTCACGTCATATCCACCAATTTCGAAAAAGAGTTTTCGGGCGAAAGAGTAGCCGTTGGTATGAAGCCCGCTTGATGGAAGTCCCAATACAGCATCGCCAGGCTTGATATTCTCGCCCGTAATAATTTTTTCTTTTTCTACCACGCCGGTAATGATACCAACTAAATCGTATTCACCGGGAAGATAAGTGTCAGGCATTTCTGCTGTTTCTCCTCCCACCAAAGAGACGCCTGTTTCCTTGCATGCTTTCACCATCCCGGACACAATTTCTTCTACAACTTCTGGTTTTAGTTTATCGTTGGCAATATAATCCAAAAAGGTGAGTGGCCGTGCACCCATGACCAAAATATCGTTGGCGGCAGCGCTCAAAAGATCAATGCCAATCGTATCAAATTTTCCCATTTTCCGGGCGATAATGGTTTTGGTCCCAACACCGTCAACACTCTGAACCATCACGGGGTGATCATAGTTTTCTAAAATGGGTTTAAGATCATAGAGCGACCCAAAACTCCCGATCCCCGTAAGCACATTGGATGTAAAAGTGGATTTCACGCCATCTTTGATGCGTTCCACCGCTTCATTCCCAGCCTCAATATCTACCCCGGCTGATTTGTAATCTATTTTATTTTTAGTCATTATTATTTTACCAGGGAGACACGGAGTTTAAATAATAATTCTCTGTGGTTTATAGCTTCTCACGTAACCCATTCGTCCACGCTTCTTTTGTTTCATTTACAGATATATTTATGACATTATTAATTTGAATTAAATCACCGCCTGTTTTTCCAATCTCAAAAACATCCAATTTATATTTTGAAAAGTTTTCTTTAATTGTTTCAACATTTTCAGAAGAAGATTCTAATACAAACCCCCCCGTTTCAGAAAATAACAATTTTTCCACTGAAAGATTACCAACAATTGTTACACCACACCCAACTCCCCTTTTGAATGTCATTTCCGCAAGAGCTGAAGCAATACCACCATCGGAAATATCATGGCATGACAGCACCAAACTATCATCAATACAATCGGTTAAGGCAAAAATTTGAATTTTCACTTCTTCCAAAGCCGGCTTCGGAACATTGGCGCCCATTTCACCATGAAGACTGTAATAAACGGATCCACCCAATTCGTTTTTCCGTTTGCCAATCATTATCAAAATAGAATCGGTTTTTTGGAAATGCATAGGCACCACTTTATTTACATTTTTGAATCGACCCAAACAACTCACAATCGGACTTGGGGGAATTGCGCCACTTTTTGATTCATTATAAAAACTCACATTTCCTGCAATAATGGGGGTGGCATCATTTGGATTGTCTTTTAACGTAATGGTATGACACGCATCAGCTACACCGCGGACGCTTTCAGTAAACTCCCACATTTGATAGGGCTTTTCAGGATTCCCGAAACAGAGACAATCCGACAAAGCATGGGGCGTTGCCCCAACGGCGGCCACGTTCCGCATGGACTCCACCACAGCATTAATGCCGCCCCAATACGGATCAATAAGTCCGTACCTTGGATTGTGATCGGTGGAAAGAGCAACACCCACATTTCGAATTTCTTCCGGGTATTTTTCAGAATTAAAGGGCGCCATTACGCCGGAATCTGCCAAGCCGGTTTCCATATAAATCCGACCTTGGACCTGTTTATCATATTGTTCAAAAATGGGCTCGCGGCTCGCCATGTTTTCGTGGGATAAAATATTTAACAAAGTCTGGTTATAATCTGTCGGTTCAGGTAGAGCTGGTTCTACAAAATTTGATTCCCACGCTTCAAAAGGTCGATCGTATAAAAACCCTTCTGTTACTTCTTTTGCTTTCGCATTGACAATTTCTTCGTCGCCATTATGTACAATATATTGACCGTCATTTCTGATTTTTCCAATGACAGACGCTCTGGCGCCTGTGCTCACACCGGGAAGGTCAAAGACATTATTATAATGGTCTAAAATCATGGGCGTTACCTCAGGTGAACAAACCCACATAAATCGCTCTTGGGTTTCGCTGCAAAGATAAACGGACGGATGCAATCCTTCCATGCTGATATGAATTTTCTCCATCCACACTTCTGCACCGTAACCGGATGTTTCTGCTAATTCCACACTGGCGCAAGCCACGCCACCGGCACCCAAATCCTTAAAGCCGATTTTATTGATCAATCCTTTTTCTTTTAAGATTTCAAAGAGAGCGTAGGATGACTTAAGTAAGTGCCGCCCCAAAAATGCGTTGGGCTCTTGAACGGCCCCTTTGTTTTGTTTCTTCTTTTTTTCTTCGAGCTCTAATGAAGCAAAGCTGGCGCCGCCGAACCCACTATTGTCGGTAGGTTTGCCCAGTAAAATTAAATCATATCCGTTTGCGTTTTTTGGTGCATAGGAATGAATAATATCATTTTCCCGAACAATGCCAAGCGTCACCAGGGTCACTAAACAGTTTTCGTTATAGCCGTTGTGATAATATAAATCACCACCGACGTTTGGAATGCCCAGGGGATTTCCATAGCCGGCAACACCGGTCACCACGCCATCGTGAATCCATTTTGTTTTATTGTTTTTAATTTCACCAAAGCGGAATGAGTCGGTGACCGCAATGACCTCCGCACCCATACATAAAACATCCCGGACGTTGCCACCCACGCCAGTGGCGGCGCCTTCATAAGGTACAATTTGTGATGGATGATTATGGGATTCATGGCTCATAACAATACACCAGCGATGCCCATCATTGTCTGTAGCAATTGCAACCACGCCCGCATCTTCTTTAGCGCCGAGAATCACATCAGGACCTTCGGTGGTAAATTGTTTTAAATGATTGCGACTGCTTTTATAAGAGCAGTGTTCCGAACCTTGAATAGAAAACAGAATAAGTTCCGTCAAGGAAGGAGCCCGCCCCAGCATATCATTCTGAATTTTGCGTGCTTCATTAGTGGTGAGCGGAATATTTAATTCAGAAAGTTTGGCTTTAATGGCAGAATCGGACAGCCCATCAAAGTCTATTATTTCTAGGGTAAACGCCATGATTAAAAAACTACAAAGGCACAGAGATCACAGAGTTTATATTTAAAATTTTTCTCTGTGGCGGCGTGGTAAATCATTTTCTAATGATAGTCTCGTGGCGTTGCGGCCCCACCGATACAATTTTTACGGGGCAATCCACTTCGCGCTCAATAAATGAAATATAATCTTTTAACGTTTGGGGTATTGCATCGTAGCCTTTATCCCAAATATTTTTAGGAAGATCGCCCCACCCGGACAATGTTTCATAAACAGGTTTTGCATGACGATATTCGGTCAAACTGGCGGGCATTTCGGTGATATGTTTGCCGCTCACATCATAAGCGACACAAATGGGCAGTTTATCAAACCCGTTTAATATGTCTAATTTGGTCAGGGCAATTTCTGTGAGCCCATTCACACGAACAGCCTGGCGGACTTGAACCAAATCAAGCCAGCCTACACGCCGGGGACGTCCGGTTGTGGTGCCATATTCTCCACCCCTTTCCCGTAAGCTTTTTGCTTCATCGCCATGTATTTCAGATGGTAATGGACTATTGCCAACACGACTTAAATATGCTTTTGTAACACCGATAATGCGATTAATATCCCTGAAGCTAACGCCGGTTCCCGTAGAAATATGCCCCGCAGCCGTATTGGATGAAGTGGTAAAAGGATAAACGCCGTGATCCACATCCAAACTAATTCCCTGGGCGCCTTCAAATAAAATGGACTTGCCGGACTTGTGGGCATTATATAATTCAACGGAGGTGTCTTGAATATAAGATTTCAGTTTTTGACCATAATCCAAATAGGTATCAAAAACTTCATCAAAAGAAATATCTAATATTTTATTGAGTGCTTTTTCAATAATACTCTTTGAAAACGCATACCCTTTTTCCAATTTTTCTCTGAACACACCCGGTTCCAAAAGATCAATCATGCGGATACCATTGCGGAACATTTTATCAGCATACACAGGCGCAATGCCACGACGTGTGCTTCCGGCTGCCAAGTCACCCTGATGTCCGGAAAGCACCCCATCCAGGGCAATATGATAAGGCATAATGACATGAGCCCGATCACTCACCATGAGTTTTGGATCGATACCTTTATCTTTTACATAAGCGATTTCATTCAAAAGCGCTTTTGGGTCCACAACAACACCATTGCCAATAATAGACATGGGTTCGCCATAGACAATTCCGGAAGGAATGAGATGAAGTTTAAAAGTAACACCATCAACGATAATGGTGTGACCGGCGTTGTTACCGCCGTGAAATCTGACAACGTAGTCGGATTCTCCGGCAAAGAAATCGGTAATCTTTCCTTTGCCTTCGTCGCCCCATTGGGCGCCGACAACGATAGTGATGTTAGACGAATTGGAAGACACTTCGTGCCAGGGCTTGGTTTGGCAGGGTGGCGATTAATGTCACTTAAAAAAAAATATGGTTGGAAAGTTTACAATTGAGAAGCTGTCAGTTAAAAGAAAGAAAGCTATATTATGAAAATTATTAATATCCCATATCCATGGTATCTCCGCCACCCTCACGCCCAAGTCCCTGCCTATTTTTTCTCTGATCCTCCTGTATCTTCCCAAAATTGTATTTGAAATTAAGAGTGAATGTGCGGGGATGGCGGGACATATTTACGTCGGTAAATTCATCTGCATAATAACCGGTATTATCATAAAGAGGCTTCTCTATGTTCAATTGAAATCCGCCACTGTTGAAAAGATTGTTAATGCCGAAGGATACTGTCAATTTTCCTTCCAAAAAGGATTTTGATATTCCACTGTTTGCCCACAAGGTACCCTTATCTCCAAACAGACTGCCCCCCGGCACTTTTATAGCCATATAATAAAAACCGAATTCATAATCGAATAGTTTGATAAATTTTTCCGGTAAGCTGATTCTGGAAAATATGTTGAAATGTTCCCGAGTACCAATGAGTTCATAGTTTTGGGAATCATCCTCCAGTTTTGATTGGCTGTATCCAGCGCCAACGATTTGTCCCATAACCATGGCAAACAGTTCAATACCGACTTTTGTGCCTAAATCTGCATTGTCGAAAGTAAGTATGTCTGCATTCTCAAATCGGTCGTCATCCACCCATTCAATAATATCTTCAAGTTGATGGTAATACAGGTTTGTGTAGGCAAACCCCATGGGGATAGAGCTTTTAAATGAAAGGTCATATTGTGTAGAATATTCTGGTTTTAGAAATGGATTTCCCATAAAGATAAACCTTTCGGAATATAAATCTCTTGGGAAAGGACGAATAGATCGTGACCCTCGACCATGACCGCCAGCCCCGGGGCGGTTTACCCGTTTGCTCATACCAAACTGAATGCTCTGCTTTTTATTCGGCAAATAGGTGAAATGTAAGTCAGGATAAATTGTCCGATAATCATCCTGAAGGGATTGATTCCCCAGGGAGTCTAGAATTTGAGCGTAAATAATTGAATCATTGTTTTGGGTAATAATTGAAGTAAATGAAATATTTTTACCCACATACTCAAGCCGGATACTGGGTTTAATACTGAAGGATGTGTTAAGCTTGTAATCATATTCTGCAAACACAGCATGGATATTCCGTTTATAGCCAAAATTATTTGTTCCAGAAAATGGCTGGAAATTTTCATCTTCGGAATCAGTAAATATAAAGTCCATAAATTCGGTATTATTGTCGAATCTTCCGTCATATCCCAATTCAAATTTAGTGTCATTAGATAGGGGCCAGGTATATAGCAGGTTTATTTCTGATAAATTTATATTGCTGCTTAAAATGGTCCTGTCAGTATATGTTGGATGAATCAATTCAACATACCCGGAGTCAATCTTTTGATTATTATAGAGAGAGAACGAAAATTTATGTTCTGGCCTGTCAAATGTTTTTATCATACCCAATCTACCGTTGATACTATAATTCCCCCCAAAATCAGCGTTTCGAGTGGCAACGGTCTCAATTATAGGTAAGGAGTATAATTTATTTTCTGAAGAATTATGCTTATTTATGACATACCTGATTTCTCCATTGATTTCAAGAAATTCACCTAAAAAATAATCTGTGCCGAGTGTGAGGGAATTCCCGGGGCGTTGGGAGTCAACATTTAAGTTGTAATGACTTGAAAAAGTAGGATCACCATTTAAATATTTTGTATCTACATTTCGATATCCCTTCATTGTCCTTATACGACTATTCAAATTCAGCGAAGAATATAAATTCCATCTTTCAGTTTTATAATTACCGTAGACAGTATAACCGTTCATTTTGTCGAAACTGTTAAATTTATTATGTTTACCATTAATTTTGATGCTTCCATTCAGCCCTTCGTATTTTCCTTTTTTCAAGATAATATTTATAATACCTGCCATTCCATCCGGGTCATATTTAGCAGAAGGAGAGGTAATTATCTCAACTTTATCAATTAAGGATGCAGGAATGTTATCAACCTTGTTCGCTTCAGCTCCGGTGCGATTGGGGCGTCCGTTTACCAATATTTTAACATTGGGATTGCCACGCAAAGAAATTTCCCCTTCCATGTCTACTGTTACCATGGGCACTTTATTTAACACATCTTCAGCAGTACCGCTGTCCGCGATAATATCATCAGATGAATTGTAAATCATTTTATCCGTTTTAAACTCAAATATTGGACGATCTTCTGTCACAGTGGCTCCCTCAAGCGGAATTAGGACTTGGATTAGTTTTACTATTCCTACGTTCTTTTTAATAGTACCCTGAAAGGACAGTTTAATTTTTTTTATAACCACCGATGCATATCCCATGAATTCAACTTTAAGATCATAGTGCCCAGGCCTTATCTCCTGGATATAAAACCTCCCATCCTTATTGGTTACCCCCCCTGTTTCGATTTCTTTATTTTTTCTGATAACGGATATAGATGCATATTCAATGGGTTGATTGGTTAACGAATCAACCACTATACCAGAGATTTCACAGATTGCCGGAATTTTATCCCGGCTGTGATGTTGTCCGGAAAGGACAACCGGTATTGATAAAAGGAAGAATAATTGTATTAACAGTAATTTGTTTTGTACCATAAAATTTTTTGTTTCATAAAAATGATTAATAAAAAAATATTTTCAACCAGGTAAAAATACAGAATAATTTTATAATTGTAATTCAGAACTGTTTTTTCTGATGATTATGTATGTGGAGGTAAGTATTATTATCAGACAACTTTTCAGTGGGAAACTATTGAAAAAGAAAAAAGGAAACAAATTTAATATCTCATAAATTAATGGCACTATGGAAGCGAATCAACATACTGAACTCATTATAGAGGGTATGCATTGTGCTGGCTGTGTTTCGACGGTAGAAAAAGCACTTCAAAATGTAGCGGGTGTAAAATCTGTTTTAGTGAATTTAACCTTGGAAAAAGCGAAGATAGAGGGGGACGCGGACCCCGAGAAACTAATTGAGGCAGTGAAAGCAACCGGCTATGGTGTAAATCTTATTGATCCTGGTGAAAAGGATTCCACAGAAAACCTTTCCCTGAAAACCGAGCAGCAAATTAGTACCGCAAGACATAATATAGTAATTGCATGGGGTTTAACTATTCCTGCGATGCTATGGATGTTTGTGGAGATGGTCTTTGGTGTTGCTTGGCCAACAGAAGATATATTCCATTTAGGGATGATTATTATGAGTGGCTTTGTTTTGTTCCTGCCCGGTAAAGAAACCATGAAAAGCGCTTGGTTATCCTCAATCCATCGCAATCCAAATATGGACGTGCTGATTGCCATGGGTTCTTTGGCTGCACTCTCAACTGGTTTTTTAGGGTTTTATTTTCCTCTTCATTCATTTGCTGGAATTGCAGGAATGATTATGGCGTTTCATTTGACCGGTCGGTTTATAGAGACCAGAGCACGGGGAAGGTCGTCGGAATCTATTCGCAAACTTATGGATTTGGAAGCAAAACAAGCTCTGGTGGTTGATGGATTGGGTGTGGAAACCGTGATTGATGTACGCGATCTTAAAATAGGACAAGTAATGATTGTACGAGCGGGAGAAAATATTCCAACCGATGGAATAGTTGTTGGTAGCAGCTCTGCAGTTGACGAATCCATGGTAACGGGCGAGTCACTTCCTGTAACCAAAGGTCCTAATGATGAAGTTATTGGAGGAACCATCAGCATTGATGGTACACTGAAGGTGGAGGTGACACGCGTTGGAAAAGAAACCTTTTTATCCCACGTTATTAAAATGGTGGAAACTGCCCAAAATACGAAAGTACCAATACAGATTTTTGCAGATAAGATTGTTTCAGTTTTTGTCCCAATTATTTTAGGGTTTGCAGTATTGACGTTTATTGTGTGGTTAGTTTTTCCAGGCGCAATGAAATCTGCAGCGGAAGTATTCGCTCCTTGGGTTCCCTGGTTGAATTTATCGCTAACTCCTGTGGAGTCGGCTCTTTTTGCCGCGATTGCTGTATTAGTAATTGCTTGCCCCTGTGCTCTTGGCTTAGCAACCCCTACTGCTCTTATGGTGGGGAGCGGGTTGGGGGCCGAAAACGGTATACTGATCAGGGATGGTGGAGCGATTCAGAGAATGAAGGAAATCACTACAATTATGTTTGATAAAACAGGCACCTTGACAGATGGAAAGATGGAGGTTATAAAAATTAAAGTAACAGGTAAATATTCTGCAGATGAATTGCTCCAGCTTGCGGCTTCGGTTGAAAAAGAATCCACACACCCCTTAGCATGGGCAATTGTTCGTTTTGCAGAGAGAAAAGAAATCGCCTTAATTCCTACAAAAGATGTGAAAGTCGTTCCAGGACAAGGGGTCAGTGCTTTGGTAAACGGCAGGGAGATAAAAGTGGGGAATTCAAAATTTGTTTCTGCAAACAGCAATGAGAAAGCAAATCTGACAGTTGTTTATATTTCAGTGGATAGCACTGTATATGGTTTCATTGAATTTGTAGACAGTATAAAAAAAGATGCTATAGCAGCGATAAATGAATTAAAACAAAGGGGAATACGTTGCGTTATGCTTACTGGGGACCGCAGTGAGGTTGCAGAATCTTTTGGAGAAATTTTCGGGATTACAGAGGTGCACGCCGAAGTTCTTCCAGGCGAAAAAGCTGGGATTATTTCCCGCTATCAGGATCAAGGGGAAATCGTCGCAATGGTTGGAGATGGAATTAACGATGCTCCGGCACTGACGCAAGCAGACGTGGGCATTGCCTTGGGAACGGGGACGGATATTGCAATAGAATCTGGGGATATTGTGTTGGTGAAAGGAGATTTGGGTGGCGTTGTTCGTACAGCAATTCTAGCGGAAGCCACGTTTAAAAAAATCAAGCAAAATTTATTCTGGGCTTTTATATACAATGTAATTGCATTGCCCATGGCGTTTTTGGGATTGTTACATCCGATAATCGCTGAGGGAGCCATGGCTCTTTCCTCTATTAATGTTGTAGGGAACTCGAATCGATTAAGAAGAAAACACCTATCATAAGCATTGTATAATCAATTAGTGTTACGCTGTATTTATTTCAAATTCAGGAGGGAGATGCTGTACAAACCCAAAAAATGATCTTGTTAAAATAGGAATTTTAGGGGGATAATATTGAGGGTGTTCTTTGTTTTGTTCTTATCAGTGTCAAATATAACGCTGAGGAAATGCCCGTTGAGCTAAAGATCATACACATAACCATGATTTGATATTTTACCGCTATGATTGGAGAAATACCGGACAATATCATTCCGGTCATGGTCCCTGGCAGGGAAACTAAACCAGCAGCCAGAAGAGAATTGGTAATGGGAATAAGAGAAGCGCTGAATGCAATGTTTCTCTGCTTTTCAAAGGATAATCCGTTTTCATTTTCATTTTCAAATCGTTCAGCTGCAAGACTAATTGAATTCATGCAATTAGCAAAAACCATTCCCCCCAAAGGAATTAAAAAATTCGGATTATACCACGGATTGATATGAATAACGTGTTGTGTCACAATATAAAGTGTAGTAGATCCTGAAAGAAAAATGGCTATAGTTGAAAATAAATAGTGGAAAGATTGTTTTTTCTTCAGGGGTCTGGGAGCAATATAACCCGCTATTATAATCATGACAGTAAGGATCAGTAAAATGATGGCAGGATGGTTATTGTTAAAAATATATTTTAGACAATATCCGATAGCTATGAGTTGTATAAACATACGGACATGTGCATAGATTACTATTGAATATTCTAACTGCCATTTAAAATATATATATATGACGATGCATACCGGAATAAGAATATAAATAAGATCAAAATAAGAAATGGATTGGGTTGCTTCGGGCATGAATTAATATCTGTTTTAATAAGATTTTATTGAAGAAGAAGAAACCTCTTGTGGTTTTATTGCTAGACTAATAAGAGAAAATCTTGTTTAATAAAGGGATAAGGTCATCGTATGAAAGCCCCTGTCCCAGATAGAACTCCCCGCTTTTGTTTTGTAAAAGCAACTCACAGTGAAGGTGAGCATTGTCTCTGACACCCCTTGCTGATGGTTCTGTTCCTGAATTGCCGGACATTCCGATTAACTGTCCTCCTTCAACAATAACCCCTGGCCGGATTGTGTCTTCGATATATGACAGATGTGCATAAATGGAAACAGCACGATACCCAGGGAGAAGACTGAATCCATGATCAATATAGACAGTTTGTCCAAGAAGAATATGTTCAAAAATATCTGAAGGTGTATATCCGGTTTTTTTTGTTTTATTAAGTAATGATTGACGGAATTCAGGTGAGATTTCACTATAGTTATGCTCTGCTCGAATGACAACACCGTCCGCCATAGCATTGATATTAGTTCCCCAATCAATATAAAAATCAATTCCTCTGTGAATTCCGTTTCGATAAGCCCTTGGAGCATTTGGTAAGAGTTTTGACAACTTTGGAACTAAGGCGCCACCGAAGGGTTTCATCAGCTTTATCAGATATAATTCTTCAATGGAGGGGAAAGTTGCTTTGTTGTTAAAAAGCAATGAGGTTTGAATGCGCCCGGGATTGGAATACCTGTTTATTATGGGTTTAACAATTTTTCTAATTGATGCTGTGTCCACAGCATAGTAAAGAATAGATGATTGTGCCGAAATTTTTGCGTCTTGCAATTTATAGTCTAGTGCCTTCGGGGGCAATGCGGACAAAATAATGCTTCGTACGGCGACTCTGAGCGAATCATCCAGAATAGAAGTTAACATATTTGATAATAGCGAACCTGGAGAAAGAGATGGTGGAGTTTCGGATGAAAATGGCCCTGTCGTTCCAGATGAAACTATAACAGTCATATTGATTTTATCATTAGAGTAATAAATATCAGGTTGTTTAGACTTTTTGCTGATTGTAGGTTTTGGTTTATTGGCACAATCCCATAGAATTAATAATAGAACCGGGCAGAGGAAGATACGAAAAGATGACACGATTTTTGGATTAAAGAGTTTTCTGTATATGGCGAATTAAACGATCTATTCCATAAGTAAATACTTCTTCGGGAAGACCTTCTATGGAATCAATACACATGTCAGTGAGTATAGAATCTTTTTTTCCGGTTCCCATAAAGAAGGTTCCCTCAAAAAATATTTCTACTACAGGAAGTTTAATTAACTGAAGTGTTTCTTTCAGGACATATTCAAATTTTGCCCATGCCATGGGTGCAATTAGAATTCCATCGGTCCAGTTTCTATTTCTTTGTAGTGAGGTAACTACTTTTTCTATTTTGTTGGTCTGAAGAAATTTTAAGTTGATACTCTTGCTTTTTACTTGGATCCGAAGGTTTTTGTTTATTTTATCTAAAGTAATGTGTTTTCCAACCTGAGAAGATTTTTTACCCAAAAGATTAAGGTTAGGTCCCTGTATAATTAGAAGGTTCATAGCTAGGAATGATTGTTTATGTTAGGTATGAATAAAAAAGAATAGATAAAATACATATTGTTCGGCTTACCTTAATGGAATTATGTGGCCGAGAACATATCCAATAACTATTCCGGTTAAGAGAGCAACAGTAAGCACCCTTGAGCTGGCGACCTCTTTTGTGTATCCCTTTTTTATGGCTAATAAAGATACAAAATATCCCAAAGCGTTTAATATCCAGAAGAATGGGATTGTAAATACTTTTACGATGAAAGGGCCGATCCAGGGAATTAGAGCAATAAGTGCTCCCAATCCGGAAAACACCTGAGTGAACAAACCGAGGAGAAGGGTAAAAAAGACAACAGCCTTTTCATCAATCCCCATTTTGAGTGCAATAATAATACCGAAAAGGAGAATTGCCCAGATTAGAAAATGATTCTTATTTCTTTTTAGAAAATCATTCAAGATTAATGATTGCTTTCATAGTTAATCTAGACATCTGAACTGATGCCTGAATAATTTTTCTTTCACCAGATTTTTCTACCCACAGTTGTTTAATAAGATTAGACCGGGTAATATTTTCGCTAAAATAATCGGTTTGATCAAGTAATTTTATTTTATTTTCAGTTGAGTCAATATCCAACCGATAATGATCACAAAGGATGGAGTCGTTTCCTGCCCAAACATTAATGGAGTCAGCCCAAAGAAGCCGAGCCTTAAACAGTCCTCCCTCGTGTTCCATCGGGTACCATATTGTATCAAGCTTATCAGCTTTTTGCTTGCTTACTCTGGTTAAAATGGTAAAGATTGTTTGACAGTCGCCAGGCCGCATCACAAGAGATTTGTCATAGAGAATTCCCTTTTGTTCCGGTATCCACACCCCCTTGAGTTTTTGTTTGAACTCTCCCTGATGAATTTTCTTTTCATAGGAACGGATTCCGTAGGTTACTGTATCAAAAGTGGTTTTGTATTGGTTGTCAAATGGCCAGAGATAGTTCATTAATCCGATAGATTTTGTTGTGATTTGAATTGATTCGTGATTGTTCTTTTCAAAATGTATCTCTCCAATTTTAATGCCCCAGACAGTCAGGTTGTACATTTGTCCTGGAAGGAAAGACAAAATAAACATCCAGGGGATATAATTAATTGCTGCTGTTTTAAGTTGATTTCTGTAAAAAAGTGGTTTTTTCGTAAGAATCATTTTAAGCTTTCCAGCGAAATTTCCCTATCAGTCCGGAAAAACCAATAAACGGGATATAGACAGGTTGAAAAAGCGACCAAACGATGAATGTTGAGATCTTTATCGGAGTGTTGAATTTTGTGCTTCCTGCTTGAATTACAAGACCATCGAAAAAAGTTTTTCCACCCCAAAAAATTGGAAAATAATACAATATGGGAGTAAAAAAAAATCCAAGCAATAAAGACAGGTTACAGAGAAAAGCGGAAAAGAGAAAAAAGAGAAAAAAAGTGTTTTGTTTTGCTAACGTGCGAGCGTTAGAGGCCCAGCGAATTCTTTGATTTAAATACTGTTTTACTGATAACACAGGAGACGTTTTGACAAAACCTTCCGGTGAAGTGTTGAAAATAACCCCGTGTTTTTTCGAAATGGACTGTACTAAATACATATCATCGCCAGAAACCTGATTGGAAACAGGAGTAAAACCACTAATTATATCAAAAGCAGATCGACGAAAAGCAAGGTTTTGTCCGGAGCCCGACCAGGCATTTTCCCATCCTAGGGAGCCGGCATTTGCAGACATGAGCGCTAAGAAATCCAGCGCTTGATAATGGCATAAAAATGATTTCTGGGACCGGTCTATTGCAGAATATCCCACCACAATCCCGGTACTTTTTTTAAATGAAGAAACCATACTTGATACCCATGTTTTCGATACGAAACAATCAGCGTCGGTGGATATAATTATTTCTCCAGACGAAAGATCAATTGCCCTAGAGAGAGCATGTTTTTTAGGAGACATCTTTTTTGACTGCTCAGTTATTTTAATGCCCGAAAAGTGGGGAAACCGATTGGAGTAGTTTGTAATACATTCCCATGTTTTGTCTGTTGATCTGTCATCTGCTATGATAATTTCTAATTTATCAACGGGATAATCTTGTTTTACCAGCGTTGAGAGGAGCCTTGGCAGAAGGAACTCTTCATTTCTTGCTGCTACAATCACAGATACAGGAGGATAATGTTTACGGATATTTTGGTTTGATTTTAGGCGTTTTAATCCTATCCAGAAATAAAGTGTAAAGCAAATATAAAGGCTTAAGCTGGAAACAAGAACAATTAAGAGAAAAATCATCCGCTGGGAATAAGAGCAGAAGCTATCAGGAAATAAAGAGTAACACCTATAATGTCAATGCTGGTTGTGACAAAGGGACCCGTAGCAATTGCAGGATCAATAGTCAGCTTTCGGAAAAGAAGAGGCACAAGCGTACCTACAAAGGTAGAGATGATCATTGATGATAATATGCTCAATGAGATTATAAGTCCTAAATAAGGTGTTGTGTTGACAAATTTTAGAGTCGCAAAAACCCCCAATAACAGTCCATATAAAATCCCAAGGATGAGACCGACCTTAATTTCTTTTAAGATGATTTTTAGGTTATTGCCAATATCAACACGCCCAGTAGCTAGGCCACGAACAATAATTGTGGATGATTGGATTCCAATATTACCACCCATGCCAATAATAACCGGAATGAATGCTGCGAGGGCAACGGTGGTTTCAAGCATGTTTTTGAAAACACCAATTATAGCTACAGCAGCTACTCCACCGATACAACTCGCAAAAAGCCATGGGAGCCTTGAGCGGGCATTTCCCCAGGCAGATTTTAGAAGTATTTCCCGGTCTTTTCCAGCGCCTGCCATTTGGAGAAAATCTTCTGTTGCCTCTTCTCTGATTACATCCACCACGTCGTCTACCGTAACGATTCCAAGCATATGGTCTTCTAAGTCAATAACAGGTACTGCCAGGTAATTGTACCGAGAAACTATTTTTGCCACCTCTTCCTGGTCTGTTTCTGGCTGGACAGAAACGACATTTTTTGTCATGATGTTGCCTAGTGTTTTTTCAGGATGAGCAATTACAAGATCCCGGAGTGATATAACACCGACAAGACAGTCGTCGTTGTCAGTTACATAAAGATAAAAAACCATTTCGGCTTCTTCTTGATCTTGGAGGCTTTGAATAGCGTCCCGGGCAATTATGTTTTCATGGAGGGTAAATACATCTGTGGACATCAGGCCCCCGGCGCTGTCTTCTGGATAACCCATAATCTCTTCCACTTCTTTCTTTTCTTCTTTCTGAAGCAGTTCAAGAACAGCATTCGTCATTTTTTCAGATAAAAGATTTAGAATATCAGCCTGATCATTTGAACCTAGTTCATGAAAGATAGTTGCTATTCTCTCAGGATCTTCATTCTCAAGAATTTTAACAAGAATTGCTTCATCTAATTCTGTTAAAAATTCTGCAGTGTGTTCTTCTTCTCTCATGAGATCAAACAGAGTTTTTTGCTCAACATCAGTAAAATACCGGAAGAGTACCGCTAAATCTGCAGGGTGTGTTTTCTGTATAATTTTTGTCAGATTTGTGTGGGCGTGTCGGCGGAGCAGCCGGCGGAAGGTGTTCCTAAGGACGGAAATTTCATGGCTGAACATTTCTTTTTTCATGATAGGATCTCCAAATGAGTGTGTAACCGTTTAAATCCAATAATTATTAGCCCTACTGCTGCCGCTAACAGCAGGGGGGAAACGTGGCCATTCCAGGAATAAATTTTTTCTATTGATGGTGTAGTATTGTTTAGCAACAGAGCGAAGCTGTTGTTTAATCCATGAAGAATAAAACTAGGAATAATAGATCCCGTTCGCCATGCAAGATATCCCAAGAGAACGCCCATAAAATAAATCTGAATTATCCAGTAAGGGTTCATATGAATGAAGGCAAAGAAAATACTGGTTATTAGAATAGCTTTTGTGACATCTTTCCAGGATTCTTCCAAAAATTTTTGGAGAAAACCACGAAATATAAGTTCTTCGGTCAATGGAGCAAGAATCGAAATGGTGAACAGAAGAAAAACCGCTGACCAGATAGAATCAAATCTTAGCATATTTTCCAGTTGATCAAAAGAGTCTGGCTGTGGCAGTATCAGGTTTGTTAGACGATCAATTTCATCTGAAATTACAATAATGCCGACAGATAAAAGAATAGTTGCAGATAGAACAGTTGTTGGTACCGACTGAAGACGGAATCTGTTCGCAAATGATTCTTTTCTAAAATAGAGAAAAACCAGGAGAGGAATAATCATGAAACCCTGCCCAAGGAAAATAGACAGCAGTGAAAGCGTACGCGTGTTTTCTTCAGGTAAAAATGTGGAGCTAAAGAAAAAAGGAAAAGATCCGACCAGTATCGCGATCAGGACAGAGACGAGTACAATGCCGAAAGCGGTTTTGACAGTAAGGGTCTGGTTCATGTGGGTCTGATTCCTTATTTTTCATAGCACACGAAATTACGTTTTTTATAAGAACAAGGAAAGAAGTTAGGTTTCCCTTCCTGTTCTTTAAAGGGAAGTTATTTGGTGAAGTATGATTCCGCCGGCTATTGCTACATTTAGCGAATCTCCCATACCAATTTTTGGAATGGAAACGGTACAATCTAGTAGCGGGATGTTTCTTAATGAAA
>Ga0208879_1002189_pt1 | contig 17572 bp, 9 predicted proteins | sample Knorr_S15_td_Bot_FD_185605 | JGI IMG/M metagenome (GOLD analysis project Ga0208879, IMG submission 185605) | Marine microbial communities from Southern Atlantic Ocean transect - Knorr_S15_td_Bottom_ad_5009_LV_A (SPAdes) (version 2) | ecosystem: Environmental > Aquatic > Marine > Oceanic | place... | reverse complement strand
TCCTTCTTGATGATGCGGATATCATCCTTCCATTTGGCTTCCCACAGCTCCTGGTACTTTTCCGCCAGCTCTTCTTTCGTCGCAACGCGACCGTTGCGTGCCAGACCGTATAGCCATTCCAGTGCGCCGTGGACCATGCTGCCCACGAACGCTTCGATAGTGGTGCCGAGCGTTGACTTGACCCGGTCAACGTACTTCAGCTTGTACTGGAACGGACAGTTTTCGTAGCAGGAAAGGCGCGAGTGGGAGTAGAGAGTCATTTGTTGTTCAATCCTGTTAATAATAATTTAACTCACTTCCCCGCCAGCCGCCACATCCACGCCGCCGCGACTCCCCCCACAACCAGCACGCCGCTGAACAGCACGATAGCGGCAGCCGAGAGGCTCGACTCCTCGCCGACGACCGAGACCTGCATTTCCGTGGAGGCGAGCAGCGCGCCATCGTTGCCGAGCAACTGTAGCTCAATCTGGCGGACGCCGGGCTCGACGCCGCTGGGAATGAAGAGCGTCAGCTGCTGCACCTGCCGCTCGCGCGGGGAGAGGACGAAGTCTACGGGGAGCGGCTGCCAGCCGCCCGGGACGACCGCGACGATGCGCGCATTGTGCGGGACGTTGCCGTAGTTCCACACTTCTACCGGCAACTCAACCGAATCGCCCGGCTCGACCGAGACAAACGACTCCGCGATGAAGCCGTAGCTCTCCTCCGGCAGGACGGTCGCGCTGAATTCCCGCTCGGCGAGCAGCTCACCCCCGCGCCAGCACTGGAGCATTACGCTGGCGGTGGTGCTGGCGGGGGTGCCGTAGGGCGGCTGGAACAGCAGCTGTAGCGCCTGCGCATCCCACGCGCCGAGGTTGTCGAAGGCAGGGATAAACGTCCACTCCCACGTCGTGTCGCCGTGGACCTCGAGCGAAACTTCCTGCGGGCCGTTGCTCTCGCTCACCAGCGACAGCATCTGCGAGCCCGGGACGCCGTCGGTCGCCAGCGCATCCCAGACACCGTTGAACCGCGCGCCGCTGTACTGCAACGCCTCGACCGTGCCAGCCGCCTCGTTGGTCGCGCCATCGTCGTCGGTGGCGTTGACCATGAAGCCGCCGAGAGTGCCAGCGAGCGTGCGCGCCGGCACCGCGACGCGCAGCGTTACATCCTGCTCGGCGCCGGCCTCCAGCCAGAGCACCGTCTGCGAGAGCTCGTGCTCCCAGTCGCCGCTCGCGGTCAGGACAATTCGCACCAGCCCGTCGCCGCGGTTGCGGATGGTCGCGGTGGCGGTGCCGTTCTGCTCCGGGAGCGCGCTGTCGCCGGCGACAAGCACGCGCAGCCGGTGGGTCTGGTTCAGCAGCAGCGTGTCGTTGGCGAACACCGCTTCGCTGCCGTGCTGGAGCAGCACGTATAGCGCTCCGCTGCCGGCGACGACGTCGCCGGCGGGGGCGGTAAGCTGCACAATGACGGTGTTGTTGCTCCACGCCGCCACCGTCGGCGTCGCGTTCCAGCCGCCGATGGTCCAGTTGGCGGGCGCCGCGAGCGCCAGCTCCATGCTGGCGGGGCCGTTGCCGTAGTTGTAGAGCGTGAGCGTGATGTTGCGCGTCTCGGCCGGGCGGAACTCGCCCGGCAGCGCCAGCCCGATGTTCGGCTGCTCCCGCTGCTCGACGGTTACCGGAAGCCAGGCGTTGGTGGTCGCATCGTCTGCAGAGAGCGTCAGCGTCGTCAGCAGCAGGCTGCCCGCCAGCACTTCGGGAACGGTGACGGTAGCGTTGAACTCGAGCGTCGCGTACGGCCCGATGGTGAGATTAGCGGGCGCCGCGACTGCCCACGCGCCAGCCGAAATCACGACTGCGACGCTCTCTGGCACGTTGCCGTCGTTGCGCAGCGTCAGCGTGAAGGTGATGTTCGTCCCCGGCAGGCCACTCGCCGGCGCCGGGGACGTGATCGCGAGCAGGTGCACCTCGCCCACCACGAAGTACAGCGCGACAGCCGCGCTCGAGCCGGGGTCGGTTTGCGACGTGATGTTGAGCCAGCCGCTGTAGTTGCCGGCGAGAACCTGCTGCGGCAGCCACAGCTCGAGCAGCAGCGCGCCGGTCTCGCCGCCCGCTGTGGAAACGTTGGCAGGGACGCTGCCGTTCCAGCCCGTCGGCAGCGTAAGCGTGACGCTGTAATTATCCTCGAAAACGCCGGTGTTGGTGAACGGCACGCTGGCGTTCCGCTCCGATTCCGGGTAGACCGAGAACTCGAGCACGGGCGGTGCCGCAACTCCGTAATGGGGTTGGCCGTGAACCAGCAGGTCATCGACAAACCATCCTTCGGCGACCGACCCGAAGTCGGTCGCAAACCGCAAGCGCAGCGTAACGTTCTCGAAGCCGGTCAGGTTGAAGCTGGCGCCCACCCAGCCGCCCGAACCGCCGGCGAAGGCGCTGCCGCCCGCGGCGGACGCGCTGCCGGGGTAGCCCCCTTCGGGCGTTAGCAGGCTCCAGTTCTCGCCGTCGGTGGTATACTCGACCACACCGCCGTCGTAGTTCGCCTCGGTGTTGAACCAGTGTGAAAAGTCAAGCCACGCCGTATCGAAGCCCCCAAGCGCGAACGGCGGCAGCAGCAGCGTGTCATTCATGTCGTCAATGTAGCCGCTGCTGACGCCGCACCAGAGTGCGCGTTCGCCGGAGTAGCTGCGCTCGCCGGTCGCGTTCCAGAGGCTCTCGTTAGCCACCGGCCACGCGAGGCCCGATTCGAAATCCTCGAACATGATCACGACCGTCGTCGCGAAAGTGTGTGTCAGCGCGTCGTTGGAGGGGTCGTCGTCCTCCACGACCAGCTCCGCCTCGAGCGTGTAGTTGCCCCACGCGCCGGGCGTCCACGCCTCGCTCCACACCCACGCAGCGCCGGGCAGGAGCCACGGCACCGCGACGGTGCGCTCAACGACGCCGCTGACGAGCAGCGTCGCGTTCAGGCTCTCGAAGCCGGTGTTCTCTACCGTTAGCGCCAGCAGTGTCGGCTGGTGCACTTCGGCCCAGTCCGGGCTGGCGCGGACGACCGACAGGTCGGACGGGAGTTGCAATTCGAAAGTCATCCAGTCGCCCGAGACAGAAATGTTGGTCACGCCAATATGCGTTCCGGCGCCGTCATAATCGTGGCTCGACGGACTCGAGACGTTGGTGAAACCGCTGGTAGTGTTGGCCCACGGGTCGTCCGCCTGCTTCGGGTTGTTATTGTTGTCCGCCTCCTCGAGGTGGACCTTGCGGTGCGCGTCGTTCGACTGGCTGCCGTCCTCGTCGATATGCCAGATGAGCAAGCCATGCCCAGGAAGGTAGGCGTCGTAGCCGGTCTTCTGCCGGTTCTCGAGCAGGAAGTATTCGCGGCCGGCGGAGCCGTCGATGGGAATTTTCAGCACCGTGCGGTTATCCTCGACGCGCGACAGGTTATACTCGCCTTCACCCGCCAGCGGCAGGATTGGCTCAATCCAGCCCAGCCTGATTTTCGACCAGGCGCAGTATTGCGCCGGGGTCTTGCCGCCGTTGAGCCAGGAACCGCCCGACATCATGCCCCATGTGCCGATGCCCGACGACGAGTAGTCCGTATCATACAGGTCGGGCAGCCCCAGGTCGTGGCCGAACTCGTGCCCGAAGACCCCCATCGGCGTCCCCTCGCCCTGCATCGCGTAGCCGCTGATGCGGGTCCCGTTGCGGTATTCGGCCGAAATCGCCCAGCGATGAGACCAGATGGCGTCGTCACCGGCGGGGCCGCCGCCGCCGTTCGACTCGTCGGTCGGCCCCGAGTGGACGATAATCAGGTGGTCGAGGTTGCCGTCGCCGTCACGGTCGAAGTGGCTAAAGTTGACGAACGGCTGCGCCAGCGCGACCGCCTCGCGTACCAGCGTCTGCGCGTTGCCCTGCGCTTCCGAATTCTGGAACTCGTATTCGCCGTAGTAGGACATGTTCTCGCTGGCGTTGAGCCATTGTGGGACGACCGTTCCCGAGATGTTGAACTGCCCGTACGAGTTCTCGTCGAAGAAGTCCCACATCGAGCCCGCCTCGCGCGCAAACAGCAGCTCCTCGTAGTACGCGACGTCATGGTCGCTGTCGGCCGGGTAGTCTGGGAACTGGATGAGCAGCACCAGCAGGTGCGCGTCGCCAATCCAGTCGCGCTGCGCCAGTTGCGGCTGCTCGGTCTGCTGGTCCTGCGGCGGCGCGTGGCCTGGCGGTTGCGGCGCGAGGTCGTACGGGATGGAGGGCACCGCCGCGGCCTGTGGCAGCAGCAGCACGAGAAGCGGGAGCGCCAGTAACATCCAACGCAAGGAACCGCGCCCGCCGGGAACCAAGGCTTACTCCAGGTCGGACGCCTTGAGAAAGCAGAAGGTCGAGAATGCGGAGAGCAGCGCCGAGACGATGAGGTGCTGCTTTGCAGCGTCCCATCCCTGCCATAGCACGATGAGCGCGAGGATGCCAATGACTCCGGCGAAAAAGTTGGCGCGCACCGGATCCATCCGGGCGGCGCCACGCATGTAGAACCAGAGCGAGACTGCAACCAGGACGGTGACTACCATCGCCAGCTGCAGCATCTCCTCTTCGACCATGTAGATAAAGAAATAGAAGTACGCCAGCAGCGTCGTGAAGCCGGCGCCCGCAATCAACGACAGCTTCTCGCGCATCGCGTCGGGCGACGCCTCGTCCGACATCGAGCCCCAGTCGCTCGCCGACTCGGAAGACGGGCGCGGAGCGGGGGGTGCGCCCTGACGCCGCACCGCCGGCTCGCTTTTGCGGCGCACCGTCTGCTCCTCTTCTTCCTCGTCATCGCCCGGTAAACTCCCGTCGATGTCGGGCTCGTTCATTACTTTTCTTCCCGGATGGGAACTATATTATGGCCGCGGAAGTCGAACTTGACCGAGCGTCGCACCAGCCCCTTGAGCTGCAGCGTGGTCAGCTCGAGCTCGCGCGCGATGTCGTTGGCGAAACGCCCTTCGTCACCGACCATTTTCCCAATCTTCTCCTCGATTTCATCGAACTCTCCGGGCGTCAAAAGCACTACTGTCAGCAGCTGCTCGGTCTCCTCGAAGGTGAGCGAGGTCGATATCTGGAACGCATTGTAGAAGGTACGGTACGCCTTCTCGGGCTTGCCGTCCTTCACCTCCCAGCGCGACTCTACCAGCTTGAATTTCTCGAAGTAGGTGATGGCGGCGAACGCCTCGTCACCGAACTTATCGGCCAGCTCACTCGTCGGGGTCCAGCCTCCCGCCAGTAGCGCGAGGACCGCGCGTCGCTCGGGCGAATCCACCGACCGGAACAGGGCTACCAGCTCGGCCGGGTCGTTGATTAACTTGGTGCGTTTCATAGGGCTGCGCGGGTGATGGCGAGCACCGGTAAAAAGGAGGGCCCTACAGCTCCATCTCTCCCGAGAGGCCGCAGGAGTCGCACTCCACAGTCTGCAATCCGCCGGTCTTCGGCACTTCCATCCGTGCGCTGCAGCCGGGGCATTCGATGGTCACGGTCTCCACAGCCGCCTTGCGCCGCACTCGCTTCTTGCGCCGCTTGATGGGCGACGGCGCGGCGGCTGGGGGCGGCAGCGGAGCGGGGGCGGTCAGCGGCGGTGGCGGTTGCTCGCGAGTCATGAACCAGGTTCCGCCCACCATCAGCAGCATCAGCAGCAGCACCCCTGCGAGGAGCGTTGTAGCAGGGATGCCGGCCACTTCGCCCAGATCGAGCGAGAAGCCTCCGCTGCCGCCGGTGCCGCCGGTCGTAGCCGGCGGCGCCGGCTCGGACATGAAGACAACACAGTTAGCGGTCGACGAGAGGCTGTCATTGTCGGTGACGCGCAGCACGATGTTGTAGAACAGCTCATCCCCGGGCGGCATGCGGTCGTAGACCTTGTACGCGCGGGGCGTCGCGCCGAAGTCGTCCACCTTCAGCAGCACCCCTGTCGGCGACTGGAAGTCCCACTCATAGAGGATGACCTGCCCGTCGGAGTCGCTCGCGTTGGCGCTGAAGTTCAGTTCCTCGCCGACGATGCCTTCATCGGGGCAGATTGCCTTCACGGTCGGCGGCGACCAGACCGCCAGCGTGCGGTTGACCGAGGCGCTCCAGAAGCCGTCGGAGTCGCGCACCTGTAGCGTGACGAGGTGCTCACCGACCGAGAGCTGCCCGAGGTAGAGCAGCGCGCTGTCACCGAGGAAACCGTCGCGGCTCGAGTTCCAGAGGTAGGCGACCGCGTCGCCTTCGGGGTCGAGGCCGTCACCCGAGAGCATCACCGTCTGCCCCACCAGCGCCGGGTTGGGCAAGACGCTGGCGATGTAGGCGGTCGGCTGCCCGTTGACGCGCAGCGTGGCGGTGATGTTGGGCGACCAGAAGCCGTCGGTGTTGCTGATGCGGAAAGTGATGGTGTGCCAGCCGCGCGACAGCGCGCTAGTCGAAAACTGCGCCGCGGTCGAGAGCGGGCCGTCGCGTGACGACTCCCACCAGAAGGCATTGATGGCGGCCGAGACGTTGGTGAGCGGCGTCCCGCTGCCGCTGAAGGTGACCGCGTCGCCCAGGTTGACGACACAATCGCCCGCCCCGGGACAGGGGATGACTGGCTCGAGCGTCGCGGTCGGGAAGTCGCCAATCGCGACCTCCGTCGAGACCTCGGCGCCCCAGAGGCCGTCGTTGTCCTGTACTTTCAGGAAGATGGTATGGTAGCCCGCCGAGAGCCACGAGACGTTGAACTGCGCCTCGTCGGAGAGCCAGCCGTCACGCGACGAGCGCCAGTAGTAGCCGGCGACACTCCCGTCCGAATCCTCGCCGCTGCCGCTGAAGGTGACGTTCCAGCCCGGCATCGCGGTCGACGGCGATATCGAGACGATGGTGGCATTGGGTGGCTGGTTGTCGAGCGCCGCCTCGTAGAACAGCGCCAGCCGGTCATCCTGCCCCACGGCGAGGTATTCACCGCGCCACGAGGCGGCGACGCAGGTGATGGGGTCCTCGACCGTCGCAATCCAGAGCGGCACGCCGTCGGCCACCGCGAGCAGCGCCAGTTGCTTGTTGCCGCCGCCCGCCAGCAGGTGCGTCCCAACGCCGTTGGCGGCGATGTCGTCCACCGAGTTGCCGAGGCTGTAGCTCCACGCCTCGAGGCCAGTCTGCGCTGAAACCAGGTAGACCTTACCGTCGTCAGCGCCACCCGCCAACCAGCTGCCGTTGCGGTGGACCGCGACGGACGTGAACGCCTTCGAGATGGGGTAGTCAACCAGCGGGTTGTTGCTGGCGTTGGAGAAAAGGTAGAGCCGGCCCGAGCTGTCGGAGCCGGAAGCGACCGCCAGCAGCGGCGCCTCACGCGCGAATTCCATATCGTAGACCCGCGGCGCACTGGTGTAGGCCCACGACTCGTTGCCGGTCGCGCGATTATAGAGATGGATCTCGCCGGTCTGCGTTCCCGCCGCGACCCACTGGCCATCAGGCGATACTGCCACTTGCAGAATGCCAATCTCGCCCAGCGAGGCGGTCCAGATAGGGGTGCTCGATTGCCGGCGGAAGACATAGAGATTGCCGTTGTAGTCTCCCGCCACGAGGTATGCGCCGTCGGCCGAAACGTCGACGTCGGTGATGGTCATCGCCGCCCCGTAAGACGGATTCCACTCCTTCGCGCGCTCCTCCCACAGCGTAAGCTTCTGCCCGCCGTCGTTGCCCTCGCCGGCGGCGAAGAGGTATTTGCCGTCGGCCGAGAGCGCCATCGACCCCGCCGTGTCGCGCTGGAAGTTCTTCAGCGGCACCGACGAGTTGGTGTAGAACCAGCCGAGCCGGTTGCCCCAGCCCGCTGAGAGGTTGACGCCGTCGTCGGAGAGCTCGATGTCGGTCGCCGGGCTCGGCAGGATGTATTCCCACTCCGGCGCCTTCTCGCCGCTGGCCCCGAATGCGAGGCACACCAGCGCCAGCAGCAGCAGGCTCGCGCCAGCAGCGCGGTGCGCCCGGCTGCCTTTCGCGTCTGCACCGCTCGCCATGTGGTCGGCGAAGCCGTCGCGCTTCTTAACGGTTCGTCAAGCGCAAAATTACGGCGCTACGGCAGCTCAAAAAGTTCAGTGGCCAAAGATGAGTGGCAACAGGAAAAGCTCCCAGGGTAACGCAAGGACAAGGAGTTTCAGGTAACCAATCACGGATGTATCAAGTATAACTGATTATATTTAAAGTTAACGGTAAAACGTGTTGACGGCAGGGATTGTGTCCCACCTTTTCACGGAAAATCGGAAAAGTAGATTATCCGCGCACGAGGTTGTAGCGCCCGCGTTGCTCGAGCGCCACCAGCCGCTCCAGCACGCCGGCCGCGCCGTCCCACGCACCGTAAGCCGCGAGCAGCGGCTCGCGCGCCGCGAGCTCGGGGTGGTGCGCCTCGAGCGATTCGAGCATTACCCGCAAGTCGGTCGCGCGCTGCTCGTCGTCGTCGGTCGCGGCGCCAAGCCCGAAGTCGATAACGGCGAGCCCGGCGTTTACACCGGGCTCGTCGCCGTCTCCAGCGGCGATAAAATTGCTGGTGGTCGGGTCGCCGTGGACGATGCCCGCCGCGTGGATGCGCGCCAGCAACTCGCCGAGCTGTGGCAGCCAGCGCGCGCCGTCGGAAGCGCGCAGCGCCCGCTCGAGCGTCTCACCCGGGAGCCGCGCCATCACCAGCGTCGCCGCGGCGGGGTCGACCGCGTAGAGCGCGGGCACCGGCAGCCCCGCCCCGGATGCGCGCTCGAGCAGCCGCGCCTCAGCGCGCAGCCGCTCCACCACCAGCCGTGTCTCCAGGTCGGGGTGGCGGTAGCTGCGGCGGTTGCGGTGCTTCACGACCGCGGGGCGGCCGTGCCACTCGCAGGCCGTGACCACTGCCTCGGCGCCCCGTTCCGCTAGCGCCATGTCACCTCCGCCATGTCGGTGCGGAAGCGCTGGTCAACCTTGTCGTCGGCCGGCCCCGTCTTGTAACCGCCGGAGTGCATCACGTGTCCCAGCCATGCAATCATCACGCCGTTGTCAACGCATAACGCCTTCACCGGGACGAAGCAGGTAACATCGCGCTCGCGGGCCATCGTCGCCGCCATTTCGCGCAGCCGCGCGTTGCATGCGACGCCACCGCCAAGTACCAGCTCGGTCTTGCCAGTGTGCGCTAGCGCGCGCTCGGCGACCTCGCACGCCATCGCGAACGCCGTCTCCTGAATGGCATAGGCGAGCCGTGGCAACGGCATCCCGTCGGCAAGCTTGCGCAGCGCCGCTGTCAGCAGCCCCGAGAACGCCATGTCCATGCCCTTCACCGAGTAGGGCAGCGGCTCCAGCTCCGGCCCTTCGGCCAGCGCTTCGAGCTTCGGGCCACCAGGGAACCCGAGCCCCGCTTCACGGCCGAACTTGTCGAGCATGTTTCCGATGCCGATATCGAGAGTCTCGCCGAAGACGCGGTAGCGGCCGTGTGCGTAGCCGATGACCTGCGTGTTGCCGCCGCTCAGGTAGAGCAGCACCGGGTCGGTCGCGCCCTCGAGCAAGCCAATCTCAAGGTGCGCGACGCAATGGTTTACCCCTAAAAGCGGCAGTCCGTGGGCGTGCGCGAGCGCCCGTGCGGCGGTCGCGCCGGTGCGGAGACAGGGGCCCAAACCGGGGCCGCGCGCGTAGGCGACCAGCGCCAGTTCGGACGGCGCTAGCTGCGCGTCGGCCAGCGCCTCGCGGAACGCTACGACATGGTGGTTGGCCGCCTCACGGGGGTGGATGCCGCTCCCCGCCTCAGGCGCAAAGATGGCCTTGCGGTCGGCCATAATTTCCCCGTCAGGCGATACGATACCGACAGCGGCGGTGTGTGCGGTGGACTCGATGCCCAGGACGGCGCCGCTCAATCTTCGGCGGATTCGTCGCCGGATTCGTCGCCGGATTCGTCGCCGGCGCTTTCATCAACGACCGATTTTTCAGGCGCGTCATCGGCCGGATCATCGTCGGCTGCGTCGGCATCCTCCTCGTCCTCGCCTAACAGCGCCCACGCCGCGCCGCCCGCCAGCGCCAGCAGCAGCAGCAGCGCCAGCCACGGCTGTTCCTCCTCGGCCACGGGCGCGGTCGAGGCGACCTGGATATGGCTGTTGGTGCGCAGGTCGGGAAGCGACATGGTGCGGTCGTCGGCGAGCACGCTTACGACGAGGAAGCCCTCGAGCGAAACCTTCCACGCCAGCGTCACCGTGGCGCTGCCGCGCGGCTCGAGCGCGACCCAGCCCGAGGCGTAGCCGCTGATGTTGTTGACCACCAGCAGCACCCCGAAGTTTAGCGTGTAGTCGGTCGGGTTTTCGATGGTGGCGTTGATTGTCAGCGTGCTCCACTTGGCGACCGACTGCCCCGGCGTGACGGAAGCGCCATTGACCGAGAGCTGCAGGTCGCTGAAACGAATCTGTGAAGTGTCGGTGTTGACCACCAAGTCAAGGTCCCGATTATCGGTGATGCTCCCGATCCAGCTCCCACTCAGTGAATAGAGGCCGAAATATTTCTCGGCGAAGATAGTGGAAAGCGTATCCTGCCGCACGCCGGCGACCACCTCGTATTCCCGCGCCCAGAGGACACTGCTGCCGTCTCCTTGTGGGTCGCCAATATCAATCATATTCCCCTCCGCGTCGCGCTGCACCACGTGGACGCCTTCGAGCAGCGCGCCTGCGGTGTCATGGACGGTAACTGTGAGCCACCACTCCTGCGTGCGGTCGACGGTACAGTTGACGTAGCTGGTGTCGAGCAGCGTTGGCGAGGTGCCGATAGCGCGCACGCCAACCGCGTAGTTGGCCAGCGCGATGCCGTCACCGAGGAACGTCGTGTCCTCGATGAAGAGGCCGATGTCATAAATCGGGTTGAGGCCGCTGCTGGAAACGTCAAACATGGTGGCGTTGCCCCCCACCATCCAGAAGCGACCCTGTGAAACCGTGACGTTGTTCAGCGCCAGTTCGCCCTCGTCGAGGACGACGCGGAACTGCGCCGAGGCGTTCGCAAGGCTGGAATAGTACTGCTCATAAGAGGAGGAATTCGCCGGGTCCTGCTCGACCATCTGGTCAAGTACTAACTGGTAGAAGCTCAGGTTCCCTATCGCGTTCATGGAACAGTCACTGACCGTCAGCGACCCTCCCGGCTGAATGCGAATCTCTTCTTCACCGGAAGTGGAAGCCATTTTCATGCCCAGGCTGCAATTATCCATTACCAAGTCACCAAAGACCGTGATGCTTCCCTCAACCTCGAAATCGCCGTCAGCGAGCGTCAGCGTCTCGTCCGCGGCGACGGTCAGGTTCCGGTAGTCCGGCTGCGCACTGGCGCCCTCCGCCAGCAGCAGTGTGCCGCCCAGTAAGGCCGCCATCGCGACGACCTGCAGCACTCCAGCCCCGAATCGCATCGCGGCGCGAGCGGTAGCGGGATATAAGTCTCTCGACAGAGAGTTAAAACCCCGGCCCCGTGGGGCGACGATGCAACGGGAAACGGCGACGCGGAGCGCGCTCAGGGCGGCCGTGGCACTGCTGGCACTGGCACTGTTCGTGGCGCAGCCGGGCGGGGCCGACTGGGACCCCTACATCAGCCACCCCGGCAATATCCCCGACTTCCACAACTTCACGACCCCACAGCTGGTGCCGGGCAGCAGCGGCCCGTTCACGCTTGAAGTCACGAACCGCTACGCGGAGCCGCTCGAGAACGTCGTCGTCAGCATGGAAATCTACATGCGCGCCGACATCGACGGCTCGGAAACCATCGACTCCGTTGCGGCCGACGCGCGGCCGCGCGTCGAGGAGGGCTGCTGGACGCGGCTCCCCGACGGAGAACGCGAGTGCGCAGCGGCGCAGGTGCCGCAGCGCGCGACCTTCAGCCCTGGAACGCTGGCACCGGGCGAGAGCGTGCACTTCACGGCCGGCATCCACTCGACCGAGGAACGGTCATGGCTGCGCTGCACGCTGCTCGGCAGCCGCTGCGAGACCGGCACGGCGGAAGGAACCTATTTCGTGCGTTTCAGCTTCGAGTTCAACCACAATGGCACGGAGCGCAGCATGCTCTCGCGCGGCCACTGGTCTATGGCCGAATGGGAAGCAGCGACGACCGACGTCCCCGACGGGGCGCCCGGCAATATCAACCTTACCGCGCTGGAGGTGGACGGGGTGATTCCCGACTCGAGCTTCGGCGTCAAGGAGCCGATTCCCAAGTGGCCGCTCTACGTCATGATTGGGCTGACAGTGATGTTTGCCGGACTGGCGGTAGTTTTCTACCTTGAAGAAGAGGGTACCTACCCCGGACTAAACAAATGGCTTCAGCAGCAGCGGGGCAAACTTAACCAGCTTCGGCTGCGCCTTAAGCACCGCGAACGCCGCCCTTGAGGCGTAGTCCAGGTCGCCCGCCTGCTGGATAGCGGCCAGGACCGCCGGGTCGCCCAGCATCCCGATAATCTCCGCCAACTGCTCGTCGTCCAGCGCTAGGAACGCGCGCCGCAGCCGTGCCCCCAGTTGCAGCTCGCCGGCAATGCGGTCACGCAGCATTTGCTGGTAACCCGCCAAGCGACCTGCCGAGAGGTCGTCCGCTTCGAACGCCGCGATGGCGGTCTCGGCCGCCGCATCGGCGCTCACGAGGCCGGTGTAGATGCCACCGCCCGAGGTCGGCTTCGCGAGGCCCGCTGCGTCGCCGGTGAGCAACACGTGGTCGGCGAACGCCGGGTCGCGCAGCCCGAAGGGAATCAGCCCGCTGACACGCGCGGTCAGCTTGGCGCCGTCGAGCAGCCGCGACGGCGCGCCCTTGCGGAAGTAGTCGCGGAAGAACTTGCGCGGCCGGTGCGGCAGCGTCGTCGCAACGCCGAGGCGGCCGGTATCGCCGCCGGTCGGGATGGCCCAGCCAAAGAAGCGCGGCGCCAGCTCGGAGCCGACAAAGAGGTCGACATAGCCGTCGCGCGCCGCGTAGCCGCTGATATCGCCCCCAAAGGCGGCCATCACTTCGCGCTTGTTATGGAGCCCGGCATCGCGCGCCACCCGCGAGGCGGGGCCGTCGGCGCCAATCAGCAGCCGCGCCCGCACCCGCCGCGGGCCGTCCGGCCCCTGCAGTTCGGCGACCATCCCGCCGTTCTCGCGCCAGCCGCGGGTGTAACGCGTCGAGGTCCAGATTTCGGCGCCCGCTTTTTCGGCGCGTTCCGCAATTGAGCGGTCCAGCCCGGGACGGTCAATCACCAACGCCTTGGTCTCGGACGCTTCGAACTCGAGGTAACTGTCGTGCGGCCCCCAGACTCGCGCGCCGCGCATCTCCTGTAGCACCGGCAGGCGGTAGCCGAGGTAGTCGAGGGTGCGCGGCGTTACGAGCCCGGCGCACTGGCACGGGTCGCCGACGCGCGCGTCCTCTTCCGCGATGGCGACGGAGTAACCTGCCTCGGCCAGCTTCCACGCGGCGCGGCTGCCGGAGGGGCCGGCACCGATGACCAGCGCGTCAATCACTCTTCGAGCGAAACCAGCTGGATTTCGGAGCCATCTACAAGACCTGCGTCAGCTAGCGAGAGGCTTGAATCGACCGCCTCACCGTTCACATGCGCCGCAAAGTTGGCGTGCGGCAGCGGGAATTTCTCGACGCAGTTCTGGATGAGCCGCTCGACCGGCATGTTGGAGGGGACCTTGACGTTGGCCGTCTTGCCGTCGACCGCAGACTGGATTGCGAGCCCGATCTTGGCGGGCGGCACAACCTCGTCAACAACTGCTTCGGGCGCAGCCTCGTCGTCCTCGGTAGCGGGGGCGTGATGGCGCATGCGGCGCGAGATGACCACCGGCACCGCAATCGCGAGCACGGCGACGAACATCAGCGCCACGAAGTGGTAGACCTTGAGGCCGGTGCCACGCACCAGTTCACGGCTGAACACATCGAGCGCAGCAATCTCACCCACGATGGCGGGCTGGATTACGGCGACGTTCTCTTCAAATTCGTCATTGGAACTGTCAGTCTGGTCTATCTCCCAGCTGCCGCTGCCGACATCCAGTTCGTAGGTGAGGAGCAGTGTGTCCTTGTCCTCGTCAGGGAATTTCCAGGTGAACTTGACTTCAATCTCGTCACCCTCGTTGATGTCGCTGCTCACCTGCGTAGTGATTGTGCCACCAACACCGTCTTCGAAAACCACCGAAAGCAGCTGGCTGCCAATCTTCCAGTCGGCATTGCCCTTGTTCTCAATTACCACCGTAATCTCGACATCGTCACCCACTTCCGGTACGCGCGGGTCCATCTTCACTTCCTTGATGAAGAAATCGGGCAGGATTTCGAACTTGACCTCGACGCCATCCTGCTGGAACGCGTCGCCGCCCACCGGATAGATGTTGTCGCTGTATCGCTTCAGCTCGTCGTACAGGTGATCGGTCTCGGTACCGGCGCCGTCACCCTGCTGCTCGCAGTCAAAGATGTTGATGCTAACGTCGCTACAGCTCGGGTTTACCTCAGCGCGGAAGGTAGTCCACTCACCGCTCACCGCCTTCCAGCGGAAGCGGATGGTCTCAGTCGCGCCAGCGTCGATGCTGAACTCGACGTAGTCTTTGGTACCACGGTCCTGGAGGATAACACCACTTTCGTCGCTGCTGTCAGCTGTAATGTACAGCCGCGCATTATCGACGTCAGCGGCGCCCTTGTTGACCACGGTCGCCGTGAAGGTGACCTGATCGTCGACGTTGGGCGTCTTGGATGTGAGGCCCGCGAAGCGCGCGTCAACGCGCAGGTCGCTTATGGCGAGGTCGGGCTTGATGCGCAGCAGTTCGGGGTAGCGCGCGTCGTTGTTGTTCTCGTTGGTCTCGAGGATTTCGCCGTTGTCGGTGTCATCCTCGTCGTAATCGACGCGCACCTCCACATACCACTCACCACCCTCAATAATCCAGTCGGCTGATGCAAGCGACTTGGTCGCGCCCGCCTTCAGGTTGGTACTCTTCTTGTAGAGCGAATAGATGTAGGTGTTCTTGCCCTCGTCCAGATCGAAGCCCTTGTTAATCAGGTTATCGATATCATCCTGATCTTCCGGTGCCTTCTTGGGGTAGTAGAAAATCTCCACCTGCACGTCATCCGCGTCAGCGATACCACTGTTGGTGACCTCGACAAGCACGGTCACTGTGTCGCCATCCTTGATAGCAGAGGCATTGCCAACGACGCCGTCAGCCTCCAGCTGGATGTCGCTGGCGGTCAGGGTTATGTCGGAGCGCTGGACTTCAACGCTCAACTCGAACTCCTGCCGTGCACTGGGGTCATCCTCCGTATTACGGACCGAGATGGTGATGGTGTAATTGCCCTCGTCAGCCCCGCCGTCAACGTCTACGAAGATCCACAGGTCGTCCAGCTCGTTGGCCTCGATTTCAACGCCCTGTGTTGTTGACCAGGGTTGTGTCTTGGAGCTGTCCTGGTAGAAACTAACCTCCCAGTCATCGTCAAGCGTTGACTCGACTTCGGGGATGAAACTGTCCGGGTGCGTGCCGCTGTTCTCCAGCTTCACCTTGAACTTGACCATGTTCTTCGTGGAACTGGCAGACGCCTTGTACTCGGGGGACATTTCCTTGTCAGGGTCAATCACGGTCGCTGTCAGGCCGCGCTGCGGGGCACTAATCTGCAGTGTCAAGGTGATTGACTGCGAAATGTCCTCATCGGCATTCTTGACCGTGACCGACATAGTGTAGTTGCCCTCATCAATCTCATCCGGATCAACCTCGACAATGAACCATAGGTCGTCGGTCTTGCCATATTCGATGTCCTCACCAGAAGAAGACCACTTGTCACCGCTAGAACCCGTGTTCTTGGTATAGAAGTCAGTGGTCCAGCCAGTGCCCAGAACATCATCCAGCTCAGCAATGAACTTGTCATCATGGCTGCCGTCGTTGGTAATCACAATCTTGAAACGGGCCGTATTCTTCTCGGTATCACCTACCTCAGGTGCGAGATTCAGGCTCGGCTCGTCCGCGGAAAGAATGACACTACGGGTCGGGTCACGTACCTCGACTAGTACGGTGGATGTGACTGCTTCCTCAGCACCGTTGCGCGCCTTGGCCTCAACATAGACAGTGTAGTTACCAGGTTCGGAATCCTGGTCAGGAGTGATACATAGATAGAAAGTCTTCGAAGTGCCTGCACCAACAGAGCCACTGAATGCACCGGAGCAACTTGAGCTGGTATGGATGGAGGCGCTCCATTCGTCAGGGAATGTAGAGCCGGAACCGCTCACCTCCACATCAATTGTGTCCAGTTTGTTACCCAGGTTCTTGACCTTGAAGCTGAATTTTTCCTGTCGTTCGCTGGTGAGCGCCTCAGTCGAGGGATAAGTGATGACGGTGCTGGCGCCCTGCGCGGTGAGTTCGGTACCATAGATCTGCTGGATATTAGTACTGAGCGAGGCTGTATCCGACTGGCTGCCGTCACCCGTGGTCGCCTTGATCATTACTTGATAGGTGCTGGATTCCAGAGCAGACTTGTCCTGTCCAGTAGCGTTAGCGTATACGGGAAGGGTGACCTGGACACGGACTGTCTTCTGCTGGTTCACGGTCAGGTTCAGCGTATGCGTATCGGTCCCGGTCGCCACAAAGGTAGCCCATTTACGGCTGTCAGTCGGGAAGGTCAGTGTGACCGTGTCAACGTCGTTACCGATGTTCTTCACACTGATATCGAAGTAGGCACTGTCTCCCGGTTCAGCCTGTGCAATGGATGATTCGGCAGTTATCTCGACTTCCAGTTCTTTCTTCTCGACGTCTATATAACGTGCAACCGAGTCGATCGCAGTCGCATTATCGACCGAAGTAGCGTTCACCAGAATTTCGTAGGCACCATCGGATTTGGGCTGCGCGTCGGCTGGCACCTCGACCGTTAGGATTACATCCGCCGAACCTCCAGCAGGAATTGTAAGGCTGACGTTAGAGAGCGAGCCCCAGCTGATACCAACCTCTCCACCTAGCTCAAGGTCGAAGGTGTCCTCGCCAGTGCCCTTGTTCTTGACGGTAATCGAGAACTCCAGTATGTCGTTGGCCTCGGCCGCCTTGGTCTCGGTGCGTGGCAGCATCTGCACCTCGTAACGCTGGCTGACGTCAACCTGGATGGTCACGTCGTGCGTCTCGGATGCCTCGTCAGCCGAGACTCCGGTGACCGTGATGTAGTAGGAATCCTTGACTGCGTCTTCCGAAACAGTTACGGTGAGGGTTACGGTCCGGTTTTCTCCCTCTGGAACTTCGACCGAGGGAGTGATGTCAGTTACCCAGCCGGTCGCATTTTCGGGGCCGGTGACCTCGAGGTCAATCGTGTCATCGCCAGTGCCCTTGTTGTCAAGCAGGATGTCGACGGTGAATGTCTGCTCCGGGTCTGCCTTAGTGTAGGTCAGCACGGAGGTCATGCGGAACTCGTAGTACTGGTTGACTGTGGTAATTGTGGAAGCAGTGGCATTGACATCCAAGTCCTCGTCCTTGGCGCCAATCGAGACGGCGGTGAAATTGACGTAGAAAGCCTGGTTGTCCTCCTTCTCCTTGATCGTGACCGTCAGGTTCACCAGTGCATCCTTGCCGGCACTGATGTCAACCTCGGTGTGATTGAAGTTGGCCGTCCAGCCCGAGGGCCACTCGTCCACCGAAAGGCGGATGGTGTCGTCGCCGGTACCCTTGTTCTTGACGATAATATCATAGACCACG
>Ga0208879_1002188_pt1 | contig 17582 bp, 16 predicted proteins | sample Knorr_S15_td_Bot_FD_185605 | JGI IMG/M metagenome (GOLD analysis project Ga0208879, IMG submission 185605) | Marine microbial communities from Southern Atlantic Ocean transect - Knorr_S15_td_Bottom_ad_5009_LV_A (SPAdes) (version 2) | ecosystem: Environmental > Aquatic > Marine > Oceanic | place... | reverse complement strand
AGGACCATAAGAAGTAAGATTAATTGTACCACGAAATGAAAGATTTTCTCTACTTAATGGTTTTGAAATAATTTGCTTTGGTCTCTCAAATATATTAGGTTCTATTACTGTACCAAAATGTGCATTAGTTCTAGCTGGAACAAAAGTTTTAAATTGATCAAATATAGATTGATCATAATACCTTATAAGTCTAAGATATGCCCAAAAGTTAGTTGGACTATTATATTTTTGCCAATATGAATCTCTAACAAGTTTCAATCCTCTATATTGATTTTTGAATCTATCTCTTGGATCTCCAAGATATTGATTAAAATCTAAATTAGCTACTGAACGTATAATATCTTCATTTATAACATCAGTTGGTGCAAAATATATTCCAAGTTTATTAGAATCAACTGGCGCGAAATCATAAGAACTAACCTCAGATCTTTTCTTACTACTTAAATTTCCATGTACTAATTTACTTGACTCTATTCGTATTTTATTAGATGTTCTTCGGTTTGGACCTACATTTGGTATAAACATTTTCTCTTCATCTACAACCGATGAATAATTATTACCACCACCAAAAGCTGAATATCCTTCTGCACTTCCAGATGTATTATAACTTTGGTCAGCACTCGAATCTAATACAACTTTATTAGCAGAATGGTCTATATTATCATCAAATGAATGTCGTAAAATTAAATCTGTCCAAGATGCAGATGGATGATTTCCATCAAAAGATTTTGGTGATGCTACATGATTATCAAAAGAAGTATTATTTAATGCAGTATTCCAAAATCTAAATTCCATTATAGATCCAGTAAAATAACTACCAAGAAGTCCTGATCCGTAACCACCTATTTGTATTGTACTTGCACCAGAACTTCCAGTAAATGCATTATTATAAGATTGTGATGCTACATTTGCAGCTCCAGAAACTATTAAATCAACTGTATTAGATAAGTAAATTTTACTTCTTCCCGCATCATATTTTTTAACAGCTAATTGATATTTTATATCTTGATTTCCAGCATCACTTATAAGTTGGTTAGAACCTGAAGTAGTTCGTTTCAACATTACAGACCAAAAATCTCCATCAAAAACTGAGTACGCTGAGGATGAAATTGTCTTATATCCTTCTGAACCAGATAGAGTAAATGCAACTCTACCCACATTATCAACTGACCCATTATCCAAAAGTTGAATTCCCCAATTACTATTTTGTCTAACAATAGTTCTATCAGTAGAGCCATCACTTCCAACACTTCTAAATCTAAATTCAACTGTATCAGGACGTCTATTTGTTCTTGCATCACTTAACCAAGAACTATTAACATACTGAGCACCTCTGAAATCTAATGCCTTTGTAAATTTTTTAGTTATTTCATATGAAGGAGCAGAGCCAGGTACATCAGGACCCCCAAATTCCCTAACTCGTAAGATAGTTGATGGTATTCCATAACAATTTATTAAACTTTTAAAAGACCTCGGTGTTCCTTTTGTTTTTAAAAAGAATGGTAAATTATTTAAAACACGTTTCCAAATTTCTCTTGATACGTCTCTTTCTGGTATAGAAGAATAATTAGGAACTGTAGCTGCAGAACCGGTAACTTCCTTTCCTAATGCATATCTTGAAAGTGATACTGTATCTTTACCATCATACAATTTTAAACCAATAGAACGTGCAACATCATAAATTAAATCTTTAGAAATTCCTTTAGTTAATCCTTCATCTCTTGAATGAATATCAGTTAATCCTCTAACATAAGAATAAACGTCATCAAAATGATGACCTATCATATCCATAAATTTATTAAAAACTTCATTCTGTGAATCTTCTCTAACGTGTCTTGGTAATAAATTAACTAATCTATTTTGATTCTGTTTATCATAAGCAGATGAGCTAACTCTGTTAAGATCATACCAAGTAATTGCCTGAGATGAATCTGTTGCTGCTAAAGTATAAGGTGATTCGTTATTAGTTTTTGGCCAGGCAGATTCAAATGTTTCTTCAACTGAACTTGTACTATATGATGAAGTTTCAAAGTATAAATACTTCTCATATCCATCTAATTCATTAATAACCTTACGTTTTCTCATCTCCCATTTAGCAATTTCATCTAAAGATCCACTAATAGTTGTATATGAAGCACTACTTTCTGTGTAAGATTCTATTTGTTCTAACTTATATTTAAAGTTTTTAATCCTTTGTTCTGCAGAACCAAATAAAACATAATTTTCATATTTATCGTAATCTATATTAAGATCAACACTTTCTAAACTAGCACTTATAAATTCATCTTCTAGACTTTTAGCTACAGAAGAATCGCCTGTTAATATATTATCACGACTTTCATATCCAGTTTCCTTTTTACCTACAGGATCGTGTATAGAGTGATCAGTATCTGGTGGTCTAAGAAATACTGCGTCTACTTTATCATCAACAAATGGAACAAGAAATACTTCTTCATTAACTGAAGATAACATTTCTTCAACAACATACAATCTATCTTTAAGTTCTATTCCATTAGGTAGAGGTTCATATAATTTGTAAATTAATGAGTGTGGCCACGCTGGAGTTGTTTCTTTATCTAATTTCCAATTTGTTACAAGTGAAAGTTGATTTGATCCAAAATTTAAAAGTGTATTTAAATTCTTTTTTGAAGCAGTTTTATATTCAACACTAAACGTTTGTTTTGCTCTTACAGAACCTTGGAAAGGACCATCATTATTTCCAATTGCATTAGCTTTATCTGCAAAAGAATCTTCTACTTCAACAGTTGTTCTATTTATTACTTTTGTTATTTTACTGACAAATGGTCTGTATTCTGGAATATAAGTAATCTGTTCTATCTTACTCGGTGGAGTTGGTATATCTATCTTTTTTCTTACTAATTTTCTATGTTTTTTAGGTTTTTTGAAATCTCTTGGTTTTATATCTCTTGAACGTTTCCTCTTAATTTCATCTGGTAATATATCTTTAACAGGAAATTTACCACCAACTTCAACTATAACTTCCTCTTTTTCTACTTTTCTTTTATCACGTTTTGGAGTTGTCTTTTTAGGTATAGACCTTCGAGCTGCAGGTTTAGGTATTCTTTTCTTTGAACTTCCACCGCGTCCACCACGTCCACCGCGTTCACCGCCGGGTTCACCATCCCTTCCAGCAAATTGCGGTATGTCTGTTGTTTCCCATATAACTTCATACGTTGCAGTCATAAAAATGTCTTTATCTGGCGCTCCACCACCACCACTTGGTGTTGTAGAAGGAGACGCAGTTTCTGTACTTTCTGGACTCGGTGGCTCTAATCCATCATCACCCATCTCAATTGTTCTTGGTGAAGTCTTTCTACTTGGAATTCCTTTCTCTACATCTTTTAACCTTCTCGACTTCCTACGACCACGCTTTCCTCTCTTTTTTCTTACCTTTTCCCAATCAGGAGGTGAAGGTAAAGGTACATCAACTGCAGGTGCTTCTGTTGATATTCCTACGTTTGGATTTGGAATCCACTCTCTAACTTCTTCATAACTAATAACAAATGCATTTTCTATAGTAAGCTTACCACCAACCATATCTTCCGTAAATCCTTGATCTGAATCACTTAAAGTTGTATGAAAAGTTCTATCCACACCAGACTGCGGTATAGTAGAATCTGATGTTCCTATCACTTGATTACTTAATTCTATTGTACCGTGAACATCATCTACAACTGGACTATATTCCGCATAAGTTATAGATAAACGTTCAAATTCTCTATGATAGTCTATATCATTAATATCTAAAGGCTGAATTCTTATCTCTTGTCTTGATGGTGATATCTCTTGAATCCAAAACTTTTCATCTTCAACAAAGAGTTCAACTGGTTGATCAACTGCCTGACCCTTAATTGGTGGTTCACCAACATAAATCTTATTATTATCGGTCATATAAAATTTATCTTTATATATTAAACTATCTGAATTCAAAAGAACTGTATTATCAGACCCACCCTTTCTTCTAAAAAAGTTATAAATAACTTTAAACTTACCTTCTGTAAATCCGAGCTCTCTAAGATCATTTCCTGGTTTCAACTTAACCTGATCATCAACATTATAATCATCAATAATAGTAGAAGTTAGATAATTATCATTAGGGTCATAAACGTGTAGCTCTACAAAATCTCTATCATTACCAAAATCCTTAATAGATTCTTGTATAGGACTTTCAATTAAATCTAAATCTATTTCATGTATTCTTTTTAACATAATTCATCCATTATTTACGGATCATACTGATCTCTTTTATACTCATCATAGCTGGATTGATGACTTCCTTGAGTTGGTATATCAGTTCTTATCTCTATTGGTGATGTAAAATATTTACCACTTCTATCCATAATTCTACAAGTTAATATTCCATCATGAACATCTAACTCTGGATCTAACAATGATATAGTTTTCTCTTCCCAATTTTCCCATCCTGTATCTTCTTGGGTTATTTGATGTGCCTGCGCTTGTCCAATTGGTTTCCAATACCATCTATAAGAAAGTGAATCATCACCTTTTGCAGAAGTACTAAACCTATAATTTGATCTATTTGGATAACCAGATACAAACTCTATATTAACAACATCTGGCCAATCACTAGCTGGTTGATGTGTTGCTCGTAACTTATCCCAACCCTTTCCAGCTTTTGGTTTTGCAAAATATACCCACTCATCAAAAGTATAAGAACGAATTTCATTTGCATAATCACCTTCATTTTCTGCAATATAAGCATTATAAAGAGTTGTGTCATCTGCTGTAGCTGGTGTAGTTGGTGGAGTTCCACCTTCTAATGTAATTCTAGCATTTTGAGTAGCAATAATTTCATTTTGTAACTGATTTGCTAAATCTTTTACTGAGTCCTGTGCATCTTCAAGTGCAGATATTTGTGATACCATATCGTCTTTTAATTGAACTAATTCAGAATCTTCTTCACCTGAAAGATAAGTACGACTAACTTCAACTAAATATTGATGTGAATCAATTAAACCTGAACCTATAATATCATCTCTAAGTCTTTCATATTCTGAAAAAAATTCTGATACTGATAATCCCTTTCCTTGATCTGCAGAAATACCCAATTCTTCTATATCTCTATTCAATACAGAGTCAATCATATTCTTTTTCATTATGGATCTTGTTTGTTGAACTCCTATAAATTGATTAGGTCTATTTAATCCTCCACCAAAATCTGGATCTTCAAATAAAATTACTGAACCATCACTATTTCTAAGTGTTGGTGTTGAATTAACACTCGATCCACTTACTTTCATAGCAGCGAATTCTCTCTCTACTTGATTATCAAACGCTCTTCTGTTCGCTGAAAGTATATCCTGAAAGTATTGACTATTTACTAACTGTTCTTTTATATAAGGCATGTTATCTTACTACTTTAAATTCAAAATTATTATCAAAAAATTGATCTAATTTTTCAACACCACTTCCACTCGCCACTTTAAATAATATACGATAATCTCTTTCTGGTTGAAATCCAGTTAACCACATATTAAAATAATTACCAGTTGAATCACAACTTACTTTTGAACCGCTACCGAATGGAATAATAACATCTTCTGTATATGCATCCCTAATTGAATAATAACTACTTCCACTTGGTAGATATTTTACTACTAAATTAGATGGTGTGGTATCATAAGTTGCGGTTGGAAATCTTTCTCTACCAACAACTCTAAATCTAACCTTAGAATCTTCCTTATATTCTGGTCTTAACCCCTTCATATAAACTAATAAATTCTCTACATCCGTTGCTGATAATGAAGATAATGACCCCGTTGACCATTTTGAATCGTCCCATTCTACTTCTAATTTTGGTGGATATATTGTGTGAGTATCCCTTGAGAAAAATGAAAAATTACCAAATTTTATACTATTACCTTCATCCAAAGTACTATCACTATTACCTATATTTCCTGACCTCTTTAATATAAATCCTTCATTTGGTACTGTAGATGTTAACCACTTATCAACTAATTCAGTAACATTCATTCTCATATCTTTTGACTCATGATCAAAGGATTGTGATGCTACATATCCACTACCACTATGCCAAGTTCCACCAGTATTATTACTCGCACTTACCCATTGAGTTCCCGCAACAAAACCATCTCTATATCTCCAACTAACTCCTTCAAGAGTCCACGGAGAATCACTAAATCTACCCATACCCATATCCCAAGATTGACTAACTGGATATGCATATAAAGATTCTGAAGTGATTAATTCTTGCGGATGTGCATCATATAAGTTTAAATAATATTTTGCATTAGAAGGTATTAAACCACTACTTACTGATGATGAAATATAACTCAAATCAAATTTTATTAACACTCTAGATACATTTATTACCGTAGCAGCATCATTCATATCTTTTGTTATTTCAAGAATTTCATCGAGGCCGGTATTCACACTTTGAGTAGCTGCACCCTCATATATTGTAGCGTCTTTTTGGGCAAATTCAAAATAATGCATTAAATATCTCCATCAGCTTTTCCTAATATATCAGTATTAGGATATTTCAATTCAAAAATACTTGGGTCTACAGATGGATATATAACTCCATTTTTTGTACCCTCATTTATATCATAAATGTTACCAGAATATCCATTTACCTTCTTCCATTTATTAGTTATTACTATTGGAAGACCGTTTGGATTATTTTCTTTGGGTGGAACTGTAGCAGCTATTCCATCAACTACCGATAATTGATAAACTAAATCTGCAACGATAATTGGTTGGTTAATTTGCCACTTATCTATATCAAAAAAGTCTTTAATTTTTTCTATACATTTCAATACAACTTCATGCTTATTAAATCCTCTAGCAGTTAAAATATTAAATGTAACTCCTATGTTAATAACCCATGCATCTTTAATATTAATCGCATCTGTTACCATTCTATATTGTCCAAGATGTGTCTGTATATTTTCCTTAACTGCTTGATTAAGTCTTACTAAACTTTTAGTAGAATCGTATCCAAGAACATACGCATTAAGCGCTAATGGATTGGATATCCTTGTAGCAGTAGCAGATTTCTTAGCTAATAGTTCTTCCTGATCTTTACTAAGTGGTTTCTCTAATACTCCTGATTTATTTACATTTCCACCTTTAACTTTTTCCATAACAGCATCTGTAGATGCTTCTAATTGTTCATCTTGTACCAAATATGCTTTTGCTATATTTCCATATTTAGGTGGCATAGAATATATACGAGTTATATAATCTTCTTTTGTTACAGCCCTTTGTTGAGCCTGAAAATATGCCAATGAATTTTCTTTCATCTCTCTTAAACTCTCTGAACTCTGACCACCTGTTGCAGGTTCCACATTTGTAACTGCCACAGAATTTTTAGAAACTCCAACTACATTAGAATCAAGCGCACTATCATCAATCGTAAAGGAAATATCTGATATATTTCTAACTTCACCTTGTGCTACATTATCATCTGTGCTACCACCATAAGAATAAATAACTGTTAATGTAGTATTTGATGGAGCTTGTCCATAAGTTTTTGTATTTAGAAAATTTGCTGGATCAAATGCAATATCAAAGTTATTTATACCTCCAGGAAGTGAAGATCCAATATTATCTGGATTTGGAACAAGTTCTTCATCTGGACTATCCGAAATACCCGCACCAAATCTCAATTCAGTCTTATCTGTTCCGTTTATAAATCTTGTAAATCGTCTAGCAACCTTTTTAAGTTTTAGTAAATAAGGTGAAGTATCATTATATTGTGATAATTCTGGATCAGAAGCTGAAGTATTCTCTGTTTCTATAAATATCGTATCTTGTGCTAAAAATCCTACTTCATGCCAATCATTACCATCACTATCTTTTACACTAACAATATCCATAACATTTTTATTTGCAAGAGTAATCTTAGAATACTTAGTTGCTCCAAGAAAATCAAAATACTCTGTAGCCATTTTACCACTTACAATTTTGGTACTCTTTTTAAGTAAATATTTTGTTGGTAAATTAGTAGCATTATCTACTTCAAATATATCCGTAGTAACTTGATCATAAGAACTTGAAAATTTAAAGTTTACATCATCTAACGTTCTAAATATAATATTATTTGTTTGTGATTTTACCTGAGTTCCAGCATTAATTGTTAATGCATAATCCATATCTGGTTTTACATTATCTCCAGATCCTATAGCAGGTACAGTTTGGAAAAAATCTACTGTTGCCATAGATGGGGATGCTAATTTAGGTCTATATCCTAAAGATTGAACTATTTCATATACAGTTTTTTTCTCTTCTGCAAATGCTAATAGAGATTCTTTAAACTGTTGATCAATATAATAAGAAAGTACATCTCCAACATATGATGCCATTTCTATAAACATCATTCCCGGTGATGCTTCATTAAAATCATTATATGTATTTGGAAAATATACTTTTGCATATTCTATAAGATTATTTCTAAAACTAGCAAAATCTCTATTTAAATATCTAACTTCTTTTTTTACATCTTTAGCTGGCATTATTTTCTCCTATAAATTACCACCTTCAAAATTTAAAGTTAATTCATCAAATGCATCGGGTGTTAAAGTAGTACTAAATTCTATGGCTACATTAGCTAAATTTGGATTTGCAGTATCAAATGTAACATCTACATCCGTAATATTTACATATGGCAACCACATTTCAACTGCTTCATTAATTGATTCTTCTATTGATGATTTTAAATCAGAATCCATTTGTTCAAACAAGACATGATGTAAACTCGATCCAAATTCTGGTTGTGATACTCTTTCACCAGGAATAGTCAATAACAAGTTTTGTAAATTACTTTTTGCTTGTTCCCGTAAGGTTTTACTTTGATTAAAAAATCCAACACCTTCATTTCTTCCTAATGGAAAAGTTAAACCTATCCATACATTTGGATTTATATCATCTTGTCTTGTATTAGGCATTTATTATACACCCTGTCTATTTTTAGTTATTTCTTCAGATTTCTGCAATATTTCAGTATAATCCTTTGTAAGTGCATTCATAAGATCTTCAGGAACATCACCAACATTTAATCCTTTTTCTTTAACTGTTTGTACTGCTGCAATATCTCTTTGTCTTTGTACATCTCCACCTCCAGCTAATTCATCAACCCTACTTGCATCAAATACTTCTCCAGTCATCGTTGGATATTCTTCATATCCAACTGGTGGTACACCATCACCTTGTGGAATTCCTCCAACTGTTTCATTTAATACTTTATTTAAAGTTGAGTTTTTAGTGTATTCCATATATACCTTCTTAGGCTTTTGTAAACTTTTTTTAGTTGATACTACTTTATTGGATTTAACTTTAGGAATAACAGCTGAAAGTTTCATGGAAGAACTCTCATTAATAAATATCCGTTTAACTTCTTTTTTAACCTCTCTGCGTACTATTTCTACTATTATATTAACCAATTCATTTTTCTTCATTATTAACTCCCTTTTTAATCTAAAACCTTATATCCTACAAATGGTATTGGTGGTGTACCTGGAATCATTCCTGAAAGTCCTACCATATGTATATTAAATGCCTTAACTAAATCATCTAAAAATTTATCTAACGAATCCCTTGGATAACTAAGTGGATAATCTATCCACAATGGTACTCCAGCATTAACTATAATCTGTGCACCATTTGTTAAGAATGTTCCAGGTATCCAATAAGACAATAATCCTAATTTCAATTGCTGTCCTATTGTAAATACTGGCGCAGCTCCATTTATAGTAGCATTAAAAGCTAATTTTAATGCACCAGTCAATCCATCCTTATTACCACTTGCATATTTTCCACCCACTGCTGGACCCTGAGATCCTAATCCTGTCATAACAGCTAAATGATATTGATCAGCTATTAAATTAGCAGCATCTTCACCACTTTCAAAATTACTCCAATTTGTTTCATAAGTTTTTTTAAATGTATTCCAACCCATAATATTATACTGTAAAATTTTGTTCGCTTAAAATATCTTTTACTTTACGCTTTATATCTGCAAAAGCCTTTGCTAACGGTCCAGTAGTAGTTAGTGCAGCATTAAATTTTGGAATCGGACCGGCTGGAGTTGGTACTGTATGGATTCCATCAAGAATCCCAATTAACTCCAATAATAAATCAACCAATACTTGTCCTTTAACTATTGGTTCAGTTGCCTCCACATTTCCTAAAAATATTTTAGGTGATTCAAGTACAGTTTGTGTTGTAGCTATAAAATTTATATCATTTGCACTATAACAAAATATATCTCCACCATTTTTAGCATTAAATATAAGTCTATCAGAATTTAATATAATTTGTTTACCGTCAATAGTTGGAGTTAAATCACTTTCTATAGCTACTTCTAATGGCACCTCTTGATCTGTAGTTATCCATAAAGAAGACCCATCTGCATTAATATCTTCCATAACTGGTTTATTTGCATTATCTTTTAAGTTATCCACATCCGCAGTTTTGCCAAATGCTTCAGCATCTGTAAGTTGTCCAGCTCTAATAAGTATGTTTGGTTCTAAAGTATCTGGGTTAGATCCAAATCTTATAGATTGACCAAGTCTTCCATTAAATATAATATCACCAAAGGAAGGTTGAAGTTGTCTAATTAGTGGATTTGGGACAAATGGATCCCCAACTGTAAATTCACCTGACGCAGCCTTATTTGGTATTTTAGTCGCACCTACCTCTCTTGACCTATTATGAGCGTGCTGAGATATAGTATTATCAGTAAGTGAAGCTTTATCACCACTATATCCTGGATAACTATTACTATTAGGTGAACCTAACATATTAATAGTTTGAGCATAATAATATCTACCTAAATATCTTCCAACTATAACATATTCTCCAATAAGAGGATATTGTTTTATATTTGCATCCATTGGTTGAATCCACCCTAATCTACTTTCAGGTTGTTTATGTTGACTATTAACCATTCTACCTTTAATAGCTCCTATTAATGAATAGGTTGGTGTACCGTCTACTTCTAATGGTAAATCCGCTTCATCAAATATTACATCAATAACCTCTGTAGCTTCTAATTCGTAAAACTCTGTAGACCTTAATCTTTGCTCTACTCCTGCTAATGAATTATGTATTTGACTTAAATTAGGTAAACCGCCAGTAAAAGGTTTAAAATCCTTTGTTGCACCTGGTCTTGATTTATATGCCATATTAATTTACCTCTGGTACTTGTTTAGCCTCAATTTCAAGAGTTATATCATCTGTACGTTTTTGTAAATCACCTACAACTGAATCCAAATCCTTTACTAATTGCTCTTTTTCTCTATCAGACAATAAAAACTCCCCTTCAGCTCCTGAACGACTTTCGGCTGCAATTAAGCGTTGTACGACTTGGGCTAACTTAACAAGTTGTTCATCGTTTTTTACATTAATTTCAAGATACTCTTTTATCATAGGAATAAGTTGAACTGCCATATCACCATCCTTTATAAAACTAGCTACTTCCTTAACTAATACTTCTAGCTGTGTTTTATTTCTTTTTGAATTTTCATAAATATCCTCAAATAAAGATGATAAACTTTTTCCTTCAAATATTTCAAATTCTATGCTCATAGTTTGTTTCCTCGATTAGATATTATAACTCAATTATAAATATAAATAAACGCAAAAATGACAGTTATATACATATATAGCAAAATTCTTTACTAAATATATATAATAGTTATATATGTGAGATATTCTGTATAGATATCTCAATATAGAAAAAGGGACAAACCCTTTTTTGTTAAAACAAACGGGAGAATAACCATGAAGGAAGTCATCACATTAGTCAAAGGCTGGGTGGACGATATAGCACACCTATTAATGTCCTTTGTAGCCATAGGAGCTATTTCTGAAGTAATTTTTGGAACTGGAGTCTTTGGTGTAAATGTAATAGGTAACCTGACAGCAATTATAGATAAGTTTGGCAGTTCTGGATTTGCAGGATTAGTCGCTCTATTGGTGTTAGTGGGTTTATTCCGTAAGTAAAGGCCTTTTCATAAGGAATAAAACAAAAAAGGGGATTCACATAATCCCCTTTTTTTTTGCTTTAAAATATAGAACCAGTATTAGAGGTATCTATAGAACCAGAATGCTGAAATTCTTTAAATAATCTTTTATAATACCTCTTCATTACATTTACAACTCTTGTAATATGTTGAGTATTTGAAGAAGTCATTTCTCTTATTAATACATAAAGAGCTTTTTTGTTAAAATTCTCCATATCTTTTGATCTTCTAAATAACTCTAATACTGCATCTGCAACTAAAATGTCTTTTTGTCTCTTAAAAATATTAGGTAAATTATTCTCCCAATAATCTAACATCATATCTGTAAATTCTTCGTAAGTTTCCTTATCAGACATAATCTGTGCTTCGCTAGATAAGTTTCTTTTAAAGTCTAATACATCTAATTCCCTATGACTTTTCATCTTTTTGTAATTATTATTATTATTTAAAATAAGATAATTTTTTGCAACTATAGAAAAGTAAGAAAATGCTTTTCCTTTACCTTCCTTAAATTTATGCATATTCATTACAAGAAAAGATACTACTTCATGCTTAACTTGTTCTGATGAAACATCAAAATAATAAAACTTAAATGTATGAATTATATTTTCTGCTAATTTATCAAATGGATATGCAATATGGTCATTATAAATCTTATTTCTTAAAGTATGATTTGTTGTGCTATTATATCTAATTATAGCATTTTCAGTTATTTGTGTAAAATACATTCTTGATTTTGCTTTTTTACGTGGCATCTACTTCTTCTCCTAATGTTTCTTCTAAATCACTAATTATTTCTTTTATTCCAGAAAATATAGTTCCTATTTCATCATCTGCTTCAAAATGACCTGTAGCATCTATATCTCTAAGTTCATCACTAACATTCATTACTTTAGCAGAAAAATCTTCAACCCAAGTTTCTAACATTTCTGTCTTTTTATTTAAGTTCCAAATTACATATCCTTCTCCAAGAACAAGTAACCCTAATACTATTTCTATAATCATTTTTTACCTCCAAATAACTCTTCAAATAAGTCTTGACTACGTTTTTTCATATCAACATCTTCAACTTTTTCTGTACTATCTACTTTAGCTGCAGTTCTTATATTATCAAGATGTACTTTTTCCTCCTTTTGTTCTGCATCCTCTCCACGTTTCCACATATCTGCCTCAATATGAGTAGCCATACTATCAGCTTGATGAAGAATATAAGCTATATTAGATTTTAATCCCCAATCAGGATTCCAACTAATATAATAGTTTTTATTTGCTTCTTCATACAAACCATCAGTAAGTCGTAAACCTATATATTCATTTTCTGACATAGGAATTTGGAATTGCCCTAACAAAAATATTGCTCTATCTGTAACTGTCATATAAGATAGTTCACCATTATGTGTAAAGATTTCACCACGATTTTTTCTATGCCACTCTGATTCTTGTGGTACATAATAATCTTTATCCATATCACCAACTTTACCTAAGTCGTGATGCATTGCTGCAAAGATTAATTCTTCATCTGTAAAGTTTATTGTTGCATTATTCTTTACCCACACTTCTTTTAATTGAACTGCACAATCTATTACATGAAGAACGTGTTCTACATAACCACCAACATGTGCATTGTGATAATGTTCTTTACCACTTGCGGGCGCTACTGTCATTCTATCTTCAAAATGATGATACATTTTAAGAAGTTTTTCCCTTCTGTTATCAGGATAATCTTCTGAAAATGTATCTTTAATAAGTTGTATTAACTTATTCCAATTCTCTTGGATTTGTTCTGCTGTTAATTGTTTCATATAACCTCATACCTATTTTTTGTTAACTTAATTGTAGGTTCAGTTCGTAACCTGTTCCTATACTGACTAAATGATATTCTAACACCCCAGCCCATATGTCCTAAAATATCCTTCTTACTTACTGATTTCTTTTTATGAATAAAGTCTACGATTTTTGGATACGATTCACTACTATCTCCAATTACTTTAAACGATTCAGGTTTTAAAAAGTTCCATTTATTAAACCAAGATGGAACTCTATTTTCCCATTTAAAATCATTAATTTTTTTATTTAAATATGCAACCGCTACTCCTCTCACAAAATCACTATTTAAAACATCTTCTATATTTTGTAAAAATTCTTTACTATCATTATATAACAATGGATAATCTCCACCAACCATTTCTGGATAACACAACTTATTTGGTAATACATACGGTACTCCCATACTTAAAGAATCAGTTGTTGATAATGACCAAGCTGAATACTTCTGAAAACACCCTACACCTACTTTCATAGATTTTAAAAATGTTAAATATTCATTTCTATCGTGTATTTTCACTCTTTTAGCATAAGGTTTATCTATATCTGCTAAAGTGGTATAAACTGTAAAGTCTTGGCGCTTCTCCCATAATATATCCATCTGTTTAATAAACCACCTAAATCCTGTATACTCATTATCTCTATGATTAAAAATAATATTATTACCTGACGGTATTGACTTCATATCTACTTTATCAATTCCTAAATAATGTGGTTGGATTATATCTTCTAATCTACGAACTATTCTGGGATGATATAATTCAGTAACTTTATCTAAAACTAAATCCTTTAACCACTCTGAATTTACTCCACATTCTTCCATTTCTAACATACCAGCAATATTATGCATTAACATAGTTTTACTATAAGCAGTATTTTCAGGAACTTCATACCAATGACAATACCCAACTACTTTTGGTGAAATATTAGTCTCATTATTAAACAAATTTGATAACTGTAATGTATGTTCTGGCAAATGAGAATATAATACATCATAATCTGTTTCTTTCCATCTTAATACTTTTTTAATTTCCTCAAAATTAAAATGTGCTCTCATAGCATTTGGATATGATGGTAAATTAATAGGAATTTGAGTTGTATTTTCAAACATCAAACTCTTAATATCCATAGGTGATAAAATAGTCCAATGAATATCATCTCTTATCTTATTTAATTCTTTTATAACATTATGTAAAACAACTACATAAGAATCTTTTTCCAAATCTCGCATATAAGTGATATTTGGATATACAAGAATTCTATACTTATATTCCTTATCATCATCCGCTTCTGGTAACCATTTATAAATGTTCAAATATAACCTTCTTTTTTTTCATACCATAACGGTTATTAATAATTTTCCATACTTGAGAATCAGTAGTTGTTGGACCTGGCATATGAAAAATACAAGGTTCAGTTTCAGTAAGTCTATTATAGATATATTTACTATTATAAATTATGTCAAAATTAGCACTTCTTCCCCAATTCTCATCCCAAAGAACTTGAAATATATCACAATTATAATCTAATCCTATAGGATTATCTTTACCATATTTTTTATCAAACTCCAAAAATAACTTAGTCCACACGCCCTGATCTGAACCTAATTCAGAATCTTCTTTTTTAAACATTGGATAAACTTCATTAATTAATTTTACAAAAATATCTCTTCTTCCAATCATCATACCAGAATTTAAAAATCTATATTTTTCTTTAGGGTTTGGATAGGAATCTTTCAAAGAATCAAATGGATAACAGTTTGTTTCTGCATTAAATATTACTTTTGAATTTGTAAAATTTTCTGTAAATCTTTTCTCTATTTCCTCTAATCCTTTATAAAATAAAACATCTCTTGAATCAATAAAAAGAATATAATCTTCTTTTATATCAATATTATTTAAACTCTCTTTTAGAGTAATAATTTTATCTACTGGTTTTCTCCATTTTCTATATCTGCCAAAAACTGTAGGATGTATATTTAAACGTTCACAACTTTGATATAACCTTTTATCATATAATTTATTATCTGATTCTACCCAACATACAAAAATATTATTCATTATAAAGTCTCGCTGATTTATCCATTTCGCAAAACTTATTTGCTCTTGATTTTAATACAACTTTCATTCCCATTTGAACTTCATATATCCAAATATCTTCCTTTAATATTTCCATTGCGTCTAAAAGAGATTGTTTATACTCATTAACAACCGGTGTAATAACAACTAACACTTCTTTTTTTCTTTTACAATCTTCCGCAAGTTCTATTAAATAGATATCATCAGAAAATCCATAATAAACAACTTTTTTAGCGTCCAACTTCACTTAAATATCTTTCCTTTGTATCTTCCCAGGTTGTATTTAGTATATCTGAATAAAATAACTTTTCTGGTTTGATTCTATTTTCACTTAATAACTTTTTATACCTTCTAATAGCCTTTGGTTTCCACCAATTCATTATGTAATCACTATCATCAATGTACTTCTTTTTCATCTTTAACTGATGTTCTTCTATCTCTCCCCGTAAAAATTCCTTACCATTCTCATAAATGTTTGCAAAATATATACCTCTCTTAAAACCATGCTCATATGTAGATAACTTAATTCCTAATTCTCTATAAAATCTTTTGTTTAATTCCAGTTACTGGTCCTGATACACCTTCTTTTGGTGTAGTGGCTTTTTTATACTTTTCTGGATACTCTTCTTTATACCATTGATGCCAACTATCATAAATTACATCATCTGGCTTAATACTTATTCTACCTTTTGATTCTCCAAGAGTTTTCCAATGTGGAATGCCATTATACATTGAATGAATTCCATAAAGAGAAGTAGTTGATACACCAACTAAAGTTTGACCATAAAGTTTTTTCCATATATCTCTAACTACTGAAGAAGTTACTAAAGTCGCAATCAACTTACCACCTAAGAAATTATAACCTAATGGTTGTACACAACATATAGTAGTTCCTATTGAAGTATAATTTAACTTACCATCTTTAAATTTATTATCTTTAGTCCAACCTATAAATTTATCTCTCACCCCTAACGAAGTAACATCAGATCCCATACAAATTAATCCCAAAACTTTATTAGTATTTTTATCCTTAACATAAAATTTTAAATTTCTTCCGGGATTTGCTGTAAATTCCATTGTATGAATTAACCGCCGTAGTAAAGTCCAATTATCATTTTCTTTTGCACTACCCTGCTCTACACACTCAACTATAGGATTTAAAGATTCAACTTCACTTACTGTTAATTCTTCATTATAGATATCAGTTGGCATCCAAATAGAATTATCTAACCGTTCAAACTTAGACGCTTTTTTGGTCATACCATAAACATCCTTATTAAACTCTTGCCATTTCTTATATAAAGTTTGTTCCTCTACAGACATAGTTTGTAAGTAATTCATATTATCTATGAATTTCTTTTTTTCTATATCATAATCGAATTTTGCTTCATCAAAGAAATCTTCGAAAGCCATATAACCTCTTTTTACTTATTTCTATTTACACTTACTAAATTAGTAGGCCAATTCATCTTATAAAGATATACATCTGTATACTTGTAAGGTTTTACACCATTAGATTCTAATATATCAACATAGTTAACATACTTTGGATTCATTGTATCTCTTACGTTATACACACCATCTTTATGAGCTTTAGTTGTTCCTCTGATAAGAATGTAATCTCCATAATTAAATGGACCACCCCATCTTT
>Ga0208879_1002186_pt1 | contig 17587 bp, 17 predicted proteins | sample Knorr_S15_td_Bot_FD_185605 | JGI IMG/M metagenome (GOLD analysis project Ga0208879, IMG submission 185605) | Marine microbial communities from Southern Atlantic Ocean transect - Knorr_S15_td_Bottom_ad_5009_LV_A (SPAdes) (version 2) | ecosystem: Environmental > Aquatic > Marine > Oceanic | place... | reverse complement strand
TCCATTGCCTGAAGGCGTCGAGGCACCGGAACCTGCCAAATGCACCTTCCTTGACCTGGATGATGATTACACCCTGGCCGGAGAATTCGGTAGCAGTCTGGCCAAGATCTTCAACCAGGACTTTGTGAATCACCGAATGGTGCAAAAAGGACTGCATTCTCATCCAAAAGGTGAAACCATTTTTGCCAGCTATCAGGAATCAAAGATCCGTCATTTCCATGACACGCTGAATAAATGGCTTGCCAGCGAGGATTCACCGAGAAGCACATGACCACTGGGTAACCCTTGCAGGGTGAATCTTTCCTCTGCAGGGGTCTCATGGCCAACGTTGTTCAGATAACCTCGTCTATCAACGACATCAAGCCAACATTGGATAACAGGTGTCGCGCCGCAGCCTGGTCATCTGTGTCCAGGTCCGAGAATTCTTCCCGGGCCCAGCGAAGGCACTTGGCCTGATAGGAAAATGAAGGCTGTTGCCACGATTTTCCATCGATTGTCGTTTCGAATTGTTTCTCACCGGAGGCAACCGCTTTTGCATTCGCGATCATCTGCGGCATATGCACCTTCGCAATTTCACCTAGCAGTGCCAATAGTGTTTCGGGAATGGTGTCACGGGTGAACCAGCCACTATCTTCTACCTCGTAGCCACACAGATCTTCCGCTCGCTCTACCCAGGCGTATGTTCTCGGTGACATCTGTAACGCCAGGCGCATCGGCGTAGGATCAAAATGTGTCAAACAGGTGAGCTGGCCGAAGACACCAAAATCAGACGACCCTGGCCGCTCCCCCATTAAAAAAGGAAACTGCTGCAGGTGAGCTTCCATCAGCTCAAGAAAGCGTACATAACTGGCCTCAATAACGGGACCGGTTACCTCATTCGAACCCACGACGTAAAGACGCTGAATTTGTCGATCTGAAATGATCTTTTTCAAATTCGCATGGACATCAGGCGGAATACTGACATCCCGCAGCAATGGGAGCACGGCGCCAGCTTTATCGATATCATCTTCGTACATCCAACGATAATGAAACATGCAGCGAGTTAGCCATTCATCGGCATAGTCCTCTATCAGGTAATTGATAAACCTGACCACCGGATCAGTCGGGATAAGACTGCGCTCGTCAGACACGGCCTCAAGCTTTCTGAGGATCGGCGTCGAGTCAGTGATCGCCTGTTCCACGCCATGCTCATCAGGGAAATAAAAAGTGGGCAACAGCACGACCTTCGGCACCGGCAGATCTTCCCAGTCCGGGTAACCCGACTCTATTCGTCCTCCCGGATGACCAATGATAAATCGGTAGGGCAACCTTCTATAGCGAAGCGCTGCCAGTGCTTTTCGAGTGTAGGGGCTGCCATGCGCACCCTGGAGTTTTATCGGCAATGGAATCTCGGACAAATGGCTTCTCTCTTTGTTGATTCTGGTTAGACGCATCAGATACGAATTGTCGACCTGGGTCTAGCGTATCTGTCACGACATTTCACTATGCAGAGAGCCACAATTTGATACAGTACGGCGTTCAAAAATACAAAGAAGCCACCATGCAACTCGATTACGATAAAATAGATCCTGAATTGTTACCTCCACTGGAAGATTTTCCTCCACTCGATTTGACCAGGGAAAACATTGTGATGATGCGCGAATTCCTCGCGAATCAGCCACAACCACCTTCAGCAGTGGATGTGCAGTCAGACAAGAAAATGGTCACAACGCCAGACGGCGAAGTGCCCGTGTATATTTATCGCAAATCAAATCGCCCCAATCAGCCTGCGGTACTCTGGATACATGGTGGTGGATATCTTTTTGGCAGCGCAGAAGATGAACGTGCGCGCATCATCGCAGACCACTGTGACTGCACCGTATTTTCGGTTGATTATCGAGTCGCCCCGGAACATCCTTTTCCCGCTGGGCCCAATGATTGCTATGCGACGCTAACCTGGATCATGAACGAGGCCGAGGCCCTGGGCATCGATAAAACCAGAGTTGCCATAGGCGGCGCGAGCGCCGGGTCGGGTATGGCGGCTGGTGTGGCATTGATGAACAGGGACCGCGACAATTTTCCGCTGTGCATGCAACTGCTGATCTATCCTATGATTGATAACCTGCACGCGACCGAGTCCGGCAAGATTGAAAATCATCCCGTATGGAAACAGGAAACATCGTTTAACGCCTGGGAGATGTATTTAGATGGTGTGCCCGGCGAGGATGCCTCACCCTACGCTGCTGCCGCGCGCGCGACTGATCTGTCGGGACTGCCGCGCACTTATTTGTGTGTTGGATCAGAAGACCTATTTCGCGATGAGGATATCGAGTACGCCCGGCGTCTTATTGCACACAATGTTCCCTGCGAACTGGCCGTATTTCCGGGCGTCTATCACGCCGCTGAGACATTCGTGCCTGAAGCTGGGGTTAGCAAGCGACTCAATCAGAGCTTCCTGACCGCCCTGGCTCATGCTTTAGGGAACGACTGAAAGAAGTACTAAGGGGCGCCGCCTAGTCGTTTGGCGCCCCGTTCCGCGGCTAATTCCATGATATGACGATTGCCCCGGTTCCAGAATAGTTTCAGGGTCACGGCATTGATGGTCCAGCGACCATCAATTTTCAGCAGACTGTCCTCGTAGTAACCACCGAGCGAAAATTCACTGCCGCCTTGATCGTTCAGTAAAAAGTGCTCCGCCTTCATGTACATGGTGCATCGTGCCGTGTCACCATCGATATCAACCATCGGGTTACTCATCACATGTTGTGTGGCGTTGAGTCCGGTGAACACAATTTTACATCCAGCCACCCATTCATCAGCTTTCATCGTTGAAGCCGGCCGACCGCTGTAATCTTCGAAGTCCATGGTGATTTCGTCGCTAAAGATTGATCGAAGCAATTCAAAGTTTTTCGTATCGATGCCCATCGCGTATTCATAGCGACGGCGAACGATCTCGTTGTAATCATCGAAGTCCATTTGACTCATCCGTGGTAGTAGGTTGGTTGTTATATTTGCCAACATGATCCATGGATTTTTCAGCCGACGCAATCGCAGGGATCGCTGATCTACTCTGAACGTTCTAACGTCATGCTATGAATGTATAGCTATTTATCCCAGTAAACTGGCGCAGCACCCGGTTATCGTGGTTACAATGCCGATACGAAGATGAAGAAGTTCTGACTATGACTGATACCTACGAGCCACCCCAAGTCTGGACCTGGGATACCGAGAGTGGTGGCAGATTCGCCAACATAAATCGGCCAGTCGCCGGCCCCACGCACGATAAGGAACTGCCAGTGGGCGAACATCCGTTGCAACTTCACTCCCTGGCGACGCCAAATGGTGTGAAGGTCACCATTCTTCTGGAAGAATTACTCGAATTGGGAAAGGACGCAGAATACGATGCCTACATGATCAACATTGGCGATGGCGACCAGTTCAGCAGTGGCTTTGTCGATATCAACCCAAATTCGAAAATCCCGGCGTTACTGGATCGTGGTACCAATCCGCCGACTCGCATATTTGAATCGGGCGCTATCCTGGTTTATCTCGCCGAGAAGTTCGACGCGTTTCTTCCCACTGACCCTTCTGAACGCGCGGAATGCATGTCCTGGCTATTCTGGCAGATGGGTAGTGCGCCCTATCTGGGCGGCGGCTTCGGTCATTTTTATGCCTATGCGCCCGAGAAATGGGAATATCCAATTAATCGCTACACCATGGAGGTCAAACGCCAGCTTGATGTGCTGGAACGCAATCTTTCCTCGCGACAATTTCTTTGCGGCGACGATTACAATATTTCTGATATGGCCAACTACGCCTGGTACGGCGCACTCATCCTGCACAACATCTACGACGCATCCGAATTTTTAGATGTTGCCTCTTACAAGAATGTGGTTCGCTGGGCTACCGAGATAGAACAGCGGCCTGCCGTGCAACGCGGGCGCCGCGTCAACAAAGTCTGGGGACCGGAAGAGTTGCAAGTTACCGAGCGACATAGCGCTGACGATTTTAAGTAAACACCCGGAGAAATCATGTTGAAGTTACACCATGCACCAAATTCTCGCGCTGGACGCATTGTCTGGCTACTGGAAGAGCTGGGGCTTGACTATGAACTCAATGCCATGGCGTTTCACCCGAAGGATCTTAAATCTGATGAACATCGTGCCCGCCACCCGCTAGGTCGAATCCCTGTGCTTGAAGATGGCGACGTCATGATTTACGAGTCGGGTGCTATCGTTGAATACATCATCGCACGGTACACCGATGGCGCGCTAAAGCCTGGCGTAGAATCAGTCCTTTTCCCTCAATATCTGCAATGGTTTCATTATTGCGAAGGCATGGTGATGCCGCCGGTAAACACCATCATCGTGCAAACCCTGCTTCTGCCACCAGAGCGTCAGAGCAAAGAGGTGCTTGAGCAGGCGCAACGATTGTTAAGCAAAGCGGTCGCGCCGGTCAACGAAAACCTCGAGGGTAAAGACTATTTGATCGGTGACTTTTCTGCCGCTGACATCATGCTTGGCCATGCCTGCTTTATGAGTAATCGGCTGGGCTGTGTACCCGATGACATGGTCCACCTGAAGGCTTATGTCGAACGGTTGCAGACGCGACCCGCTTTCCAGGTGGGGATCAATACCTAGCGAACCTCTGATTAAGAGGATATCGTTCCCTAGGTTGTTGTGATTGCCGCACCGCCCTTTATAACAAGCTCAGCTTTTCCAGGCGACGGCGGCACATCACAGCCACGCTGGATCCCCGGTTTCGCCTGCATGTTGGCCATCCACCTCTGCAGGTGCTCGAGTTCATCAACGCTGACCCTTGCCCATCTATGGCTGCGAATCCAGGAATAATTTGCAATATCAGCAATAGCGTGCCCCGTGCATCCGGCGATAATCGGTTGCCCGTGACTATATAGTCGCAGGAACATCTCGGTACCACGCTTCAATAATTTCTGTGTAGCTTGTGCACCCTTCTTGAACTCATCGAGATCAAAGCCCGCCGAAAAACGATCTTTTCTACCCAGAATAATCACCGCCTTTGCTTCTGATTCAGCCCGATCCAAACCCTCATTAATCGCATCGATAAAATCGTGCCCAATAGCATTGACTTTACCATCGTCAAATCGCAGCATCGCCGTATCATCTATAAGCTCAAATTCCATTACTTTCTCCTGAACTGGATGTCGTGAGCATAACGGCCGAGTCTAATGGCCGCAATGACCAACCGGTTAACGACGCCCGTTATACAGGTGGTATGCTGTCGGCCTTTTACAAAACGAAAAATCATTATGAGATTTAGTTTCTGGCCTCAACCCACACAGTCCTTCGAAGTCATTCGCTCACTCGCGTCACATATTGAACAATCAAACTGGGATGGTCTCTGGCTGGCAGATCATTTCATGCCGAATGCTGAAGACACCAACCAGCCCTGGCCTGAAGCCTGGACCACCATCGCCGCAATTGCCGCTACCGTGCCCCGAATTCGGCTCGGCACACTGGTCACCGGCAACACCTATCGGCACCCTGCGGTACTAGCCAAAATGGCGGCAACGATTGACCATATCAGCGGCGGCCGCCTGGTCCTTGGGCTGGGTTCTGGCTGGCAGGAAAATGAACACGAAAAATACGGGATTGAGTTTGGCACCGTTGCCTCACGCTTACGCCGCCTTGAAGAAGCCTGCCAGGTCATCAAGGCACTCTTTAACGATGAGTCGGCAAATTTCTCTGGCGAATTTTACCAACTCACCGACGCACCATTGTTGCCAAAACCCAAACAGGAAAACCTGCCTTTGCTGATCGGCGGCGGCGGGGAAAAGGTCACGCTGAGAATCACCGCGCAGTATGCCGATGAATGGAACGTCTGGGGTACGCCGGAAACTCTGAAACAGAAAATGAGCGTACTCGATCAACATTGCGACAAGCTCGGTCGCGACCCGGCAGCCATCCAGCGCTCGGCAGTCGCGCTGCTCTTTCTCTCCGACGATGAAGCCCTGGTCAAAAAAATGCGGGAATCCGAGGAGGCGCCAGCAAGAATCGCCGGTAATGTTTCAGAGCTTCGGGATATCATCGCCGCCTACCAGGAAGCTGGCGTTGATGAATTTATCGTTCCCGACTTCACCATGGGACCCGATTGCAATCAGCAGAAGCTCGACACCCTGGATACATTTATCAATGAAGTCGCCCCGGTCGTTGCTTAATATCATTAGAATCCGATTCCCTGGCGCAGAGAAAGCGAGAGGAGTCATTCGTCCCTCTCTTTATTCGTTCTCAATACTATCTGGAAGAGACTAACCCGCAACTGTTTCGATGATAATGGCGAGCGCCATTCCACCGGTAGCGCGCATCCCTTTGGGGGGGCGAACGATTCCTGGTCTGTGATACTTCAAGAAGACTACTTTGGAGTCAGATAGTCGCAGCCCGCCTGGTATTCTGGCGAACTGATATCAGGGGATAGTTTGAAGTTCCCCAGAATTCCCTCAGGTGTAAGAGTATTTGGGTTCCCAGCCATCTGCACCCTCGGGTAGCATGTCAAAGAAATTCCAGATGCAGTTGAAATCATCACCAGGCCCAAATGATGTGTCAGAAACGCGCACGATCCTGTCGCCATCTTTTCTATAGACTGATACGCCAGGCCAAAAGCTGGTTCCTTCATGAGACACCATTGTGAATTTCCAGCCACGGCCTTCTGCAAACTCTCTCTGCACCTGGGGTGAATCAGGTGAGGAGACAGCGAAAGCTGCGCGATCCAGTAAATGATCCAGCACACCGTTAAATCCATCAGCCCATTGCGTGCAGTTCACGCAACTCTTACCCCTGTTGTGGATTAGAAACAGTGTGTCCTTGTCTTTGAACAGAGAGCGCAGATTAACGGGCCCATCAGGCGTTGTGAACGTATAGTCTTCGACCTCTTCCGGTTCAATGGCGGATTGCAGTTCGCGCATCTCGGCGCGCAAACCCGACATCTGTTTACGCCGATCGTTGATTTTGCTCATCGTTTGTTGATAGGTCATGTTTATCTCCTAGTGTTCTTTGAGGTCAGGCAATAGTGCGACTAATCGCTCGTCAGACTTGACCGCCAGATTCACTCTAAGATGATGATTCCGACCGGGCGCCACTAGCCAGCATTTCTTTCTGGATTCCCTCAACCAACAAGGTTCCAGTGAACCAAATCGCGCAAAAAAGGTTTTTCTGGACTAGTTTATAAAGAGACCTTAAGTTACATCGGTTACTTAGGAGGGTCAGATGAATACCAGTGAAGAATTAGAGGTAAACTCAGATGTAAACAAGGTTCCGCTCGAAGAGATTGATGTCAGCCGGCCGGAGCTTTACTTGAACGACACCTGGCAACCCTGGTTTGAACGTCTCCGCAAGGAGGCGCCAGTGCATTATCTGGCAGACAGCGTAACCGGACCCTTTTGGTCGGTATCCAGCCATGAAATGATCAAAGCCGTGGATTCAAACCACCAGGTTTTCTCATCTGAAAAAGGTGGCATTGCCATCGTTGATCCTTACGTGGCCGAAGAGGGACAAATCCAGGGACAGAGTTTTATCACGCTAGATGCACCGAATCACATGCCACAAAGGAAAGCAGTAGCACCGACCGTCGCACCAAATAATCTCGTAGAACTGGAGCCCATTATTCGAGAGAGAGCGATAGACATTCTTGAGCAACTGCCAGTTGGTGAAACCTTCAATTGGGTGCAGGAGGTCTCCATCGAATTAACAGCAAGGATGCTGGCCACTATTTTTGGATTCCCCTATGAAGAGCGCAGCAAGCTGGTTCACTGGTCTGACCTGGCAACGGCTGTCCCCGAGGTTACCGGAGACACAAGTATCGACATGGGGAAAAGATACGAAGAGTTGATGGGTGCTGCTGCTGCTTTCTATCAACTCTGGGAGGAACGAGCCCAACAGCCGCCAAGTTTTGATCTTATCTCTATGCTCATTCATAACAAAGAAACATCTCGAATGAATGAGGACCCGGAAATGTTTCTGGGTAACATTCTGCTACTCATTGTCGGGGGTAATGACACAACTCGTAACAGCATTAGCGGCGGCGTGATGGGACTCAACAAATATCCAGACCAATATCAGAAGCTGCGGGACAACCCGTCGCTGATTCCGAATATGGTGTCCGAAATGATCCGCTGGCAAACGCCAGTCATCCATATGCGCAGAACAGCATTGGCGGATATTGAACTTGGCGGCAAACAAATCAAGGAAGGTGACAAGGTCGTTATGTGGTACTTGTCTGGCAACCGCGATGAATCCGTCTTTCAAGATCCAGAAAAGCTCATCATTGATCGCCCCAATGCCCGCGCGCACGTCGCCTTCGGATTTGGCGTACATCGATGCATGGGTAATCGGCTGGCCGAACTACAACTTCGCATTCTTTGGGAAGAGATCATGAAACGCTTCCACACGATTGAGGTTGTCGGTGACGTAGAGCGTTTACCTAATAACTTTATCCGGGGGATAAAGAACGTCCCGGTACGGCTTCATCCTATCTGAGGGTGTCCGAACAATGACTGACCCAAAGAAGACTAATATTGTATTTGTGCTCAGCGACGATCAGGGTATTTGGGCAGCGGGATGTTATGGTAACCCAGAGATTCGAACTCCGAATATCGACCGCCTTGCCGCTACCGGCATTCGGTTCGAAAATTTTTTCATCACGATTCCCGTCTGTTCAGCCAGCCGGGCCTGTTTCCTGACAGGGCGTATCCCTTCGCAACATGGCGTCCATGACTTTCTGACCGGCAAGGCCGATATGGGGACAGATGCCAAATCATTCATGGATGACGAAATCTGTTATACGGATGTCCTGGCAGAGCATGGCTGGACCTGCGGCTTGTCAGGGAAATGGCACCTGGGACATTCCATCCTACCGCAGCATGGTTTTGATCACTGGTTCGCTCACCCACATGGCGCGGGGCAGTACAACGACCAGAAGATGATCCGAAATGGCGTGACCGAGGTTGCACCAGGATATATCACAACAGCCATAACCGATGATGCCCTGGCTTTTATCGACGACCACGCTTCTGAACACAAACCTTTTTACCTCAGCGTAAACTATACGGCGCCTCATTCTCCCTGGACCGGTCACCCGCAGGATATAGTCGATTCCTATGACGATTGTTTGTTCGAATCGTGTCCTCAGGAATCTCGCCATCCCTGGGCAATAACGCCGCGTAAAACTGATCAAACAAGAGCCGACGCAACCACCCTAGGGCTAAGCGACAACCTGGGTAATCGTGAAAGTCTCAAGGGGTATTTCGCTTCCATCACTGCAATGGATATCGAGATAGGCCGCATTCTGGACAAACTGGAGGCACTCGGTCTTCGAGACAACACCCTGGTGATTTTTGCATCGGACAACGGGTATTCATGCGGCCACCACGGTTTCTGGGGGAAAGGTAACGGAACCAATCCAGTCAACATGTATGAAAACTCGATCAAGGTACCTTTTATTGCCTCTCACCCGGGCGTCATTCCTGAAGGCATCGTTCAATCAGCCATGGTTGCCTCCTATGACTTCATGCCGACACTGCTCGATTATGTGAACCTGCCGCTACCTGATACACAATTGCCGGGTAGTTCCTTCCTGTCTGCCCTGAAAGATGGGAACTCGCCGGGTCGTGATTGCATCGTTGTTTATGATGAATACGGCTACTGCCGAATGATTCGTACGAACCAGTGGAAGTACGTCCACCGTTACCCCGAAGGTCCCAATGAACTATGGGATCTTGTTAACGATCCTGATGAGCGTCAGAACCTGATCGACGATCCTGCTCATCGCGATCTCATCACAGAGCTTAGAGAACAAATGGAATCCTGGTTCGAAGAGTATGTGGAAGATGACAAAAATGGCATCGGGTTTGATGTGGGTGCAGGCCAGAATCGCCCTGTCGGAATCAAATGGGATGATGGTACCGATGCATTTGTTTATACCGCGATTAAGCGGCGAAGAAAGGAACGTGAGCAGAAACCATCATAGCCTTCGGTTCGTTGTTCACTCCGACACCGCCATCTGCTGAATGATCGAATATCGAGTAGTCTATCCCGGGCCAGTTACTTCGACAGCCACGCCTTGAGCAGGCATCTCGCGGATATCACCAAAACTACCAGGAATCAATGAATGCGCTTTTTTGCCTGATCGACGAGTATCCGTACGCACTGACTTTATATCTGTATATTTGGGGTCGGAGTAAAAATTACAATTCCCTCTTTGGCTTTGGACCACGTTTCTGCAATGACTGTGGTTGGCCGGTCAGCACTTCAAACTGACGACGAAACTTCTCTGTGCCGAGCACGAAGACTGTTTCCTGTGCGCACTTTATCTCAGATATCAGCTTTGAATCTAACTCAGTCTCGAACAACTGCCGATAGGAAATCTGACGGACACGCTGTGTCGAACCGAGACGTTCAAACTCCACATGGGGTGTCCACATCCTAATCTCTTTACCCAGGGCGTGCGCAGCGTAGCTCGACCACTGGTAGTCCGCCGGGTCACTAACCATGCCCGCGCGTACCGGATTAAGCTCGATGTAGCGCGAACCAATCAGGTAGTACATGGATGTTTGAACCGGATGCGACTTAATCCGATCTTCAAAGAGTGTGCCGGTTCGTTTGCACCGATAGTTAAAGTACCTCGCATAGTACCGACCGATATATTGCATGCATCGCGATATCGCCTGTTCTTGTGTCGGTGTCATGAGTAAATGCACATGATTGGTCATGAACACCCACACATGAATCAAGACCCCGTACTTTCGGGCACCTTCATCTAACCAGTTTGCATATGCTGCAATGTCTTCATCTGAGGCGAAGCATATTTGTTTGTTGTTACCTCGCTGGGTAACGTGCGCTGGTATGCCTACAGGCAGATATCTGGGTCTTCTTGGCATTGAACAGCAAAACCTGAGTCAACTAATCGCGCCAAGTTTCGCTGTACCAACATCGATAATATGTAGTCTAACGACTACATATCGCTACGCCACTGCCCGTGTTTCATGTAGGAGGAGAATGTAAATTTTACTCCGACCCCAATTATTAATGAAGTGATTAGCGCGGAGATCTCTGGCCACATCGACTTGCTCGACGAGCGGATCCGCCAGGTGCGCGAGCAAATTCAAAAGCACATTGATGATGATCCTGGTTTGCATGAGCAGCGAGAATTACTGTTGTCCATTCCAGGCATCGGCGAGAAAACTGTTGCGGCGCTGTTGTCGTATTTTGCCGAGATTAGTAAGTTCAGCTCAGCGAAACAACTGGCTTCTTTCGTCGGGGTAACGCCACGGTAGATCCAGTCAGGGACCTCAATTAATCGTTATGGGCGGATGTCAAAAGCGGGGCCCGCTGCACTCAGAAAAGCGTTGTTCTTCCCGGCTATGGTGGCCATACGGTACAACCCAGCGCTTCAAGTCTTCAGTCAAAGCCTGAGCACAGCAGGAAAGTGCAAAATGGTGATCCTTGGTGCTGCAATGCGTAAACTTGTGCACATAATCTATGGCGTTCTAAAAAACAAAACGCCATTTAGTTACCAGGGGGCTTGATAATCAAGACGGTATCTGTCCCCGGATTGCCGCATTGGTAACTGCACGATATGCGGGGATTGTCTTCTCCTTTCGCCTCAAATTCCGTGGTCTTCTCGATATTGCGACCAACGTGCAAACGACTCGTTGATCGCCTTGGTGCGCACGTCGACGACCGACTTCAGGCCGGGGTGGCTGAAGATGTACGCGTCGTCCCCCAGAATAGCCGCCACCACCATGTCACCGATGACAGACGCATCGAGGACGTCCGACATAACGGCATCCTGCAAGCCACCCATACTCACCAACTTCGAGTTGTCCTTCTCGCGTTGCATATTCGCCGGACGATTGCGGCCTGATTTCGAGACGTTGGTGGTTACACCGCCCGGACACAGCACTGACACACCGATGTTGTATTTGGCCAGATCTCGGCGCATTACTTCCGACATACCGACAACAGCGTATTTGCTGGTGGTGTAGATGCTGCCGCTCGAAATTGGCATCAGCCCTGCCATCGAGGCCGTGTTCACGAAGTGGCCGCCTTCGCCGTGTGCCTTGATGCGGTTGACGAACGTTTGCACGCCGTTGATGACGCCGTCCAGATTCACGCCCATCACCCAGTCCCAATCCTTGTAGTCCATTTTGTGGACTCGGCCTGTGACGGCAACGCCTGCGTTGTTGCAGACCACGTGCACATTGCCAAAGGCGGCCTCGGTTTCCAGGGCTGCCTGCTCCATTGCGTCGCGGTCGGTCACGTCGACCTTCAGGTAGATCACGTCGTTCGATCCGGCGAACTCGTCCTTCACTCGATCGAGTGCGGCTAGTTCGATGTCGGTGATCGCGACCTTCATGCACGCGGCTAAAAACGACCGTGCCATCCCGAGGCCTATGCCGCTGGCGCCGCCCGTGACGAACGCCACCTTACCGGTAAGGTCTTTCATAGGTTTATCCTCCAGGCTATCCGAGGACAGTTTACCTCTATCTCACAATAGTAAACTGCGTTCCTCCTACGAGGAACGCAGTCGTTACCTCTTCAACATCTTGCGATGGATATCAAAAATAGTCAGGTTTCAAGTCGAGATTCATTATGTCCCGCATCGCCAGGCTCGTCGTTCCATGTTATCCGCATGTTCTAACACACATTTACGCTACTTCAATTTTCAACCTTTCAGCAAGCCAAATTTAAATGACAGCCTGCCTGGTCACACCCATGGTAACAGCAGCTTTATCCAGGTCATCAATCATCCAGGCAGGAAAATCAACATTAACTCTCTCTTTTACAAGATTAGGCCGGGAAGCTTTTTTAACATCGAAATGTTGAAGAACATCTTCATCACCATCATCGAATTTTTTGTCAAGATTCTTAGCTTTCATAAAGTTCCACCACTTGTTTCATAGACCGACGAACTGAAATGATGCGAGTGAGGTTCGGTTCTCGGTAAGTTGTGATCGCTGTCCAATGTTTTGAGCCAATAAGTCCAATATAAATAGACCGAGATTCTTCAAGAGTATTTTTTCTGAAAGGGATTTTCATGATAAATCTATCTTCCCAAAGCTCCTGTGCTTCTTCAAAATTAATACCGTTTTTTGCCTTATTTGAATTGTACGGACTTTATTACTCCGGACCCAACTACTTGATCTTTTCCTTCGCGTGTTTTCCATCCGGGTCGGTTCGCTACTTGGCACTATCCCCTGGACTATCCCGGATTTTAGAACAGCACCAGGAATCGTTGTAGAAACCAGAAGGCAGCCAAGGTACCAACAACGTACCCACTAGTGGTCTGGGTTCGGACAGATGACGGATTAATCTTACTGGCACTCATTCTTACGATGACCCAAACCAGCATCAACAGGGCACACACGAATAACAATTGACCTGCTTCCACGCCGATATTAAATGCGAATAACGCCAGGAGCGCATCGTTTGTCGGCAGCCCAACTTCTTTTAGTACACCTGCAAAACCCAATCCGTGCAGCAGACCAAACAATGAGCTGACAACCACTGGAAATCGCCAACTCAGCGAATCCTTCTTTTGCCTGACGAGCTCTGCGGCGACGAACACAATACTCAAAGCGATCAGGGCTTCCGTAGGATCAATCGCCGGGGTAATTAGTTCAAATGCTGCCAGCGCCAACGTGATGGAATGAGCAATCGTGAACCCCGTCACCGCAAGTACTATTCGCCGCCAGGTGAACGCAAGCCAGATCACACAGACAAGAAACAGCAGATGGTCATATCCACCTAAAATATGCTCAACACCGAGCCTGGTGTATTCAGAAAAGATGCTGCCGCCGTTTGCGCCCAATGGAATCTCTATAACGGTGACGCCAGGACCAGCGTGAACAAACTTAGCGGGAAAATTTAACAACTGAACGCGAACGATACTGGACAACGAAGGATTAGTGCCGGGGTAATCAACAGCAACTTGTAGCGTCGACTGGTTGCTCGAACATTGATAGTGTCTTTTGCCTACGAAACCCCTATCCGCTCCGCCAACTGCGTTTGTTTTACATTCGCCTTGCAAGCTAATGGCGGGGAGATTGAAATGGTTTAAGGCAGGCGCCAGGCGCCAGGCAAGTTCGTACTCAGCGGCGGACAACTGGGTGACTTCAAGATAGACCGGACGACCATCATGAGCACTCGTTAGCTGTGTAAGCACGAAAGCCAACAGTCCAACAGAAACCTTTAGCAACCGCTTCATCAGTGATCTTCGTTCAACTTTGTTTCAAACTCCTGGCTCACTTCGATGTCGAATCCCTGCACAATTTCATTGATTGCTGTCTGCTTGCGTTCCCTCTCACGGCCCAGCTGAACTTCTGTGGCGATTCGATCGCGGACTTCATCCAGTGGCGGGACCCGTGCGGGAAGATTTTGCGTGACCAGAATCAGGTGACTGCCGAATGTGGATTGGATAGGTCCTTGCCATATTTTTTTATCCGGGCGAAGTTGAAACACTGCTTCCGCCAGCAGCTTGCCAAAATGACCAGCAACTTCCTCCTGGGATCGTTCCACATAATTCAAGTGATATGGGAATCGCTCGCCGAAATTCGGTGCCTGGTCAAACCGGACCTCATCACGGTTAAGAATGCCTAACGTCTCCCTCGCCCGCTCGTCCACTCCATTGCCATGGCGGTCAGCGCTGAAGAAAACATGCGTAAACGTGACCAGTGCGGGAATCTCGTAATCCTGTCGATGGGACTCATAGTACTGGCCGAGCTCGACTTCGCTTATGGCGTCAATTCCGGCGTTTGTTCCTTCCGCCATAAACTGCATTTTCTGCACCAGGCGGCGTTTTATTACATAGTCCTGCCTGTCCATGCCGTAGGACAATGCAGTTCGATACAGCGCTTCTTCCTGAATGTATTGATTAACGACATCCGAAAATGAATCTGACGTTAGAGCGTCTAAACGTTGATTTGCGTCTTCGGCAAATGACTTGGTGCGGAACTGAAGAAACCGAGCCAATGAATTCCGGTCAACGACAATCACGCGGCTATCGACACTGTTGTCGAGGTTGAACCATTCGTAGGCCGTAAATAACGCAAACCCGAGCAGCAGAAAGTGCAGGATGGGTTCGCGCACCCATCCCGGCAACTTCACGGCGTATACCAGATGGGCGATGTGTAAGCTCGATCCTGGATGGTTTTCGGCGCTCCTTCAGGAATCTCTATATCGAAGTAAGCCGCATCATAGGTGGTCCAGCGTGGTCTTGGAATCTCCAGTACCCTGACATAGTAAAAGGCGCGCTCCCTGGCATTAAAGTCCGGGTCCTGCCAGACCGTTGCGAGGCTGGCAGCACCGATTGTGTTTTTGAATGTCGCAGTTTTGACATCTACCGTATTCCCAACCGCTGTTAGCTTCCCGGATTCTGGATCAATTGTCCGGTCGCCGGACCAGGCAAGATCATAGACTTTCTCATGGAGATCACCTTTTCGATCCAGCCACCCCTTGATGATCTGAATTCGATCCAGGTTAGCGCCGTCCGGGTCCTTTACAGCCGCGACCATAAATGAAGGCGCACCATCTTTCGGACCTTCCGTCAGATCACCACCCATGGGGACACCTTCTGAATAACCCGTATTAACATAGGACGGATTATAGATATCACTGGCTTCATAGGACCAACCACCAAAGAACCTGACCCCGATACGCGAGCCCGTCGTAGCGTAGACCTCACGACGTTTCATCGCGTCAAAGATCGCTTCCCGCGTATTCTCCTTTGCCCATACCGCGGCATAGCCCGAAGAAACAATACGCCAGTTCTGCCAGAGCTGATTTCCTGCCATGGCATTTTCCATTCGCGCTGGCGCGGGTTCCGATTCCGGAAATTTACCAAAGAAATTATCTTCCTCGGTTGTTGAGATCGAATTGTGTCCGTCGGTGCTTGCGATCAGGCCAAACTTGAAAGGGTTAACGCCGAGAGACTGTTCATACTGTAAACCCAGCTTCAAGGCACCGCGTGCGTATTCATGCTTCAGCATCCAATCTTCTTTTGCTTGCGTTCGGCCAATATTGTCCCAATCCCAATTTTCAAAATCCGCGAACTCATCATTGGGTGACAGTGTCGGGTGGGATTCTCCATCTCCTTTAACCTGTGATACTTCGTAGATCGGTTCCCAGCGCGCCCTTAACTCCGCGTACGCTCGGTTTATCTTCTTGCCGTCTACAGAAACACTCGGAAACATCATGCCGTTGGAGAGGTTGCCATTATGCGCGATCGCCATGACTTCACCGCCGGTCTTTGTCTCATAACGGGCAAGTGCTTTCCACAATTCACGTGGGTCAAGCGAGTCCTGACCGGAAAAAGGCGGTAACTGTGCAGTCTTGTCTGCACCGTCTTTATAGATAACAACCCGATGCAGGTTGTTGCCCCTAATCATTGATGTAAATTCATAGCCGGTAAATGCGGTGAACTGTCCCGGCACGTTGTGTTCATCAGCGGTCAATGCGACATCTTCCCAGATGAGACTTCGTGTCTTTTCAGGGAGTGGAAAGTTATTCGCTGGATCGGACATACTCGCAGAAAAAGCGGAGATGAGCTTAACTACATCACCCGATTCGAGATAACCCTTCCATTGCCCCCCCGCAGCAGTCGATGTCACCAGGGGATCACCGACATTAAAACGATAAAAACCGCCAAGGTATTCCGCATGATCAGAAATCACCAGAAAATCCAGTGGCCGACGCAGCCTGACCGGCATACCGTTATGCGCGATGACCTTCTCTCCTCGCGCAAAGCGGAAGGCGTCCGTTGGTGTGAGGTTCATGTTGCCCAGTGAATAAGCATCTGCTGAGTTTCTCGTGTGGAGATGCGTGTCACCCCAATAGACATTCTTTGGGTAATCCTGATCCACAGGTTTGGAATAGAGTTCGTCTGCAACGGAAGTTGAGATGGAAGTTGAGAAAATCGTGCTGCCGAGCAGCAGACCGGTCAGACTTCGTGCAAGTTGGATTCTAAATCTGGTGACCTTCACTGATAGCTCCTCACTGTTGACGGATTCGCCCAATGGCGCGGGCGTCATGAGATACTCATTGGCGCCGGAATGCAACAATTTTGGTGACTAAGAAACGATATGCGATTGTAAATCTTTAATATAGTAACCAAAATGGTAACAAGATCCCCAAATGGTGTCTCGTATGCAACTGGACATGTAGGAATGGATTGACTATTGGCAACTTCAATCGACCTGGACAAATGTAATTTCAAACAGGTGACCGTTATGCGACGACTTGCGAGTCGAGAACAATTGGGGAAATCGATTGGCGGTGGTGGCAGTCTCCCTCTAACCAGTCTCCCTGATTTCCTGCAAACTGGTGGCAGAGACATTCGGGGTATTGGTGAAGAATTAACAAAAGTATCGTGCGGGTCGCAATGGAGTCGGTGGGAAGATCAAACCCGCATCGATTGGCGAGGGCGGACAACTCTAAGCAAGAACTATTAGCAACTAGTTATCGATCATACATAAACTGCTTATTGGAATTGCTCACTACCTGACGTGCAATCTCCGGCCAGTCGAAAACCTCTGCTGTGGTCGCGCTCCCCCGGCTCGTCGCAAGCCCGGCTGGACGAA
>Ga0208879_1002185_pt1 | contig 17588 bp, 17 predicted proteins | sample Knorr_S15_td_Bot_FD_185605 | JGI IMG/M metagenome (GOLD analysis project Ga0208879, IMG submission 185605) | Marine microbial communities from Southern Atlantic Ocean transect - Knorr_S15_td_Bottom_ad_5009_LV_A (SPAdes) (version 2) | ecosystem: Environmental > Aquatic > Marine > Oceanic | place... | reverse complement strand
AAATATAGCGGGATGGATGGAACTCATATTTTATTCCTATACTTTTTTTAATTAACGATTTTTAAGGAAGAACTACTAATGTTTACTTAAATTAATTATCCTAGAAAAAGATTTTTTTTAAATAATCATCTAACAATTAAATAATCAAATAATAATAGAGATGTTATTAACAAATATTTTATTTAAATTAATGTAATACAATGGCGAATTTTGAATTAGTAGTTAATGGTAAAACTCATAAAGTTGATGTGGATCCATCTACACCAATACTTTGGGTACTTAGAGATCATTTAAATCTTGTTGGAACTAAATTTGGGTGTGGTATTGCTCAATGTGGAGCATGTTCAATTCATTTAAATGGTATGGCTGTAAGATCTTGTCAATTACCTGTTGCAAGTGTTGGGAATGGAAAAATAACAACTATAGAAGGTTTGTCTGAAAATGGTGATCATCCAGTTCAAAAAGCTTGGATAGAGAATGATGTACCACAATGTGGATATTGTCAATCAGGACAGATTATGCAGGCTGTATCTTTTTTGAGATCTAACCCTAATCCTACAGATGAAGAAATTGAATCTGTAATGAATGGAAACTTATGTAGATGTGGTACATATATTAGAATTAAAAAAGCGATTAAAAGAGCTGTAAAATCTTAATATAAATAGTTATTATGACAAAACAAAAGACATATATTGGGAGAAGATCATTTATTAAAACCAGCATCTTATCTGGTGGTGGAATGATGGTGGCATTTAGTTGGTTGGCTTCATGTAATTTAACAACAGATCAGGTAAAAACACTCCCTAAAGAATGGTTTAAAATAAATGGATTTTTAAAAATTGGAGAAAATGGACTAGTTACAATTATGTCTCCCAATCCTGAGATTGGACAAAACATAAAGACATCTATGCCGATGTTGGTTGCAGAGGAACTTGATGTTGATTGGAAAGATGTTATTGTTGAACAGGCACCTTTAAATACGGACATATTTCAAAGACAAATAGCTGGTGGGAGTAATTCTATAAGCAGTTCTTGGATGCCTCTACGTATGGCTGGAGCAACTGCTAGATTTATGTTAATTGCTGCTGCTGCTAAAAAATGGGGAGTTTCTGCAAATGAAATTACAACGAAATTAGGAGAGTTATATCACAAAGCATCTGGTAGAAAGCTTGGCTATGGCAATGTTGCTTCTTCAGCAGCTCAACTAAAAGTTCCTAAAGAAGTAGATTTAAAAGAAATATCAGATTTTAGTATTATAGGTACATCTAAAAAAAATGTTGATGGGCAGAAAATTGTTACTGGACAACCATTGTTTGGTATTGATTATAAAGAAGAAGGTATGTTGATAGCAATGCTTATACATCCTCCTGCCTTTGGAATGAAATTAAAATCATTTGATGCTTCTACAGCAAAACAAATGCCTGGCATTATAGATGTATTCGAGTTTAATAATTATAAAGAAGGTCAACCTAAAGGATCTTTTGATTTAAGTGCCCATACTACACAAATTGCTATTGTAGGCAATTTTACTTGGGAGGTTATTCAAGCAAAAAAAGCTGTTAAGGTTGAATGGGAAGAATCTGGAGAGGTAACACATGAAATTAGAGGATGGGGAGGAGGAAAAAAAATATTTCCTTCAAAACTTGAAAGTACTCAAGATCATTTAAAACAAATGGAAGAAATGAGTCTAAAAAAACAAAAAATAGTTAGAAAAGACGGTGATCCAGAACGAGCTTTTAAAAATGCAGATAGAATAATAGAAAGAACTTATACTTGTCCTTTTCTAGCTCATAATACCATGGAACCTATGAATTTTTTTGCTGATGTAACTGAAGATTTTGCTAGATTAGTTGGTCCTGTTCAAACTCCTGAGTTTATGGAGACAGCTATTGCAGATAGATTTAATCTTTCAAAAGATAATGTAGATATTATGATGACCCGAATGGGTGGAGGATTTGGTCGTCGTTTATATGGGCACTTTATGTTAGAAGCAGCTGTGATTTCTAAAAAAGTAAAATCTCCAATTAAATTAATATATACAAGAGAAGATGATATGACTTCGGGAACGTATAGACCTTCCTATCATGTACGCTATAAAGCCGCAGTAGATAAAAATAATAATGTAACTGCTTTTCATGTACGAGCAGGAGGTGTTCCAGAAAGTCCCTTGTATGCAAATCGTTTTCCAGCTGGTGCTATAGAAAATTATCTTGCAGAATCATGGACTATAAATTCAAATATTACAACTGGTGCTTTTAGAGCTCCTAGATCTAATTTTATAGCTAGCGCTGAACAATCTTTTTTAGATGAGTTATCTGAATTTATAGATAAGGATCCTATGGATTTTAGACTAGAATTATTTGAAAAAGCTATAAATGATCCTATAGGTAAACAAAATGATTATGATGCTAGTCGTTATGCAGGAGTATTAAAACTTGTTAAAGAAAAGTCAGGTTGGAATAAACAAAAGCCAGGTGTTTCAAGAGGATTAGCAGCATATTATTGTCATAAATCTTATGTTGCAAATGTTGTTGATATAGTTAATAAAGATGGTAAGCAAGTCATAGATAAAGTTTATTGTGCAGTTGATTGTGGTATAGTAGTTAACCCTGATTCTGCAAAAAATCTTATTGAAGGTGGGACTGTTGATGGGATTGGGCACTCAATGTATAGTCAAATAACATTTAAGGATGGTACTCCAGAGCAAGATAATTTTAATCGTTATAGGTTAATAAGGCACAGTGAGTCTCCAAAAAATATTGAAATTTATTTTGTAGAAAATAACATAGATCCTACTGGCCTTGGAGAACCTCCATTTCCTCCAGTGATGGGAGCTTTGGCAAATGCATTGTATAAAGTATCAGGAAAAAGACACTATAATCAACCATTTAGTGTGAGTTAATTAAACTTGATTAATAAATAATGAATTTTCTCTATTATATTAAATGATAAGTGTAGAAGAAGCCTTAAATATATTAGATAATCAAGTTGTAAACTTACCAGCAGTTGAAACCATTAATGTATCAAAGGGATTAGGAAGAGTATTGTCTGAGACTATTATTTCACCAATTTCTCTTCCAAGCTTTAGACAATCATCTATGGATGGGTATGCACTAAATGTTTTCGATTCTTTTGAATATAAATTAGTTGGAGAATCGAAGGCAGGAGATCAATGTCTTATCAAATTAAATCCTGGTGAGGCAGTAAGAATTTTAACTGGAGCTCATGTTCCAGATAGCGCTCAAACTATTGTTATTCAAGAGAATGTTCAAGTAAATGGAAAGATTATTACTATAGAAAGTATTCCAAAAGAAGGATCTTTTATACGAAAAATTGGTGAAGAAGTAAAAAAAGGAGATTCTACGCTAAATAAAGGATTTATTTTAAATGAAGCATCATTGGGATTTATTACTAGTTTAGGTCTTCAAAAAATAAAAGTTTATTCTTTACTTAAAGTTTCCATACTTATTACTGGGAATGAATTGGTTCCAATTGGAGAAAAAATTGGGACAGGTAAAATTTATGAAAGTAATAGTGTAGTAATACAATCTGCCCTTTATAAAAAAGGAATTAAAGACATAAGAGTTTTTGTTGTTAAGGACACCTTAAAAGATACAATTCAAAGTATAATAAATGCATTTGAGACTTCTAATTTAGTATTAATTTCTGGTGGTATTTCAGTTGGAGATTATGATTTTGTAAAAGTTGCTCTAGATAAAATAGGGGTAAAAAAAATATTCTATAAGGTTAAACAAAGACCTGGAAAACCTTTATTTTTTGGAAAAATAGAAAACAAATTTGTTTTTGCTTTACCAGGAAATCCAGCATCTACCTTGAATTGTTTTTATGTATATGTTTCTCAATTTCTTAGCAAATTGATGGGAGACACTAACTATAGTTTATTGAGATTAAGGGCTCCTTTAAAAAATTCATTTTCTAAAGTTGAAGGAAGAGCAGTATTCTTAAAGGCTATTTATAAAAATTATCAAGTTTTTATTTTAGAACATCAACAATCATCAAAAATGATAAGTTTTGCTCATGCAAATTGTTTAGTTTATTTTAATGAAGGTTCTATTAATTTAGAAGATGGTGCTTTAGTTGATGTATTGTTATTAAGGTAATTGTAATGATAGAATCAACATCTTTAATTCTATTTTTAATTATACTACCAATAGTCTCTCTTTTATATTCTAGTGTTGGGCACGGTGGAGCAAGTGGTTATTTAGCTCTTATGGTTATTTTTTCATTTCCAAGTGAGATAATGAAATCTACAGCTTTATTATTAAATCTCTTTGTTGCTGGAATAGCATTTTATCAATACTATAATGCTGGTCATTTTAATAAGAAATTATTTCTCTATTTTGCAATTGGATCTATCCCAGCTGCATTTTTTGGAGGTCAAGTGAATATTAATCCTGAGTTATATAGAGAAATTTTAGGAGTTCTTCTAATATTTGCAATTGTTAGAATTTTATGGAAGAAGGATCAAATAATTAGTGTAGATAAACCACAAGTAATTATTGCAATTTTATTTGGAATTGTTATAGGTTTTTTTTCTGGCTTAATAGGTATTGGAGGAGGAATTATATTAACACCATTAATCTTATTCTTTAGATGGGGAACTATGAAAGAGGCAGCTGCAGTTTCAGCTTTATTTATTTGGGTTAATTCTGCTTCGGCATTGGTTGGACAATTTAATTTAGGAGTTAATTTTTCTTCTAGTTCGATGATAATGATTTTGATTGCTTTCGTTGGTGGATTAATTGGAAGTTATTATGGAAGTAAAAAATGGGAAAGTATTGTATTAGAATATTTATTAGTCGTAGTTTTAACTATTGCATCAATTAAATTATTTTTACTTTAAATGGAATATACTGTAAGATATTATGGGCAAATAGCTGAATTGGTTGATAGAAGTGAAGAATTTATTTTCTCTGAAGCTGATACGATTGAAAAGCTTATAATGGATTTAATTCAGACACATCCTATTTTGAAAGGAAAGACCTTTCAAGTTGCTCAGAATAACCAAATTAAAAGGGAAGGTGCACTTATTAGCAAAGATGTTATTGATTTGTTTCCTCAATTTTCTGGTGGATAATGATACGCTATAAAAGACATATTGCACTTAATGAGGTAGGAGTTAAAGGTCAGTCTAAAATTAATAATTCTAGTGTATTAGTTGTTGGATCTGGAGGATTAGGCTCACCAGCTATTGAATATTTATCAAGAGCAGGTGTAGGAGTTATTGGAATTATAGATTTTGATAATGTTGAATTATCTAATTTACATCGTCAAATTTTATTTTCAGAAGATGACTTAAATAAAAATAAGGCAATCTGTGCACAAGAATATATTAAAAGAATTAATTCATCAATTAAAATAAATACATATTCAGAGGCTTTAACCATTAAAAATGGAAGTAGATTAATACAACAATATGACATTATTGTTGATGGAACAGATGATGTTAAAATTCGATATTTATTAAATGATTTTTGTGTCTTATTAGATAAACCACTTGTCTATGCAGCACTATATAAATTTGAAGGACAAATTTCAGTTTTTAACTATAAAAAAGGACCTACATATCGTTGTTTGTTTCCAGTAACACCAAAAGATAATGAATTACCAAATTGTAGTCAAACAGGTATTCTAGGTGTTGTTCCTGGTCTTTTAGGTATTTATCAAGCTAATGAGGTGCTTAAAATAATTTTGGATATTGGGGAGGTGTTAACTGGTAAGGTGCTAAATATAAATTTATTAAGGAATACTCACACAACATTTAGATTTTCTAAAAATGTGATGGAAGTGGATAAATTGATTAAAAAGGGAGTTCCTTATTCAGATAGTATTTCTTTTATAAATTCAGATTATACAATTTCTCTTAATTCATTAAAGAAAAATGATAATTGTATTTTTATTGATGTGAGGAACGAAGATGAAGAACCAATAATAAAACATAAAAAAATTCATCATATACCTTTAGGAAAATTAAAAGATGAATTTTTAAATATAGTCAAGGATAAGAAAATTATTTTTTTCTGTTCTTCAGGTAAAAGAAGTATTAAAGCAGCAGTTTTCACAAATAAAAATTTTAATATACATTCTTTTAGTTTAAAAGAAGGAGCTTTAATGTTAAATAAATGGATAAATGGATAAAAAAAAAATTATAAAAAATATTTTTATTGAAGGTCCTATAACTAGTAATTTTATATCAAAATCAATAGAAAGCCATAAGACAAAAAAGACCATTGGAGCTCATGAATTATTTTTAGGTCAAGTACGTTCGGATAATATAAATGGAAAAGAAGTTATAGCGATTGATTTTACAGCTCAAGAAAAAATGGCAAATAAAATTTGTCATGATATAAAAGAATCTATTTTTGATAAATTTCCAATTTATTGTATGCATATCTATCATAGTTTAGGTAAAATTAAAGCTGGAGATATATGTGTTTTTGTATTTATATCTGGATCACATAGGAGTGATATTTATGGACTCCTAAAGCATGTTATAAACGAAATAAAGAAAAAAGCACCTATCTTTGGAAAAGAGATTTTTGATGATGAATCCCATCAATGGAAAGTGAATAGAAATCATGATTGATATTACTCATAAATACAACACCCTTAGGGAGGCAACAGCTAAAGCAGTTGTGAAAGTTGGAAATTCTAAAACTATTAAAACTATACAAAATGGTTCCGTACCAAAAGGAAATCTATTTGAAATGAGTAGGGCTGCAGGTTTATTAGCAATAAAAAAAACTCCAGAAATTTTACCAGACTGTCATCCAATACCAATTGAATTTGCTGATTTTAAATTTGAAATTAAAGATTTAGAGATTCACATTATGTGTACTATTAAAACCATATATAAAACAGGTGTTGAAGTAGAGGCAATGCATGGTGTTAGTGTAGTAGCATTAAATATGTATGATATGTTGAAACCAATTGATAAAAACATTGAAATTTTTAAAATAAAGTTGGAATCAAAAAGCGGAGGTAAATCTAATATTTCTTTACCTAAAGGGTTAATTAATGCTGCTGTAATAGTTTGTTCTGATTCAATATCTAATGGGAAGAATAAAGATAAAGCTGGAAAAGCAATTATAGAATCTTTGAAAAAGTGGAAAATTAGTACTGTTGATTATAGTATCGTTCGAGATGATATTAATGAAATTCAAAAAAAAACAATCTCTTTAAGTAAGAATAATGTTCCATTAATAATATTAACAGGTGGAACTGGACTTTCTCCTAAGGATCTTACTCCAGAAGCGTTACTTCCTATTCTAGAAAGAAGAATTCCTGGTGTTGAAGAAGCAATTAGAAATTTTGGGCAAAATAGAACTCCATACTCTATGTTATCAAGGAGCGTAGTTGGATTAATAAGAAATTCTTTGATATTAGCTTTACCGGGTTCTACCAAAGGATCTATAGAATCTATTCAAGCAATATTTCCATCGATTTTGCATTTATTTGATATCTTAAAAGAGAAACCTCATTAAATGATTAATCCACCTGACATATTAAAGGATAGTTTTGGTAGAAAACATACCTACTTGAGAATATCTCTTACGGAACGCTGTAATTTGCGATGTTTATATTGCATGCCAAAAGAAGGAGTAGAATTGACTCCTAAGAAAAATTTAATGCAATCAAATGAAATATTTTATTTAGCTAAATTATTTGTAAAACATGGGGTAAGTAAAATAAGATTAACAGGTGGAGAGCCTTTTATTAGAAAGGATTTCCCAGAAATAGCAAGAAAGTTATCAAAATTACCTGTCGAATTATCGATTTCAACAAATGCTATAATCATTAATAAACATCTAGATCTTTTAAAGGAATGTAATATTAAATCAATTAATGTGAGTCTAGATACTCTACAAGAGGAGCGTTTTAAAACTATAACACTTAGAAATAATTTTAAAAATGTAATTCAAAATATTCAAGAGTTATTAAAACAAGGATTTAATATAAAAATAAATGCTGTGCTTATGAAAGGTGTAAATGATGATGAAATTATTGATTTTATCAATTTCACTAAAAATAGAAATATTGCATTTAGGTTTATAGAATTTATGCCTTTTGTTGGTAATAAATGGAAAAGAGATAAAATAGTATCATATGAATCTATTTTAAATGTTGTGAAAAATCATTTTGGTGAAGATAAATTGATTTTTTTGGGGAATAAAAAACACGAAACTTCTCGAAATTTTAAAATAGTGGATTTTAAAGGAAGCTTTGGAATTATAAGTACTGTTACTAATCCTTTTTGTGATCAATGTAATAGGATTCGTTTAACTGCAGATGGGAAGATTAAAAACTGTTTATTTTCTTCAAAAGAAAAAAATTTACTTATTGCACTTCGTGAAGGTAATCCTATAGAACCTATAATTAGTAAAACTCTACTAAGTAAAAAATTTATTAGATCTGGAATGAAAGCCTCTGAAGATTTTGAAAATACTGAAAATCATAATGAAAATAGAAGTATGATAACTATTGGTGGGTGATCTTATTTAGTAAATAAAAGTATTCTTTTTTAGTATCAATATCAATTAATAAATCATAACCATTAACAATTTCTAAATTATTTGAATTTTTTTTAATGATTTTTTTTGCTCCTTGATCTCCCTTAAGTTGCTCTAAATCATTAAAATATATTGAGGGAAACAATATTGGAGCGCTCAAATATTCCTCTTTTGATTTAGAAACAACAATTTTATTTTTACATTTTAAAAAAACTTTAATTAATTTATTTAAATGTAATGTTGAAATAAGTGGCATATCTACTAAAGAAATTAATACCCCATTTATTTTAGGAGATTTTTTTATCATTTTTTTTATTCCATGAGCTATAGTAGCTCCCATTCCCATCTCCCAGTTTTTATATAGAATTATATTTATAGGATAGTTATTTATCACTGGAATTATAAGCTCTGAGTGAGCGCCTAATATCACCCATACATCTTGATTTGTATCTAATAAATTTTTTATTTGATGTTCAATTAATGTATGATTTTTCCATTTAAGAAGTTGTTTGGATTCACCCATTCTTTTCGATTCACCAGCTGCGATAAGAAGTTGAGGAATTTTAGTCATGAACATTCCCATTTTTAGAAGAAAGTATTAATGCATTTTTCTGTCTAATTACACTTAAAATTTCAGATAGTATAGAAATTGATATTTCAGAAGGACTTTCAGCACCAATATCAAGTCCAGCTGGACCACGTAATTGATCTAAAAATTCAATTGAACATTCTGGGTAATGATCTAAAAATTTTTCAATGATTTTTTCTCTTCTTTTACTTGGACCTAATAAACCAAAATAAGCTGGAAAAGTTTCTTTTAAAGCAATTAGATACTGAATATCTTTATTAAAACTATGTGTCATAAGAATTATAGCAGATTGTTTATCAATAGAATTGGAGTTAAATGATTCAATGATTGGAGTTATGAAATTTTTTGCACCTTTGAAAAAATTGATGGTCTTATTTTCATCTGGAGGAGCTACAATGGTAATGTCCCGTCCTAATAAAGAAGCAGATTTACATAATTGAACAGCATCATGTTCTGCTCCAAAAATAAATAATCTAAATATTGGGGCGAATGATTGTTTGAAATATAATTTTTTTTTGTTGGATTTGGTTGAAAAATTTTTGTGAAATGAAAATTTTTTCTCACCAATTTGTATTTGTGTACCTAGATTCAAATCTTCTACTTGTTCTAATTTATATGTTGAAGAAGAATAAATTGAGAATCTCCTTTCGATTGAAGTATTAAATTCAGTTATAAATTTTTTACTTAATGAGAATGGTTCAATTAATATTGTTATAATACCTTCACATCCTAAACGAAAACGACCATCATATTTTATAATTTTGGGAATTTCAGATTTAAATACACTTTGAGATTGTCTTATAATTTCTTTCTCCACACATCCACCACTAACATTACCAAATGATTCTCCATTATTATTTATTAGCATTCTAACACCTGGTCTTCTGTATGATGAGCCTTCTAAATGCACTACAGTTGCTAAAACAAATTTATTTTGATTTGAATTTTGTATAAAATAATCGATAATATTCTTTAATTCGATGGTCATAGCATTTTAAATAAATTGACTTTTTTATAATATAAACATACGATTATCAAATAAAAATTTAAAAGGGGTAGTTTAATTAGTAGGGGTTTATAAAATTTAAAAATAGGTAGCATAACTAGGATTTGTTGGGGATTTTATTTCAAAAATTTTACTGTTTGATAAAGAATTGATTTTGATTTTTTCAGAGTCATTAATAATAGCAAAATCAGATTTGGTCATCCGAAAATCATTAATTTTAACTTTTCCTTTTAATAAAAAAAATGAATGAGTAAAATTTTTATTAGTTGATATTTCTATTTTACCTGTTTGAATCTCATATTCGTATATTTCTATATTTTCAGTTTCCATGTTGATAGGTGAATTTTTTCCTTTTATTGTTTTTTTTAAAAAATTATATTTTGATTCGACTGGAAAATTTTCATTTTTATAATCATTATAACTTGCTTCTGATTTTAATGATTTGGATAAATCTGGATTAAACCAAATTTGAAATATTTCAGATTTTGCTTCTATTTCTTCTGCATGTGAAATTCCACTTCCTGCTCTAATGATTTGAACATCACCCTCATTTAATGGTATCCATTTATTTTGTTTGTTATCAAAATGTCTAATTTTTCCTTTTAAAACAAAACTGCATATTTCAAAGCCTCTATGTGGATGTAATCCTATGGTGCTTTTTTTTCCAGGAGTCCAAGCGTGTGCCCAGTAGAACAAATTAGAATAAGGTTTAACTTCACCACCATCTTGTTGAAATCCTATGGGTTTGTTTTCTAATATTTCACCCTCATTAAAACTTCCTTTTGAATGTTTTTCTTTTTTTATCAACCTAAACATATAATTACAATCTACCAACAACAAATTAAAATTCAAAAGGGCAGGATAATTTGGGGTAATTTATTAAAAACAAAAGTTTATTATATAAAGCTATGAGTAAAGTAATTACTTCAATAATAATATATAATGTTATATAATATATTTTAAAATATTGAATAGGGGAGATTTTTATAAAAGTATATGGTTAAAAAAAGAATTTTGTGGGGTGGATGGGACTCGAATATATTCCTCATTTCTTAGATTTAATACAACAAATCTTTATGTAAGTTGTATTTTATTATATTATTATAACATTTTAAAGATAATGGTTATTTATAGGGCAATTCAGCTATAAAACCCACACTTAGGTTCTAATAAAAGATTTTTAATTTAGAGTCTATGAGTATAGGTAATTTTTGTTATTCCTATATTTGAAGTGGTTTTAAATTTTCCTTCTTGATCAATCCAATTATGATTATAAACAAAATAAATATCTGAACCTGGTACAATAGTATATCTAAATCTGTTATTCATTCCTAATTTTTCACTAACATCATCATATTGAATGTTTGAAGAAAATGATATAAAAGGTGAAAAATCAAAATCACCTAAAAATTGAAACAAATTTGTTTTAAAATCACCTTCATTTAATTTAACATTTGAATGAACATATCCTATGCTTAGATTAATTCCAGAAAAAGGTCTTATGGTTATCTTATTTTGGTAATCAGTACGATTTCCAGACCAAAATCCTCCAGTATTTATTTCAATTTCATATACTAATTTTCTATGATTAGCAGTTTCAAATTTAATTTTATGTGACCAATTTTGGTATTTTCCTATTGGAATAATAATAGAATTGTCACCAAGAATATTAAAATTAAAGTCAAGATTTTCAAAATTTCTAATAAACTGATATGATATTTCATCTCCACTTTCAAAACGAACTGATAATGGAGTAAACCTTATATTCTGAGTCATTTTTTCCCAATTAAGACTCATAAGGTTTTCAAAACTAAATTCCCAAGTAAGCTCTCTAATAATATCACTGTTTTCTATGAGAGGTGAAAAATTTATTCTTGGTTCTACTCTTCTAAATGAATTTCTTTGTACAAAACCAATTGCAGGATCGTAAGAATTTCCAAATTCTCTATAAGATACGCTTCCAGACCATGGTTTATTAGGAAAATTAAATCGAAGTCCACGAGTAGATCGATCCCAAGTTTTTGTTATTATATCATTTGGATTAGGGGAGTTGTGTAATATTGCAAATGCTTGAAACTGTAAATTTTTATTAGATAGAAAAGAAGATGTATTTAATGTTAAATCTATACCTAAAGTATTTCTATCTTGAACTGGTTCAGTGAGTTTTTCAGTGTCTTTAGAGTGTCTTCTAGTATATAATATTCCAATACTACTTTCTTTTAAAAAATTTTTTTTTAATCTAAGTAAAGAAAAATCTTCACTATTTGTTATATCTGTTTTTTTTGTTTTGACTTGTTGGGCTACTATTTCTAATTTTCCTATTTTACCAATTATTTTTCCACCATATAAGACGGCAATCCTATTGCCAGATTGAAGGCCTATTTTTCTTGAAAAGTAAGGATATACACCACTTCTTGGTGCAAATTGGTAAATATTTGCTCCTTCTAAAAAGAAATCTCTTTTTTCAGGAAATCTAATTGGAAATCTGGTGAGATTAATTTGTCTATTATCTACTTCTGTTTCTGCAAAGTCAGTATTAATAGTAATAGAAGCTTTTAAACCTGGATTAACATTATAATTGATATCAATTCCACCATTTAAATTTGTATTTTTATTATATCCTTCTCCAACATCTTTTTCTATTTTGGAATTTTCTATTTTACCATACCCAATAATTTCTAAACCTAGTCCTTGAGAAATATCTTTTAGACCTTCTAATCTTCCTGCGTTTTGAGGCCTAAAGAGTCCTTGATTTCTTTTGTGACCTGTCCATAATATTTCTTCATTTTTCCTTCTAACAGTTCTTTGAAAATTAATTCCCCAAGTACTAATTTTAGAATCAAAATTTAGTGTGTGAAAAGGAATACGAATTTCTGCAGACCAACCGAAATCTCCAATAAAAGTCCAAGGTCTCCAAATTCCATCCCAATTTTTATTTAAACTTAAACCCTGTCCAATTGATAACAAGCCATCTCCCATAAGTCCTTTGGGATTTATTTCAAAAAAATATGCATTTCTACCATCAAGGTAAGTATCAAGAATCCACATAAATCTATCATCAGTATTGAGAGGAGAATCTTTTTTCATTTTAAAAGATTTAATTCCTTTAGGATCAGAATCATACAAGATAGCCCCTATATAAAGATAGTTTTCGTCATATGCTATTTTGATTAAAGTATTTTCTGTAGGTTTATTTCCTTCTACTGGTTCTTGCATTAAAAACCTATCAATTCCTTTTATGTTATTCCAGAATAACTCATCTAGCTTCCCATCAAGTATTATTTCCTCTCTATTGATCTTATATGCTTTGATAGATTTTGTACTATCATTTTGGGATTGGCTTTGTAGATTAAATGAAAATACTATCAACGTTAAAACAGAGAAAAAGTTTTTCATTACTCTAATCTACAAACATCAATTATAAATTCAAAAGGGGAGTAGGGTTAGTGGGGTTTTATTGTTGAGTATTTTTTGTCTTAAATTAGAACTAGTTTTTTTTAACTTAAAACACTAACCTTAAATAATTATATAAAACGTTTATTTATATTCGGCTTATTGAGAATAATCTCAACTAAGTGAGTGTCAGATATATTGGTGTATTTAATTACGAGCAATTAATATCAGAATGGTGTATTTTACTATGAGCATTCTTAATATAAATATACTTTGAATTTTGCTTTGATGTTTTTAGCTTGTTGTTGTGAAATATTATTATAATTTTTTTTTTCTTTTTTTAATTGGAATTTCAGGTATTATTTCTTCTTGCATAAAAGAAAATAAATTTGAGAAAAATGAAATAGAAAAATGTCCTGAGTGTGAAATATATTATCATGGAGGTGAAAGTAGAGGATACATTCTATATAAACCTGTTAATTTATCTGAAAATGCACCACTAGTATTTGTTCTTCATGGATATACATCAAATGCGCCAACAATTAGGAATATTACAAAAATGAATAGAATAGCAGATCAACATGGATTTGTAGTATGCTATCCACAGGGGACAATTAATAAATGGAGTAAAACAACCCATTGGAATTCCGGGCTTACTTATAGTAATACAGATGATATAGGTTTTCTTACTAGGTTAGCAAAATATCTGCAAAATAAATACAATCTTAACCCTGAAAAAACATTTTCCTCAGGTATGTCAAATGGAGGATTTATGAGCTACACTCTTGCCTGTGAGGCATCAGAAGTATTTAAAGGGATTGCATCAGTTACAGGAACCATGAGCGGATCTACCTGGAAAACATGTAATCCCAATAATGCTGTATCTGTATTACAAATATCAGGAGTTCAAGATGATGTAGTTCCAATTGATGGTACAATGGATGTATCTGGGGGATGGGGAGGTGCTCCTCATATGGATGAAATAATAAACTTTTGGTCAAACTTGAATAAATGTCAATCTCAAGAAGCTAGTTTTTTTCCTCCTTTAACAAATGCCTATTATCATAAGAAATGTACAAATGATAACGAAGTATGGTATTTCAAAATTAATAATTGGGGTCACGAATGGCCCTATGATGATTATGTGGGAACAACTGGTATAAAAGGAAGTGAAATAATATGGGAGTTTTTCAGTAAAATTTAAGTTTAGTCGACAAACCTATCACTATATAGGAAAAATTCAAAAGGGGGAGTGGGGTTAGTTGGGTTATTTGTTGAGTATTTTTTGTTTTAAATTAGAACTAGTTTTTTTAACTTAAAGCATTAACCTTAAATAATTATATAAAATGTTTATTTATATTCGGCTTATTGAGAATAATCTCAACTAAGTGAGTGTCAGATATATTGGTGTATTTCATTAAGAGTATTCTTAATATAAATATACTTTGAATTTTACTTTGATGTAGAAACAATAGCAGCATACCATTTTGCCCAATCATTCATATTTTTAAATATTACGTTCTTACCTGAAGAGCCATTGGTAAGCTGGATAATTCCAGAGTTTGATTCAAAATCAAGCAATAAGCCAGATTGCCAACCTTCATTAGATCCTCCATGACCAGTAAGTGTAAAATCCCCAAATCTATTCATAACCATATAGCCCATTCCGTAATTTCCTCGAGACAACTCTGTAGGTGTAATTAATTGCTCAATACTAGCTATAGACAACACAGTGTTATTCGAAAATGACGCCTTTGCAAATATAATCAAATCTTCAATAGTAGTATGTAAACCTGCTGCAGCTTGCGCATTGAATAATCTCAATGGAATTTCTTTTGCTTCTTCATTATATGCTTTTGCTGATCTTTTTAATATTTGTTTACCTATTGTAAAACTTGTTTGCCTCATTTTCAAAGGCTTAAATATGTTTTCTTTCATAAAATTTTCAAATATTAAACCACTTACCTCTTCAATTACTAATTGTAATGTTGTATAGCCACCACCAGAATATTGCCATTTACTTTCTGGCTCCATTATAAGTTTCACTTCTTCTTCTATGTTTGTTTTCCCTAATAAACAATCAGTTAGAGAAGATAGTTCCTCTTTTGATTCGTACCCATTATAACCATGAACTGATAATCCTGCCGTATGTTGTAATAGATTTCGTATAGTTACTTTTTTCGAATTATATTCACTTGATGGTAATTTCCATCTTGAGATATAATTTGAGACAGGACTATCCAAATTAATTTTCTTTTCCTCTACTAATTTCATGATACCCCAAGCCGTAAACATTTTGGACATAGAACCAATATTGAATCCAGTTTTTGTAGAAACTTTTTCTCCTCCTGAAACATCAGAAAAACCGTAACCTTTTGTAATAATTATTTCTCCTTTATGGATTACTGTTAAAGCAAGACCCGGCACCTTACTTTCTTTCAACACTATAGGGATATTTTTCTCTAATGTATTTATTAGTTCCTTTTCTGAATAATTTTGTGCCATTGGCATTAATGGTATTAATACTGCTACAATAATTGTGATAATTTGTTTCATTTTTATTTGTTTATGGATTTGACGGTAAACTTAATTTTTTCGAAATTATAGTTAAATATTAAACAAAAATATCTCCAATTAAAGAAGCAATCTTGCTTTTTGTATAAACCGACTTTTAAGCTAATTTATTTTAATATATGTCTACCAAATTCTAAGTAGCATTATCGATGAGATAATAGAAGAAATTTGATAAACAAATATACTAAATAATAGTTAAAAATTTTATCCACAAAATCTTGAAAACGCTCTAAATTATTTAAAAAATTAAGATTTTTAGAGGTTAAAAAATATTAGTAACAAACTAATAACAATCCATTGTTTTAACTATTGATATTAACAATAGCTATTTATTGAAAAATCTATCCATACTCGCTTTATTAGTAGTTTTGTGAACTTTATCAATACTGACACAAGAGTCATCCTTTCTTTGTCAAATGAGAGTTACTACTAAGGCAAACCAATAGACTGGAATCCTGATTCTATGAAATTATTATAATCCTTTATGCGAACCATCACAAAAAGGTGGATTCTTTGTTTGTTTACACATACACATGGCAGCTGTTTTAGACTCTTCAGCTTTAAAGACTGACGGTGAAAAATTAGTTCCCTTATGAAAACCATTGCACCAAGGCTGATTTACTGACATTCCACAAGCACACCAAGCGTATGTTTTTCCAAATTCCAATTGTTCCATTTGTGGAGCTTTACCCGCTATTTTTGATTTTTTCATATTTACAATCTACAACTATCTAAGAAAAATTCAAAAGGGGAGTTTGATTAGTGGGTTTTTGTTTATACTAAGTTTAGTAGGCATCCTCTAAACAATTTATTTCTACCCCATCTTCATCAATGCATTTTTCACTAATTAATTTATCACTCACATAGTTTCCTTCTGAATAAATATTACCTGATTTGTAGTAACTAGTCACTTTACCTTTTAGTTTACCATCTAAATAGTTTCCTTTCCAATTAACAACACCAGATTCATAGTACCCTGTCCCTTTACCTTCTAATTTACCGTTTACAAAGTTTGCTTTATTTTTTACTTGTTTCTCATTCCACATATCAAAAACAATACCAGTAAATGGTTTTCCTTGATAATACATAATGTTGTCATCTTCTTTTACGAGTTCATCATAGTTAATTCTTGTTGTTGAACAAGAAACGATATAAATTGATATTAATAGTATTAATAATTTTTTCATCTTTCTAATCTACAATTATCCAAGAAAAATTTAAAAGGGGAGTATTTTTTGAAATAAAAAAATAGAAGTTAATCAACAACTCACTTTTTATTTCTTCCAGCCTCTAAACTTATAGTACTTTTCTTTTGGCTCCCCAGTCAGTCCATTAATACCATTTAGAGGCAGGATAACTGCATGGATTAAGATAACTAAGATTAAGATAAAAATTATAAATCCAAGCGAATAAGTCCTTCCTAAAAACAGATAGAGTGAAGCTATTATGATGTTAAAGAGAATAAGCTTAAGCACTTTTTTTAGCTTAGGAGTAC
>Ga0208879_1002182_pt1 | contig 17598 bp, 11 predicted proteins | sample Knorr_S15_td_Bot_FD_185605 | JGI IMG/M metagenome (GOLD analysis project Ga0208879, IMG submission 185605) | Marine microbial communities from Southern Atlantic Ocean transect - Knorr_S15_td_Bottom_ad_5009_LV_A (SPAdes) (version 2) | ecosystem: Environmental > Aquatic > Marine > Oceanic | place... | reverse complement strand
TAGGTCGCAACCCAGACGCAACCCAGACGCAGCCCCGACGCAGCCCCGCGTGCCGGGGGTGGAGTGCCGGGGAACTCCTCGCTCTGTGTGCCGCTGGTGGCGACCTGCAGTTCAGGGCGTGGCGCCATAGACGACGACGGTGCGATCGGATTGTTGAACCGCCTGGCAGGTGAGGACCCACCCGTCGGCGACCTCGTCATCGTCAAGGGCGTCATTGACCTTCATGACCGCCGAGCCCTCGCAGATCCTGGCGATGCACGTCGCGCAGTTGCCGGCCTGGCAGGAGAACGGTGGGCTCAAGCCCGAGCGACGGGCTGTTTCGAGGATCGTTTCCCCCGGCCGGTGTGTGAGCTCGTGTGTGCCTCCGTCCAGGGTCAGTATCAGGCTTCCGAGCGTGGCCTCCGGCGTCGGCTCATCGATGGTTTCGCCTTCGATCTGGGTGAACCGTTCCGTATGGATGCGTGAGTTGTCGATTCCGGTACCGGCGATCGTCGATTCGACGAGGTCCATGAATGCCGTCGGTCCGCAGATGTAGACATCCACGTCCAGGTCACCGCTGACCACGTCGAGGACCTGCTGTGGCGACACCAGGCCCTTCTCGTCGTCATGGTGGAGGCTGAGGGTCAGGCGTCCCCGGCTGTCATCGGCGAGGCGGGTCAGCTCATCGCGAAAGATCGCCGACCCGGCATCGCGGTTCGCCAGGAACAGGTGTATCGGTCGCCCGGTCGTCGCAAGTGCGGTACGCAGAATCGAGAACACGGGCGTTATGCCGCTTCCACCGGCAAAGGCCAGAATCGGTCGGTCAACGTCACCGAGTACGAAGTTGCCAGAGGGTGTGGTCGCCTCGAGGGTGTCTCCGGGCTTGACGTTGTCGATCAGCCAGTTCGAGGCGCGCCCCCCTGCGACCCTCTTGACCGTGATGCGCGGTTCGTCATCCAGTGTGGGCGAGCTCGACATCGAATAACACCGCAAGAGGGCGGTGTCGTCGATCTCGAGACGAAAGGTGCAGTACTGGCCGGCCGAATAGGTGAAGTCGGCAGAGGAGTCCGGAAGGGGTGAGAGGACGAAGGACGAGGCATCTGCGGTTTCTCGAACGACCTCGAGAACGGTGAGTTGATGAAAGCTGCGGTCAACCATCTCGGTCAGGCGGTGAGGTCGACTCCCATGAGGCGGGCAAGGTTGCCGCCCATGAGCTTGTGCTGTGTCGCCGGGGACGCTCCGGCGATCTGGTCGATGTAGGAAAGGGGTTCGGCCAGCCCCTCGGGGTGTGGGTAGTCGGATCCGAACAACACGTTGTCCTCGCCGATGAGGTCGCAGAGCGCGATCGCATCCTCCTCCCAGAACGGGGCGACGTGAATCGCCCGGAAGAATGTCTCGGCGGGATCCTCGAGGAATCCATGCGGCATCTTCTTGTAGGTGGCACACAGGTCTTCGAGGAGCGGACCCACCCAGGAACTCCCGTTCTCGATCATGATCAGGCGCAGTCCCGGGTTGCGGCTGAGGGCTCCGTGGCAGATCATCGCAGCCACCGTGTCCGTCACGGGCCGTTTCGCGAATCCGACCGAGACCCATTCGAAGGCCGACGGTTCGAACGGGGTGTACTCCTGATGCGGCTCCCAGTCGTTGACGTAGGCCGCGTAGCCGCTGTCCGACGAGTGCATTGCCACGGTGATGCCGAGTTCCGTGACCCGCTTCCAGAACGGGTCGAACTCGGCGAGACCGGGCGAGCGCGTTCCGGCCGGGCCCGGTACGGGTGCCGGTCGCACAAGCACGACCTTGGCTCCCCGTTCAGCGACCCATTCGAGCTCTGTGACGGCGCGTTCGACGATCGGCAGGGTGATCACCGGCGTGGAGAAGATGCGGCCCGCATAGTCGAAGGACCATGTCTCGTACATCCACTCGTTGAGCGCGTGGATCGCCACGTGCATGAGCTCGACGTCGGGCTTGATGCGCTCTTCGAGAAGGCTGGCGAGGGTGGGAAACATGAGGGCCGCCTGAATGCCCTGTTCGTCCATGAGCGTGAGCCGATCGGCCGGGTTGCGAAAGGCCGGGGGGCACTCCATGGGTTCACCGATCAGCTCGCGAAAGCTCTTGCCGTCGGGGTTGCCCTTGCGGTAGTACTCCTCCTGGGCGCCAGGTCGGGCGATGATGTCGAACGTCGGATTGGGGATGTAGTTGGAGATCCGCCCCTTGATGGCGATCTTGGTGCGGCCGTCGATTTCGACGTACTGGATCGCGTTGCGGTACTGCTTCGGCAGGTGTTTCGTGAGGGCGTCCCGGGTCTCATAGAGATGGTTGTCGGCGTCGAACACCGGGAAGTCGAGCATGCGTGACACCATGTGGACCCCTTTCAACGGTGACCCTGCGCGCAGCCGCTGTGTCTGCAGGGAGGTGAGAATGGCGTTATCATCAGAAGAGAACCCTAACACCGGAACGGGTGATCGGCCTCTCGGCTGGCTGCAGGCACCCGGATCCTGATGGAGAGCGTCTGTGGACACCCGACTATCGAGCGAACAGCAGGCACTCGTCGACGTTGCCAGGAGGCTGACCGAACGCCTCGGCCCTGACGGCGTCGTGTCCCTCGACGACGACGATCGCGTCGCCCGACTCGATCAGGCGACAACGGAGGCCGGCTGGCGACGACTCCGTGACGACGACGGAGACGGCAGGCCGCTGGCGAGCGGCGTCGAGGCGGGCATCGTCGCCTCGGCACTCGGGCAGGCTCTCGGTGACACGGCCCTGTTTGGTCCCCTCCTAGCAGCCGACCTGCTCCGACGGGTGGGGATCGATGCACCCGGAGCGTTCACGGTGGCCCTCGTTCCCGAACTGTCGTCGCTGGCGGTGGCCGATGCCGGACGACTTCCCGCTGCGGTCGCCGTTGACGCACTGGGCGCGACATCGGCCCTCGCCCTGCTGCCGGACGATGGAGGCTTCGCGTTGGCGGCGGTACCAATCGCCGGAACCGAGCGGAGTTTCGACCTGACCCGATGGGTCTCGAGCATTCCGGCAGGAACCGAGCTCGAGGAGATCGCCGGCTCGCGGACCCTGACCGGCGACGACATCCTCGAGGTCGAGGCATTCGCCCTGTCGCTTGCCTCGGCGGACCTGGTCGGGATCATGCGCGGAGCACTCGAGCTGACGGTCGACTACGCGAAGTCCCGGCAACAGTTCGAGACGCCGATCGGTGCCTTTCAGGCCGTACAGCACCTGCTTGCCGAGGCCAAGACCCTGCTGGAGGGATCGATCAGCGTGTCCCAGCATGCGAGCTGGGCAGTCGACGCCCTCGACGCCGGCGAGGCCAGGGAAGCAGCGGCCGTCGCCAAGGCCTACTGCGCCCGGGCAGCGATCGAGGTCTGCGAGGTGGCAGTCCAGGTCCACGGCGGTTACGGCAATACCTGGGAGTGCATGGCACACGTGTACCTCCGCCGTGCGCTGCTCTCGGTCAGCTTGTTCGGCGACGATGGCGTCCAGCTTGCATTCCTCGCAGCACGTCGAATGGGAGTCTGAGATGGACTACGGAGATTCCCCGGAGGAGGGGGCGTTCCGGGACCGCCTGCGGCGCTGGCTCACGGAAGACCGCTCGTGGTCGTCGGCATCATCGACCGACGACGAGTACTGGACCCGGCAGGCGAGCTGGCACACCGCGCTGTTCGAGGCCGGCTTCTTCGCACTGGCCTGGCCGAAGAAGTGGGGTGGACAGGAACTCCACCACACCTTCGAGGTCATCGTCGACGAGGAGTTGGCTCGCGCCGGGGCTCCCCCGAAGCCGAGCCTCGGTTATCTCATCCAGGGAATCTCCCGTTTCGGAAGCGAGGAGTTGTGCGATCGATTCATCCCCGGACTGATCAGCGGCCGAGATCGCTGGTGTCAAGGCTTTTCGGAGCCTGATGCCGGATCCGATCTGGCCTCGTTGCAGACCACCGCCGTGCTCGATGGCGACGAGTACGTGATCGAGGGCCACAAGATCTGGACGAGCTACTCGGATGTTGCGGAATGGTGCCTGTTGCTGGCCCGGACGGACCCGGATGTTCCGAAGCACCGGGGGCTATCGGTCTTCGCCATACCGATGAACCAGTCGGGGATCGAACAGCGCCCTCTGCGGATGATCAACGGCGTCAGCAACGAGTTCGGCCAGGTGACCTTCGATGGTGCCCGCGTTACCGCCGAGAACCTCATCGGCGAACCCGGTCAGGGATGGGCGCTTGCGATGACGATCGTCGCCTTCGAGCGCCAACCGGCGGAACTCGGCTACGTGGCCAGGTATGCGAAGACCGTCAGTGAACTCGAGGGCGACGTGCGCTCGGATCCGGATTCCACTCGTCGCGAGATCGCGGAACACATCGCCTGGGCCCACGTGCAGTCGGAGATGCTGCGACTCCACGTGTGCCGCCGCCTCTCGGAACGTCTCGACGATCCAGACGGCGGGGTGCACGGGTCGATCGACAAGTTGCTGATGACCTGGACGGAGCAGTCCGTCGGCCAGGCGGCACGACACGCCGCTGGGTCGGCGACATCCCAGGCCGGAGGTGATTCCCGACTCGGGACGTATCTCTACAGCCGTTCACAGAGCGTCATGGGAGGGACGTCGCAGATACAGAAGAACATCATCGCCACCCGCGTTCTCGGCCTTCCATCCAACTGACGCCTGTCAGGCGCCACAGGACGGTCCGCTCGACCATCGAGATACGGAGAAACCCCATGTCAGGCTCCTCGTCAGGCTCCTCGTCAGGCTCCACGCCAGGCTCCACGCCAGGCTCCACGCCAGGCTCCACGCCAGGCTCCACGTCTTACGCCCGGTTGCCCGACGAGGTCTGCGTCGAGATCGACGGTCCGATTCGCATCGTGAGGTTCAACCGGCCTGATGACCTCAATGCCGTCGATGCGAACGTTCATCGGGGGATTGCTGCAGTGTGGCCCATGATCGACGCGGACTCCGAAGCCCGCGTGGCCGTGGTCACGGGGAATGGGCGAGCATTCAGCGCCGGTGGTGATATGGCACTTCTCAAGGCGATGGCTGATGATCCGGCGGTTCGAGAACGCGAGATGGACCTGAGTCGCGAGCTGGTGATGAACATGGTGCGCTGTCGGGTGCCCGTGATCGCCGCAGTCAACGGACCTGCCGTCGGGCTCGGGTGCAGCATCGTGTCGCTGTCCGACGTGGTCTACATGGCCGAGACGGCCTTCCTGTCCGACCCCCACGTGGCCGTCGGCCTGGTCGCCGCCGACGGCGGCCCGCTCACGTGGCCACTCCACACGAGCCTGCTGCTGGCCAAGGAGTACGCGTTCACCGGCGATCGGATCTCAGCCGAACGCGCAGTGGCCATCGGCCTTGCGAACCACGTGGTACCTGACGATCAGGTGCTCGATGCGGCAATGGCCGTCGCCCGAAGGATCGCCGAACTTCCCCAACAGGCCGTCGAGGCCACCAAGCGGGTACTGAACCACCATCTCGAGAGCGCCGTACTGATGACGATCGACTTCGCGATGGCGGCAGAGGCAGAGTCGTTCACGACGGCCGACCTGCGTGACAACATCGAGCGCTTCCTCGAGCGGTGACGGCCGGGCGGCACACGTCAGCGCGGAGCGTGGGCCTGTAGCTGGACGGTGCGCGGTACCGAATTGTCACGGAGGAGGCCGCGGCCCAACTCGGCGCAGATCGACGACGTCGTGCCGAAGAGGCCGTCGACGAACATCGCCCGCTTCATGTATCGGTGGAAGCCGTGCTCCTCGGTGAAACCGACTCCGGCGAGTATCTGCTGACAGTGCATCGAGGCGACCGCTGCCGCCTGTCCCGCAAGCACACGGGCGAGGTCGGAGTCGAGCGTGCCGTTGCCGACAGCGGCCAGCGCCGGGTCAGCCGCCTCGATGGCGACATGGACATCGGCGAGCTTGTGCCGTACTGCCTGGAAGGATCCGATCGGGCGTCCGAACTGCGTGCGGTCGACTGCATGGGTGCGCGCCATCTCGAGCATCGCCCTGGCCATCCCGAAGAGCCAGGCACCGATGGCGGCCCGGGCAGCCGTCACCACGGCCGGCCAGCGATCTTCGTCACCAAAAAGGAGCAACGACGCATCGCACTCGACGAACCCGAGTTCGGGATCGATGCCGGCGACCGGACGAAGGCCAGCCAGCCGCTGTGTGTCGAGGCGCGCCGACCCCAGAGCGATCGTGGTCGGTCGTTCAGCGGATCCCCATCGTGGGAGCCCGACTGTTGATCCGGGCTCGAGGCCCGCAGCGACTGCAACGACGTCGTCGAGCACGGTCGACGACGACCCGGTCATTCCGAGCACCTCGAATACCACTCCGACGGCATCGGGCCCGGACTCGACCATGTCATGCCATCCGAGTTCGACGAGCGCCGCATCGTTGTCGAGCGGGTCGGCAGTCGGATCGAGGGTCCCCCGGAGGCTCTGGGCGAGCGTTGATCGATCGTCGGGGGTGAGGTTCACCGCTCGTCTCCCAGGTCGAGGAGGCGCCTGGCGATGATGTTGCGTTGGATCTCCCCAGTGCCGCCGTAGATCGTGGCGGCCCTGGAGTAGAGGAACTCGTCGCGCCACTGTTGGGCGTCGGCGTCGTCGCCGGTCTCCATCAATCCCGGGAACAGAGTCCGGGCAACGTCGAACACCTTTTGCTCGGCGGTTGCCATGAGCACCTTGTCGATGCTGGTCTCGGGTCCGAGCGTCTCCCCCCGATCGAGTCGTTGCAGCGTCGCCAGTGAGCGCGACCGAAGCGCGTGCAGGGCGGTGAACGCCTCGCCGATCAGGTAGGCGGCGCGGTCGTCCTTCGGATCATCGGCGACGATCCGGTCGAGCCGGGACCACAAGAAGGCCGTCCGGTGCCAGAAGGCCGTCGATCGCTCGAACGGAAGAAGCGTCATGGCGACCGACCAGCCTCCGTCGACCTCGCCGAGGCGCCGGGCATCCGGTACGGCGACGTCGTCGAAGAACACCTCTGCGAACTCGGCGTTGCCGCTCATGATCGCCACGGGGCGCACGGTGATGCCCGGCGTGTCCATGTCGAGAAAGAAGGCCGTGATGCCCCGGTGGCGGGATTCTGGTGTGCCGGTGCGGGCCAGGAGCAGGCACCGTTGGGAGAACTGGGACAGGGACGTCCAGAGTTTCTGGCCGTTGATGACCCAGCCGTCTTCGTCCGGCACGGCCCGACAGGACAGGGATGCGAGGTCGGAGCCAGCGTTCGGTTCGGAGAACCCCTGACACCACATCTCTGATCCCGAGAGGATGCGGGGCACGAACCTTGCGGCCACATCTGGCGAAGCGAACTCGATGAGCGTCGGCGCAAGGGTCTCGGTCATCGAGAAGAAGCCGGCGACGACCAGGTCGCGGGCCACGATCTCCTCGCCGACCATGGCGCGTAGCATCGCTGGTCCGCCGTTGCCGCCGACACGCTCCGGCCAGCCCCACTGTGCGAAACCGTGCTCCCATAGCAGGGCCTTGACCTTGCTGAGCTGCTCCAGCTGTTGGGTGAGCGTGCCCGCCCCCTGGAACGTCGGGGCGTATTCGTCGGCGAACTCGTCCAGATGGTCCGTCAGGCGCAGTCGGCACGCTGCGATGTCCATCGGCTCAGGAAAGCGAGGCGGCGAGCTCAGCCGCCCTCGCCGCCTGTTCGAGGACGATGTCGCCGAAGTACTCATGGATGGGGTTCCTCGAAGTGCCTGCGACCCACCGTGAATAGCCCTGTTCGAGGACTGCCGCCATCTTGTAGCGGGACAGGACGAGGTAATAGTCGAACTCCTCGGTCGAGCGTCCAGACGCCTGTTCGTAGTACGCCATCAGGTCCTCGCGGTCGGGCATGCCTCCGTAGTCGGTGGAACCCCGTTGCGTTCTGTCTTCGTCGGCGTTGGGCCAACTCATCAACACCCAGGCAAGGTCGAGGAGGGGATCGCCGATCGTGCCCATTTCCCAGTCGATGATGGCTGCGAGGGAGGCCGGAGCGTCATGCCGGAACATGACGTTCGCGAACTGGTAGTCACCGTGCATGATGCCCGGCGTGTAGTTCCTCGGACTTCGGCCCCGAAGCCAGGCACCGGCCTCGTCGAACCCGGGGACCTCACGAAACTTGACCTTCTCCATGTGGCCGGCCCAGCGATCTGCCTGACGCTCGTGGAAGCCGTCCGGACGTCCCAGGTCCGTGAGGCCGACTGCGCTCCAGTCGACCTTGGACAGTTCGGCGATGCCACGGATGAGTTCGTAGGCCAGTCCCGATCGGACTTCGAGGTCGTCGTCGAACGGCGGCGGCCATGATCGGGTCTGCATGACGGAGAAGCCGTCGACGAACTCCGTGACGAAGAACCAGGACCCGGCGATCGACTCGTCGGTACAGGTTCCGAAGAGACGGGCGTGGGGAACCTCGGTGCGACCGAGTGCCTCGAGGATGCGCTGCTCGCGCACGATGGTGCTCTGCCTGTCGGCGGCGATGTCGGGGGGAGGGCGCCTCATGACGAAGTGCCGGCCCCCGCGTACGAGTTCGACGATCAGGTTGGATGCTCCTCCCCCCATGGTCGAGAGTTCGGGCAACTCGCCCTCGCCCGGCATCCCCTGCGCGTCCATCCAGAGGGCCAGTGCCCTGCGGTCGATGTTCGCAGTCGGGGCATCGCCCACGGCGTCGTCGGTCAAAGCGACGACACCTCCTGTTCGAGGAGGTGTCCGAACCTTTCCATCGCGGCCTCTCGTCGGCCCGGTAGGTGCTCGCTGGGCCAGATTCCGTCGGTTGCCTCGTAGCCCTTCAGGAGCTGGCGGGCGAGGGTGACCTTGTGCACCTCCGTCGGGCCGTCGGCGATTCCGAGTGCGGGAGATGCGAGGTACATGTTGCCGATCGGCATCTCGTTGGACATGCCGATCGAGCCGTGGAGGTGGAGGCACTTGATCACCACGTCGTGCAGGGTCGCCGGCGTGGCGACCTTGACTGCGGCTATCTCCTTTCGGGCACCCTCGACGCCGACCTGGTCCACGACCCAGGCAGCGTGAAGGACCTGGAGTCGGAACTGATGGAGGGAGATCCAGGCATCGGCAATCTGTTCCTGCACCATCTGCTTGCGGGCCAGGACCTCACCCTTGGTGACGCGGGACAGGGCTCGTTCGCACATCATGTCGAACGCCCTCTGGCAGATGCCTATCGAACGCATTGCATGGTGCAACCGTCCGCCGCTGAGGCGGGTCTGGGCGATGGCGAAGGCCTGGCCTGTGCCGCCGAGAAGGTTCTCGGCCGGAACACGGCAGTCGGTGAAGCGGATGTATCCATGGGTGCCTTCGAGCGGGTCGTCGCCGATCAATCCGACGTTGCGCACGAGGTCCATGCCCGGGGTGCCCTTGGGGACGAGGAGCATGGAAGCGCCCTTGTGGATCGGTACCTCGGGATCGGTGACCGCCATGACGATGACGAACGCTGCGTAGCGGAAGTTCGAGGCGAACCACTTTTCGCCGTTGATCACCCACTCGTCGCCGTCACGTACGGCGGTGCACGTGAACTGCGCGGGATCCGATCCGGCGGTGGGTTCGGTCATGGCGTACGTCGAGCAGATCCGTCCCTCGAGGAGGGGCTGGAGGAACTCGCGTCGTTGGTCGTCGGTGCCGTAGTGCGCCAGGATCTCGGCATTGCCGGAGTCCGGCGCCTGGGTGCCGAAGACGCTCGGTGCCCAGTGTGAGCGTCCGAGGATCTCATTCAGGAGAGCGAGCTCGACCTGGCCGTATCCCTGCCCGCCGAGGTCGGGGCCGAGGTGGCAGGCCCACAGTCCGTTGGACCTCACCTGCTCCTGGAGTGGGCGGACGGCCTCGGCGTGGACTCGGTGGTTCTTGTCGTAGACCAACTTGTTGCCGAACAGGGCGTCGAGTGGCTCGATTTCGGTGGAGACGAAATCGCGTGCCCAGTCGAGCTTCGCCTGGTAGTCGGAGGCGGTCGAGAAATCCCATGGCATAGGAAGCGGTCGTCCTGTCACTCGTCGGTGGTGGTCATCCCCGGGGGAGCCCGGTAATCGGTGTCGAAAATGACATTCTCAAAATCGGCAACGGTCTTTCGGCTATGCTACTCTGCCATGGGAAGATGGATCCATATCCGCGCCACGAAGGTTCGCGTCGCCTGACATGAGCAAGCCCGAAGTCCGTGACGAGAGCGGCGACGGGAGCCGTGACGAGAGCGGCGACGGGAGCCGTGACGAGAGCGGCGACGGGAGCCGTGACGGGAGCCGTGACGAGAGCGGCGACGAATCACTGTCGTCGTTGGTCGGCACGATCCTCGACGAGGAGCAACGTCGCCTCGAAGGCGGTGACCCGGACGCCGAGGTGGTCGTCGATGATCTTCTTCCCGGCGTGGGGGATGACCCGGTGTCGCTTCGTGAGGCCGTGGGCCGTGGTGGATGGGGCATCCTGGCTGTGTTCACCTTCGTCGAGTTCATGGAGACCGTCGAGCGCTCGATCATGAGCGTGCTCGCCCCCGACATCCAGGCCACGTTCGACATCTCCGATACGACCCTGGGTGCCATCGCAGGGGCGACAGGCGCCCTCATGGTTCTGGGATCGACACCCATGGGAGTACTTGCCGACCGTCTCCACCGGATGCGCCTCGCCGGGATCGCAACCGGTGTCTGGACCATCTTCCTGGTCGCCTCCGCATTCGTTGCCAACAGCTTCCAGCTCTTCGTCGCCAAGATGGGCATCGGTCTGGGGCAGGCGAACACGATTCCGATTCATGAGCCTGTGCTCGCGGACACCTACCCCATAGCGGCACGGGGCCGAATATTCGCGGTCCATCGCCTGGCAACTCCGGTCGGAGGGGTGCTCGGTCCCCTGATCGTCGGTGGGCTCGCAGTGCTGATCGGCGGTACGGAGGCGTGGCGTGGCGTCGTGATCATCGTGGCCATTCCGGCTGCGCTTGCCGGACTCGCAACGTTTTTCCTCAAGGACCCAGGTCGCGGTCGCAATGAGCAGTTGTCGGTACTCGGGGAGGAACTTGCCACACGACGAGCGTTGCCGATCGCGCTCTCGGCTGCCGCCGAGCGGCTTCGGCGGATCCGCACCTACAACCACGTCCTGATGGGGTTTTCGGTCATCGGCTTCAACCTCTTCAGCGTGCCCCTGTTGATGAGCCTCCACCTCGAGGAGGAGTTCGGCCTCGGCGCCCTGGATCGTGGGGTCGTGTTCTCGTTGAGCCAGATCGGAGCAGTGGTCGCCCTGCCGATCGCCGGCATCTACGCCGATCGGATTCTGCGGGTCACACCGGAGCGACTGGTCTTCCTCGGAGCGGGCGGAATGCTCATCAACGGGTGCTTCGCCGTTCTTGCGATCCACATGCGCAGCGAGGCCCTGCTGACGTTGGCGATGGTCGTTGCAAATGCGGGAAGCCTCGTCGCGTTCGTCACATTGTCACCGATCGTCACCGCCGTGACGCCGTACCGGCTCCGTTCCCAGGGTGCAGCACTGATCGGCGTCTTCATGTTTCTCTTCGGCGCCTTCGGCGGCCTGATCCTCGGCGGCCTGCTCTCGGATGCCTTCAGCGAGCGGGTGGCACTCACTGTGATCGTTCCCCCGGCGTCGATCGTCGGTGCAGTTCTCATCTCGCTCGGTTCGCGCTATGTGCGTTCCGACCTGCGTCTCGTCGTCGAGGAACTGAGGGAGGAGCAGAGCGCGGTGCGCCGCCTCTCGCAGGACGATGCGGAGGTGCCGGTTCTCCAGATCCGTAATCTCGATTTCAGCTATGGCGCCGTGCAGGTCCTCTTCGATGTCGATCTCGATGTGCACCGGGGAGAGGTGGTCGCACTCGTCGGCACGAACGGGGCCGGCAAATCGACGCTGCTGCGGGTCATCTCCGGTCTGGGTACACCGCAACGCGGGGTGGTGCGCCTCAACGGGCTCACCCTCACCTTCTCGACCGCCGAGTTGCGCTACCGGGAGGGAATCGTCCAGGTGCGGGGTGGCCATGGGGTGATTCCCGACCTGACCGTGGACGAGAATCTCGAGATCTTCCTCACGACCGAGTCCAGTCGTGCCGAGATCGATCGCCGCAAGCAACGTGTCTACGACACGTTCCCGGGCCTCGCTGACGTGCCGAAGAAACGGGCAGGCGACCTGTCGGGGGGCCAGCAGCAGATGCTCGCGGTGAGCATCGCGCTGGTCTCCGAGCCGGAGATACTGCTCATCGACGAGTTGTCACTCGGCTTGGCCCCCGTCGTCGTCGAGGACCTTCTCGCCGTCGTCGAGAGACTGAAGGCCGATGGTGTCACGATCCTGATCGTCGAACAGTCGTTGAACGTGGCGGCGGCGATCGCGGATCGGGCTGTGTTCATGGAAAAGGGCCGGATCCGCTTCGACGGTCCGACTCGGGATCTGCTGTCGCGCGACGACCTCGCCCGGGCGGTCTTCTTCCGGGAGTCGGCGGAGGACCTGTGATGTTGGCTGCGATCGAACTTCTCGGCTGGGGGATCAGCCAACAGGCACTGGTCATCGGGGCCACGCAGGGACTGACCTACGCGGTTCTCGGTGTTGGTTTCATCCTGGTGTACCGGTCGACGGGCATCATCAACTTCGCCCACCCTGAGATCGGTGTGTTCTCGCTGTCGCTGTCGGCGTACCTGATCGGGATCCATTCGATCAACTACTGGCTGGCGGCAGCGGTGGGTGTCGTCACCGGAGTTGTCATCGGAGCGGTGGTCGAGATGATCGTCGTGCGGCGCCTCTCCTCGCGGCCGCGGGTTGTCCTGTCGATTGCAACCGTGGGCGTCGCCCAACTCCTGATGGTGGCGACGATGAGCCTCCCGCTCGTCAACGTCCCCGGCAGCTATCCATCAGCGTTCAACCGCGACTACTCCTTCTTCGGCCTGTTCGTGATCTCGATGCCGTTCAGGATCGGGACCGAGATCTTCGTCCAGGGCAGCCAGTTCTCGGCGTGGGTCGTGATGGTGCCGGTGATCCTCGCTCTGGGATGGGTCATGAACCGGACCCGGTTCGGGTTGCGGGTTCGGGCCGGAGCGTCACGGCCTGAGACCGCACGCCTCGTGGGCCTGAATGTCGGCAACGTCTCGACCTCGGTATGGGCCGTCGCCGGAGGTTTCGCAGCGTTGGCCACCATCGTCGCCGCACCACTCTCCGCGCTGCAACTGTCAGCGGCGGCGCCGATCAACTCCGACCCGGGGTTCTTGATCCGCGGGATCGTGGTCGCGATGTTGGCGCGCATGCGCTCGTTGTTGGGGGTGATCGCAGCCGGCGTCGGTGTCGGCGTGGTCGAGGCGGTCGTGTTGCGCAACACGACGCGGTCCGGTCTGTTCACGCTGTTTCTCTTTTTCGGCGTTCTCGTCGTCGCTGTGTCTCAGCACACCGCCACTCGAGGTGAGGCCGGATTGTCGATCGTGCCTCGCATCCGGCCGCTTCCCGAGCACCTGAGGTCGCATCCGCTGGTCGGACGCCTGCCGCGTCAGATCGCCGTTGGCTGCGTGGTGCTGATGGCCCTCCTGCCGCTGGTGGTCACGAAGCCGTCCCAACTCATCAACCTCTCGGAACTCCTGCTCCTGGCACTCGTGGCGATCTCGGTCACCGTGCTGACCGGTTGGACCGGCCAGCTGTCGTTGGGTCAGTTCGCCTTCTTCGGCTTCGGTGCGGTGACGATGGCCTCGGTCACCCTGGGTCAGAGCCTGCCGGTGCCGTTTGCTTGGTTCGAACTCAGTCTCGACGTGCCCTTCGGCGTCGGTGTGGTACTTGCGGTCGTCATCGGATCGATGCTCGCCTTTCTGATCGGAATCCCCGTGCTGCGGGTGCGCGGGCTCTTCCTTGCGGCCGTGACGCTGGCCATGGCGACCACGGCCGTGACGTTCGTGTTTCGCCAGAAGCTCTGGACCGCTGGACGTGCCACCGTGGGTCCGGTGGAGCGACCCTCAATCGGGGGCTTCGAGTTCGTGTCGCCAACGCGCTACTACCTGCTGTGCCTCGGTGCGTTGGTGGTCGTCGGATACGGCGTCCATCGACTCCGGTCCACGGGCTCGGGTCGGGCCATGCTCGCGGCACGCGACAATGAGGACGCGCTCGCCGTTGCATCGGTTGCGGTTGCCCGCGTCAAGTTGAAGGCGTTCGTCTTCGGTGGGGCCATCGCGTCCCTCGCCGGTGCGTTGTGGGCACCCTTGCTGCCCAGCTTCGCTCCGAAGCGCGACTTCGGAGCGTTCGAGTCCATACGGGTCGTTGCGGTGGCGATCGTGGGCGGACTCGGTTCGGTCGTCGGGGCATTTCAGGGTGCGCTGTTCATCTTCGGTCTTCCGATTCTCTTCAGTGATGTCGATGTCGTCGAGTTACTGACGAGCGGTGTCGGAATCCTGTTGCTGTTGATGTATCTCCCCGGAGGACTCGCCGAGATCGGTCAACGGGTTCGCGAAGCGTTTGTCCGGCGAGAGTTGGAACGTTCCCCCCTGCCCTCGACAGACGCCCCGGCTGAGTCGCTCTTCCCCAGGGGATCCGTGGCGGTACAGCGCCACGGCGACGGGCCTGTCCTCTTGATCGAGGACCTGAATGTCCGATTCGGCGGTGTGCATGCGGTCCGGGGAGTCAGCCTCGAAGTGCTTCCGAATGAGCTGGTCGGGCTGATCGGGGCGAACGGGGCCGGCAAGTCGACGGTCATGAATGCCGTCAGCGGACTTGTTCCGGCAAGCGGAAGGGTCAGTTTGAACGGGGAACGGATCGACCGGCTCCCCGTGCACGAGCGTCATCGCCTGGGTCTGGGCCGAGGGTTTCAGAACGCCCAGTTGTATCCGGGGCTCACGGTGACCGAGACGTTGATGGTGGCGCTCGAGGCCCGTGAGCATTCGAGGTTCGTCGAGGATCTGCTGGCGTTGCCGTCCTCCCAGCGCAGGGATGCCCGACGTCGACGCGAAGCGGGCGAGATCATCGACTTTCTCGGGCTCGGTCGCTTCGCCAACAACTTCTGCGGCGAGTTGTCCACCGGGACACGCCGGATCGTCGAGTTGGGGCAACTTCTTGCCGGCCGGGCTCCGATGCTGCTGCTCGATGAGCCGACCGGTGGGGTGGCCCAACGGGAGGCCGAGGCGTTTGGCCCACTCATTCGAAGGCTGCAGCGGGAGCTGGGTGCAGCCGCCATGGTCATCGAACACGACATGCCACTTATCATGTCGATCAGCGACCGGGTCTACTGCCTCGGGTCGGGTTCTGTGATCTCGGTGGGATCGCCAGAGGAGGTTCGCTCTGATCCGGTGGTGATCGCAACGTATCTCGGCACCGATGACCGAGCGATCGAAAGAAGTTCGATGACGAGATGACGAGAAACCGGATGTGAGCGAACGAAGAGAAACCGGGTGTGACCGTGCCAGTAGGGAAAGAACTCTTGGAAGGGGAGACACGAGCAGTCCGAGAAGGCATTTGAGAGTGTTTAGTATTCGAGCGAGCTACGACGACCAAAGAAAGGCAAGGATGATGAAGAGACGGAATGGAAGACAGATTGAGAAGACAGTGAAGCGGGTGGCATCGCGCTATGTCGCGTTGTTGGCGGTCTTCACGCTGTTGGCTTCGGCCTGCGGTGGGGGAGGCGATGAGACCACGCCGACCACGACGACGGGTGCTCCGACGTCGACGACGGCTCCGCCGACATCGACGACGGCTCCGCCGACGACCACGACCGAGGCACCCGCTCCGGGTGAACACCTGGGTGATGGTTCGTTGGGTGAGGTGGCTGTGGCTGCCGGTGAGGCGATCCAGATTCGTTCGTTGAACGCGATCTCGGGTGATGTCGCGTTCCTGGGTATCCCGAATGAGAACGGGATCCGGATGGCTGTCGAGGACTATGGCCAGATCCACGGTTTCGATGTCGAGGTCGGGACGGGTCTCGACGACCTGTGTTCGGCTGATGGTGGCCAGGCGGCCGCCCAGATGATCGTGGCCGACGAAGACGTGATCGGTGTGATCGGCACGTCGTGTTCGGGTGCGGCGACTGCTGCTGCTCCGTTGATCTCCGAGGCCGGGATGGTCATGATCTCGGGTTCGAACACTTCGCCGGCGTTGACGTCGGACCTTGCGGGCACTGCGGGTGCGAACTATCACGTGGGCTACTACCGCACGGCCCACAACGACCTGTACCAGGGTCAGGCTGCGGCCAACTTCGCACTCAACGTGTTGGGTGTGACCAGTGCTGCTGCGATCCATGATGGTGATCCGTACACCGAGGGCCTGGCTCGTGCGTTCGCCGACGCCTTCGAAGCTGGTGGCGGCACGTTGACCGGGTTCACGGCCGTGAACAAGGGCGACACCGACATGGTGCCGGTGCTGACCGAGGTCGCTACCGGTTCGCCTGAGATGTTGTTCTTCCCGATCTTCCAGCCCGAGGGCGACTTCATCATCCAGCAGTCCGCGACCGTTTCGGGTCTCGAGAACACCGTGATGATGGCTGCCGACGGCCTGTTGAACTCGAACTTCCTGGCTGTCGCGGAGACCGAGGGCATGTACTTCTCGGGTCCCGACGTGCGCTACGGGGCGAACTTCAACGAGTCCACGGGTGAGACCGCTGCCGATGTGCTGGCCGACTACGAGGCCGAGTTCGGCGAGGCTCCGGCCGCTCCGTTCTGGGCGCACTCGTACGACGCTGCGGTGCTGCTCATGGACGCCATCGCTGCCGCTTCGTATCCGATGGGCGACATGTTGATGATCGACCGTGCCGGGGTGCGCGAGTACCTCAACGGCGTGTCGAACTTCTCGGGCCTGATCGGCTCGATGAGCTGCGACGACTTCGGCGACTGCTCGTCGGCGAAGATCACCGTGATCCAGAACATCGACCCTGCCGACTACGACGCATCGACCAACAACGTGGTCTACGAGTACGCCCCGTTGGGCGGCGCCAAGGTCGGCGACGTCGTTGTCGGTGCAGAGCTGCCCGACCTGGGTGGTCGTGTCGTGACGATCGCGGTCGACAACGCCTACCTGCCGTTCAGCTACATCCCGGCCGATACCGGCGTGCCCACGGGCTGGGACTACGACGCACTCGACGAGATCTGTGCACGGATCAACTGTGTGCCGAGTTTCCAGGAGTTCGTGTGGGACGGCACGATCATCGCCACCGGCGAGGGTCAGTTCAACATGGCTGCCGGCGGCATCACGATCACCGCCGAGCGTGACAAGGTCGTCGACTTCTCGATCAGCTTCATCAGCACCGACCAGAAGATCCTGGTGTCCAAGGACAGTGGCGAGATCGGCTCCCGAGCCGACCTCGAGGCGGCCGACTGCACCGTCGGTTCGATGACCGGTACGACCAACTACGACCTTTCGGTCGATGTGGTCGGCGAGTCCAGGATCGCAGCGTTCGAGTCGTTCGCCTTTGCCGTGCAGGCCCTGATCACCGGCGACGTGTGCGCCGTGATCATGGACGACGTGGCCGGCCAGGGTTACCAGGGCGAGAACTCCGACTCGGTCTCCATGCTGGACGAGGTCCTCGTGTCGGATCCGCTCGGGTTCGCCTTCACCGAGGGCAGCGACCTGGTGGCCCCGTTCAACGCGGCTCTCCAGTCGATGAAGGACGACGGCACCCTCGCGGCGCTCAACAATAAGTACTTCGGTACCGCATTCAGCATGTCCTACGACGAGATCGAGGACGGCGCCTACGCTG